>ERZ808246.1939-NODE-1939-length-13758-cov-3.631759_pt1 | contig 13758 bp, 11 predicted proteins | sample MGYA00521083_ERZ808246 | MGnify/ENA primary metagenome ERZ808246 (study PRJEB31516, sample SAMN03275577) | gut metagenome | biome: mammalia-associated habitat; material: feces | host: Papio cynocephalus | place: Kenya | collected 2012-07-07 ...
CATCCGAATTAGAGTCATTACTTTCTGAACTATTAGACTCAGAAGAACTAGAACTCTCTTGTGAAGAATCATTATTAGAAGAATTATCAGAATTACTTTTACTATCTACATCCGAATTAGAGTCATTACTTTCTGAACTATTAGACTCAGAAGAACTAGAACTTTCTTGTAAAGAATCATCATTTGAAGAGTTGTTTGAATCACTTATATTATCTGTATCTGAATCAGAGCCATTACTTTCCGAACTATCAGAGTCAGAAAAATCAGAAAAACTAGAATTATTTTGACTTTGTTGTGCATTACTAGAATTATTTGAATTATCTTGATTTTCCTGATTGTTATCAGTAGGTGAATTATTATTACTATTATTGTTATTATTTTGATTCTTCTTTTGTTGTCTTTTTTCATCAATTACAAAATAATCACTAGGTATTAAATCTGGATATTTATACTCATCACCATAATCTAATAAACTATCTAAACTAGGTATTTTATCCATAAATTATTTCTTTCTAAATACTTTTTCTGGTGTAATTAAAGAACATGGTTCTGCTAATGAATTATAATATTTTGTAAAGTCTTCTTCTTTAGTAATATCGTGTAATATACCAGGAACTCTTCTTCTATCTTGTTCATTATCAACAATTCTACCTTTTTGAGACATAGTAAGTTTTGAAAAGTAGTCAGGCTTTCTTTCACTTGAAAATTCAGGTATAAAGTTACCAAATATATCTTTAGCCATCATAGCAATCTCTTTTTGGAATGGGTCTAATTGTTTAATTGCCTCATTATTCATAAAGTCTTTTTCTTGCGTATATAATACATACTCTCCATTTAGTTTATACTTAGGATACATATGAATAGTTTTATTGTCATAGTCTCTTTCATATTCATATTCAAATACATAATCGTCTTCTTTTTCAATATATTCTGTTTTGTCATCCCAATAATAATCTCCATGTTTTGTAACAAGTTTTCCAATAGTTAAATGCATTGGTTCCATTTCATCGAATGTTACTTTCCACCCTTCATTTTCATATTCTTGAGCTCTTTCTTTTTGATGTTCATAATAGTCACTTCCTCTTAACCCTTTAAAACTATTAGCATCAAACATCTTAGCATTTATAAATGATGCAGGAATTGCAAGTTCGGGATTAAATTCACACAATTTCTTTACAACATCAAAAATAGGTTCTGCTCTATATCTTTGCAAATATCTAAAATAATTAATATTAAGTGAATCATCATGAGTAATTTTTAAATTATTCGCATTATAAGTCATAACTCCATTAACATTTTTCGTCTTATTTAAAACCATTCTTGGAGAATTTGATAAGACTTTTGCATTTAATCCAGTAAGTTTAAAGTCAGCAGCATTTAACTCAGAAAAATAGTAGTGATTAAAATCAGGATTGTAATCATGATCACAAATTATTGTCATAATAGAGCAAAGTGCTCTCATAAGAAGTTTTGGAGAAACATATTCTTTATTCGCAACTAATATTAATGTATTTTTATATTTCATCAAACCTACAAAATTATCTCCATCAAAGTCAAGAAAACCAAATCTACTATTAGGGTTTCCTTTGAATTTTACTTGATTAAATAAACAGTCAAGTGCCTGTGGATTATCATGAGTAATAGTTCCAAGTTCCACAATTTTTTCTTTATTTGCTTTATCTATAAATACAAGAGATTGGTCATCTTTCATATTATCAAGAATATTAGCTATATCTTTCATTGGGTCTTCCATTTCATCTTCTTCAAAGATGTATTCGCCATTATCTTTCTTTTCTATATATTGATCAACTAAACTTTCTTTATCTCTTGTATTCATATAGTCTTCTGGATCATCCATATCAAAGTTAAGTGTCTCATTAGTATAATTACTTTCTTTATTTTTATATTTAAACTTTTTAGTAAGAATATCTGTAATTATTTCACGACTATTATCATCTTTTCCAAGTTTTCTAATTAAACTTTTAATTCTTCTAGTACTACTTATTCCATCTGAATATAATTCATAATCACTACTTATTGCAGAAATTAATTCTTGTAGGGCAGGTAGTCTATTAAGTAATTCTTCGTTACTATTCATTTGTTCATTATATATTGCTTCATATACTTTACAAATAAATTTTAAAAATTTTGGATCATGCTTATTATTTTCAAATTTTCTAAGTAAAGTTTTATAAGCTAAAACTGGTGGCATAGGTGGTAATTTAATTACAGAACATCTTCTAAGTAGGGCATCTAGTAAATCTCTTTCATTATTCTTAGCAAATATTGCGTAAAGATTTTTTCTTCCTTCCTCAGTTAAAGATAAAATTTTATTATCTGCTGTTTCTATTTTACCGTTTTGTAAAAAGTCTAAGAAGTATGAATCAAGTTGTTCTCTTGCTTTATCTAACTCATCAACTGTAAGTACAACTTTTTTACCAGCATTAGCAAGTATTATTGCATTAGTAAGAATACCTTCAGCAATAGCCTTATCAGAGTCTCCTTTAACAATTGCAGGAACATTATAAGTAGCAATTAACTTATCACTATTAGTCTCTTCAACACATTGAGTATAAATATATTCTGTATCTTTTCCTAAATACTGTTGAAATATTTCAGATAAAAAAGTTTTACCACAACCTGGATCTCCTTCTAATAAAATTGCCGCTACACCTTTATTTGCTTCATTATTATAATATCTATAAAAAGTATAAACGTCTTCTAAAACATCTGCACTAGGGAATGTATAACCCAATTCTTCAAAAATCTCCTTAAATTCGCGCACAAAAACCCCTCCTTTTTTATCGCATACTATAATACTAATCAATAAAAAAAACAAATAAATATTATTTATATCTATTTGTTTTATAAACTTGCTACTTGTTTAACTTCATTATTTACCCATGTTATAAATTCTTTATTTGCGTTAATTTCATAATAACTTAGTTCAAAAACTTCATAATTGTGAACTTTTCTTACTTCATCATAAATATTTTTATATAATGAATCAATTGTTTTCATATCAATTCTATACTCAGTCTTATTAAATAATTCTTTATTCCAAAAATATTTTGACTTAATCTCTATCATTTGACTACCAGCAATCATTTTTTTATCTAATAAAATATTTTGTATATTAATTGCTAAATCATAATTATCACAAATTAAAACAACATTAATTACTTTATTCATACTTATTATTTTATTCCTTTTTCCCATACCTTTCTAACTACTTTTAAAGATAAAGTAGATAAAATAAAACCAATTACAGGAACGCATGAACTTAGAAATATATTGTCATATTCTCTTATCAAAAAAGAGTAAAACACAACGACAATATAAGTTAATATACATATACATATTTTTCTAGTCCAACAAGTTTCCCATTTCTTATCAAGTTCAACTCTTTTATTTCTATTTTTTATTTTTTCTATTTCTTCAATAATTTTTTCCATAATACACCTCTCAAAAATAATTATACTAAATAAAATGAATAATAAAAAGTATAATAAAAAAGATGTTTTACACATTAAGTATTTATAATGTATACTATTATTAGATGGAAGGTAGGCGATAATATGAAAATACTAGCAAGTGATTTTGATAATACAATTTATTTTTTAGACGATGAAGAAAAAAATATAAGAAATAGCGAAGCAATTAGAAAATTTATATCTCAAGGAAATATATTTTGTATAATAACAGGTAGAAATTATTCTGATTTAAAACTATTACTTAATAAATATAAAATTCCTTATAGTTACTTAATTTGTGAAGATGGTGCTAAGATATTTAATAATGTCGATTATTGTCTTGATACTATCAATCTAGATAAAGAAACTATCGAAAAAACGATTCCTATTTTAGAAAGTATGAATGCTGACTATTATTTAGATGATGGTTATAATAAAACAACAAATACAAGTGATTGTGTAAAAATAGTAGTTAATTGTACTGATGAAGAAGAAAAACAAAAGATAGTAAAAACTGTAAAAGAAAAAGTTAATATTCATATATATGCTAGTAGATTTCATGTTAACATAATTGAAAAAGGTGTTAATAAAGAAGTCGCTATAAGAAGATTATTTGATATTGAAAAGCTAAATTATAATTTACTGAGAGTAATAGGAGACAATGATAATGATTATGAAATGTTAAAGTCATTTCCAGGAGGGGTTATAAAAGAACATCATAAAATATTAAATGAACTTCATAAGAAGGAGTATATTGAATTAAATAATTACATTGAAGAGTTAATGAACAATTAATTCTTTTTTGTTGTTTTATAAATTCTATAAGAGTATAATGAAATCATAATAGGAGAGGAGTAAAATATTATGAAAAAAAGTTTATTTGGAATATCGTTATTAACAATAACTGCACTATATTGTTTACTATCAGCCATAATTATTTTAATTACGATATTAACCGGTAGTCCTGTAATATATGGAATAATTATAAGTACAATTATAATTATCGTTCAATTTCTAGTATCCCCATTTATTACAGATATTGTAATGAAATTATTTTATAAAGCAAAATTTGATAGTGAAATACCTGAATATTTAAAGAATTTTATTAATCAAGTATGCCAAGAAAATAATATGAAATATCCACGTATTGGATATATTGATGATGGTTCACCTAATGCATTTACTTATGGACATACAAAAAATGACGCAAGAATTGTTATTACAAGAGGAATTTTAGAATTACTTAACGAAGAAGAAGTAAAAGCAGTAGTTGGTCATGAATTAGGACATGCCGTACACTATGATATGTTATTTATGACAGTTGCTGAATTAGTTCCATTACTTTTATATGGAATATATGAAATCTGTTGTAGCGACAATGATAATAATAGTAAATATGGACAAATAATTGGTATTGTTGCTTATATCTTATATTTGTTAAGTAACTATATTATTTTATGGTTATCAAGAACAAGAGAATATAATGCTGATTATTTCTCAGTAGATGTAACTAAGAATCCAAATGCCCTTGCTCAAGCATTAGTAAAGATAGGGTACGGACTAACTACAACAGAAGACTCAAATAAAAAACACTCAGTTTCAAAATCAAATGCACTAGGTATATTTGATTCAAAAACATCAAAATCACTAGTAGTATGTAGCTACGAAAATGATGGGAGTATCAATAAAGAAAGTATAAAAAATGCTATGAAATGGGAAATGTGGAATGTATGGGCAAAATGGTATCAATTAAATTCAACACATCCACTAATTTCTAAAAGATTACTTGCAATATCAGAAAGAAGTAAAGAATTTAATCAAGAGCCATATATAACATTTGACCTACAAAAAGAAGAATCTTATGTAGATGACTTCTTAGTAGAAGTTTTAATTAATACATTACCATTTTTAAGTTTATTTATCGCACTAATTGTATCAATCATACTTTCAATGTGTTTCAAACTAAATAGTTTCATATTATGGGGAATTTCTATAATTATTGTATTATTCTGTTTTGATGTAAGACTAAAAAGAAAATATAAGAATAAGGATTATAAGGAAACTAATGTAAAAGAATTATTAGGAGAAGTAAAAGTATCAGAAATAACTTCGATTCCATGTACAATAGAAGGAGAAATAATAGGTAGAGGAAATCCTGGATGTATATTTAATGAAGATTTTGTTATTAAAGATAAAACAGGAATTATTTTCTTAGATTATAGACAACCATTAAAATTACAAGATACAATATTTGCTTTATTTAAAGCACCAGAGTACTTCAATAAGAAAGCAAAAATAACTGGTTGGTATAGAAGAAGTCCAGTACCATATATTGAAATCAATACAATAGAAGTAGATGGTAAAAAGAAAAGATTATGTAGTTATCCATTAATGATTGGTTTTGAAATATTATTTTTCTTCATAGGAATTGCTTTAATTATAGCTGGAATATTTTAAATAGGTGATTCATTTTATGAATTGCTTTTTTTAATGTAATGATTGTTTCTAAATGATATACTAAAATAGTAGAGTAAAAAGGAGATGTACTATGAGTAAAGAAAAAGAAGACAAGAAAGAATTAACAAAAGAAGAGAAGAAACTTGAAAAAAGAAGAAAAGGTGTAGAAACAATTTTTGACATGATGTTTATGATGTTTATTATTATGGTTATTATTGAATGAATACTAGGAGAGATTGATTTTTCAACTACAAGAGGAATAATTTTAGCAATCTATCTTACTGGAGCAACTGTTTTAACTTTTATAGCTGCAAGACTTGCACATCATGGAAAAATATCAGCAGGAGTAATAGGTATAATTGTTGGATGCATTGCAATTTTAAGTCGTGGTATTCTTGATATAATTGCAGGAGTATTACTATTAATTGATTCTGTTTTGTTCATCATAAATTATGAAAATGCAAAAAAAAAAAAATAAAGAATAGACTAAAAATAAAGATAAAAATTATAAATGACAAAGTGATTCATTTTATGAATTGCTTTTTTTATATATTTTTTCTATAATAAAAACTAAAAAAGAAAGTTGGATTATTATGATAAGAAATTTAAAGTTAAATAAAAAAGCAGTAGCAATACTTTTAGCAGCATCTATGTCATGTGGTTTAGTAGGTTGTGGTGAAACAGAAATGGCTTCTTCTAATATTTATGATACAATTGACACTAATACGGATAGTGATTCATTAACTAATGGATATAGACAGGTAAAAAGTGTAGATGGAGAAGATTTTGATTTAGTAATTGATTATAAATGTGATTTAGAAGATGAAGAAAATTGGACAATAACTAGTGACAAAAAGTTAACTATGGAAATAAAAACAGAAAATCTTCCAAAAGATTATAAAGTATATATTGATAATGTGCACACAGACACAAGTATAATTGCATCTAACGCAGCATTTAATGGAGTATTACAAGATACAATGGATGATAGAATTCATAATTCATTAATGTTAGGATTCCCAATAAATGATGATTTTGGTTACAATGGAAAGAACGAAATAGAAGGCCAAAATGAAACTTTTATTCAAGGAACAGTTTATGCATACAATGGTTATGGAAGTGGTTCAGTAGAAGAAAAAAGAAGAACAGAAAGTGATTATCTAGAGCATGGTGTTTATGGTAATAAAATATCTTCTATAATTGATTTATTAATTCATACACCAGAAATGGAAGAAGGGGAATATAAAGCAGTAAGTGTCTCATCTGATATAGTAATTAAATGTAGTAATTATGTAAGAATTCAAAAAGATAATGGAGATATTTATTATAAAGTATATACAATAGATGAAAATGGTAAAGTAACAGATAAAGATACAAAAGAAAATCCTAACGAAAAAGCTAAATCATTTACTAAATAGTTTAAAATTAGTTATATTTATCAAAGTGATTTTTTGACTTTTTTATAAAAAAACTCTAGTATATGGAGCTTTTTTATGTTATAATGAGTGGCGACGCATAGAGAGGTGTAGTATTATGGAAAAAAGAAATGTAGCAATTATTGCCCATGTTGACCATGGAAAAACAACATTAGTTGATTGTATTTTAAAACATTCTGGTATGTTCAGAGACAATGAAGATTTAAGTAATATGTCAATGGACTCTAATTCATTAGAAAGAGAACGTGGAATTACTATCTTAGCAAAGACAACTGCCCTAGATTATAAAGGAGTAAGAATTAATATCTTAGATACTCCAGGACATGCTGACTTTGGTGGTGAAGTTGAACGTATCATGAATATGGTAGATGGTGTTATCCTTGTAGTAGATGCTTATGAAGGAGCAATGCCACAAACAAGATTCGTTTTAAAGAAAGCTTTTGAAGCTAAAGTAAAACCTATCGTTGTAATTAATAAAGTTGATAAACCAAGTGCAAGATGCAAACAAGTAGTTGACGAAGTATTAGATTTATTTATCGAATTAGGAGCAGATGATGAAGCTCTAGACTTCGATGTAATTTATGCATCAGCAATTAACAATACTTGTTCACTAGACCCAGATTTATCAACACAAACTCCAGGATTTGCTGAATTACTTGATAAAATTATTGAAGAAATTCCAGCACCAAAGGGAGATGCAAGTGCTCCATTACAATTCCAACCAGCATTATTAGACTATAATGAATTTGTTGGAAGAATAGGAATTGGTAGAGTAGCAAATGGAACTATTAAAACAGGTGAAATGGTAACTTGCTGTAGACTTGATGGAACTACAAAACAATTTAGAATTCAAAAATTATTTGGATACTATGGATATAATAGAGTAGAAATCGAACAAGCAGAAGCAGGAGACATTATTGCAATATCAGGACTTGCAGATATTTCTGTAGGTGAAACTGTATGTAACAACAATGACATCTTACCACTTGAACCATTACACATTGATGAGCCAACTCTTCAAATGACATTTGGAACAAACTCATCACCATTTGTTGGACGTGATGGTAAAATAGTTACTGCAAGAAAGATTGAAGAAAGATTAAATCGTGAAACTCAAAAAGATGTTTCATTAAAAGTAGAACCAGCAACTAATGAATCATTCTTAGTTAGTGGTCGTGGTGAATTACACTTAGGTATTTTAATTGAAAATATGAGACGTGAAGGATACGAATTAGAAGTATCAAAACCAAGCGTAATTATTAAAGAAATTGATGGTGTAAAATATGAGCCATATGAAGAATTACAAATAGAAGTACCAGAAGATTCTGTAGGTTCAGTAATAGAACAATTAGGTGTTCGTGGTGGAAAAATGGAAAGTATGCATAACTTTGAAAATCAAGTAAGATTACTTTACACAATACCATCTCGTGGACTAATTGGATTCTCAACTGACTTTATGACTTTAACTAAAGGTTATGGTATTATGAACCATACATTTAAAGAATATCTTCCATATGAAAACATTGTTATCGGTGAAAGAAAACTAGGAGTTTTAGTTTCAATGGAAAATGGAAACTCAACAGCATATTCAATCGGTAACCTTGAAGGAAGAGGAATTATGTTTATTGAACCAGGTACTGAAGTATATGAAGGTATGATTGTTGGTGAATGTAACAGAGATTCTGATTTAGCAGTTAACGTTGTTAAAGGAAAACAATTAACAAATACACGTGCATCAGGATCAGACCATACAGTAGTATTAAAAAGACCTCGTCCAATTACTTTAGAGTATGCACTTGATTATATTAATTCTGATGAATTAGTAGAAGTAACTCCAAATAACATTAGATTACGTAAGAGAATTTTAAATACTGAAGAAAGAAAAAAATTCGACGCTAGAAAGAAAAACTAATAAAAATATAAAAATAGCCCCTAAAGGCTATTTTTTTGCTTGAATATTTTTGTGTTATCTAATATAATGTAATTAGGATAGAGGTGGGTATATGAATCAGAATCAACAAAATATGCAACAACACAATCAAGTACAACAAAGGAGTCAACAAATGACACAAGAAGAATTACAAAAAACACAAGTGTTAAACTTGAAAGACGTTGAAGAAGCAGCAAGATTTGAAAGAATCACAAGTAAAAAGCCAGCTATTATCGTAGCAGCAATAGGAGCCTTATCTATCATGTTTGGGACAACATTTGGTGTAGTACAAACTTTAACTACTGAACCTACTATTAAAGATAATTCTAATAGTACAACAGAAAAAAGACAAGTACTTACTCAAACAGATTCCTTAAATTGTACTCTAAGCTTATTAAATAATGCTGACGGAACAGATCAAATATATAATGTAGTATATACATTTCAAGATAATAAATTAACTAATTTTGTAAGAACATCATCAGTAGCACCAACACCAGGAAGTATTGTAGGAGTTAACTCTTTAACTAACTTTAAAGCAGCACTTCCACCATTCTTAATGTCTTTAACAGGATATGAATCAGTTGTTGCTCCATCAGGTGATGGTGTAATTATAACAACAACAGTAGATTACTCAAAATTAGATTTATCAACGTTCCCTGACGCTCAACAAACAATACTATATACAAAAATAGAGTATATTGCAGGAACAGATAAAGCAAGTATTCAAGCAGATGCATTAGCAAAAGGCTATACATGTCAATAAAAAAAGAGGTTTCAATTGAAACCTTTTTCTATGCAATAAATTATAAAAAAACTGCACAAATTATTATGCAGCCATTTCTTGTTTCTTTAAAGTTCTAATTTCTTTAGCTGAAAGTCTAACTTTAGTACCATCTTCAAGTCTATATACTTGTAGATTTAAGTTTTGTCTCTTTTTAGTAGCGTTTAAAGCATGAGATCTTAAATTTTTTACATTATCTTTTCTAGTAGTAATATTAACTGCCATATTATCCCTCCTTTGGTATTACTCGTTCTGCTTTATAACTTTACCATAAAAACCCAATAAAGTCAAATAAAAAAGCGATTTTCCTATATTTGAAAATAAAAACACAACTAATAAAAAATATGATAAAATAAAAACAAAGGAGGTATTAGGTATGTATATTCCATTATTTAACAAAACAAATTATAACTTATTATCAAGTCTTTTAAAAATAGATGAATTAGTGCAATTTGCTAAAGAAAAAAACTTAACTAGTATCTCTATAACTGATACCAACATGTTTGGAACTATGGAATTTATTAAAAAATGTGAAAAGAATAATATTAAGCCTGTTATTGGATTAGAACTTTTACTTGAAGAATATAAAGTTATTGTTTTTTGTAAAGATTATTTAGGCTACCAAAGTCTAATAAAATTATCAACTATTCAAAATGAAAGAAAAATAACTGCTGATGATTTATCTAAATATAATAAAAATTTAATAGCAGTATTACCATTTAGTTATAAAGATAAAGTAAATGAAATAGAAAAAATTTATAATGATTTATATATAGGATATGAAAACTTACAAGAAGAAAAAGAATTACTACTTACTAGAAAAAATATAGTGTTTTTTAGAGAAAGTCTCTATCTTAATTTAGATGATGAATATATATTGCCATACTTATATCGTATAAGAGATGGAAAAACTATATCTGATGATATAACATATGATACTAAAAATCATGAATTAAATATAATGAATTTAAATGAATTAACTGATAATATAGGACTTATTAATACTATGAAAATAGCAGATAGTTGTAACTTAGTATTTCCAGCATCAGAAAATCTTCTTCCAATATATGAATGTGCTAATCCAAAAGAATATTTATTTGAATTATGTAAAGTTGGATTAAATAAAAGATTAAATGGAAATATTCCAAACAATTATAAAGAACGTTTGATTTATGAGTTAAAAATTATTAATGAAATGGGCTTTCCAAATTATTTTTTAGTTGTATATGATTTTATTAAATTTGCTAAAAAAAATAAAATACTAGTAGGTCCAGGTAGAGGAAGTGCTGCAGGATCTCTTGTTGCATATTCTCTAGGAATAACTGATATTGATCCTTTAAAATACGATTTATTATTTGAAAGATTTCTAAATCCAGAAAGAAAGACAATGCCTGATATTGATACTGACTTTCCAGATAATAAAAGAGATATTGTAATTAATTATGTAAAAGAAAAATATGGAGAAAAAAGAGTAAGCGGAATAATTACTTTTGGAACAATGGCTGCAAAACAAGCAATTAGAGACACATCAAGGGTCTTAAATATACCAATTTATAAAGTAGATGCACTATGTAAATTTATTCCGGCTATGTCAAAAGATAAATTAATTGATATTTATAATAAAAATCAAGCATTTAGAGCTCACGTTGAAAGTGACATACTTCTATCAAATATGTTTAAAATTGCCTTAAGATTAGAAGGATTCCCAAGACATACCTCATCACATGCAGCAGGAATTATTATGAGTAGGAAAGACCTTGATGAAGTAATTCCACTATATAAAACAGATGATTTATATTTAACAAGCTATTCTATGGAATATCTAGAAGAATTTGGCCTTTTAAAAATGGATTTTTTAGTATTAAAAAATTTAACTCTAATTGATAATATCTTAAATGATATAAAAAAAATATATGGAAAAGAAATAGATTTTGCAAAAATACCATTAGATGACAAAGAAACACTAGAAATATTTAAAACAGCAAATACTTGTGGAATATTCCAATTTGAGTCAAGTGGTATGAGAAATTTCTTACGTAATTTAAAACCATCTACATTTGAAGATATCTTTGCAGCAATAGCTTTATTTAGACCAGGAGCAGCCGTAAATATTGACTCATATATTAGAAGAAAACATGGAGAAGAAAAAGTAACATACTTAGATGACTCTTTAAAAGAAGTAACAAAAAATACATATGGAATCTTAATCTACCAGGAGCAAATTATGCAACTTGCTAATGTCTATGCTGGATACTCTTTAGGAGAAGCTGATATTCTAAGAAGAGCAATGTCAAAGAAGAAAGTAGACTTACTAAAAAATGAAGAAGATAAATTTATTACCAAAAGTATAGAAAAGGGTCATAGTAAAGAACAAGCAAAAGAATTATTTAATTTGGTTCTAAATTTTGCAGGATATGGTTTCAATAAATCTCACTCAGTAGTGTATTCAATAATTGCTTATAAAATGGCTTATTTAAAATGTCACTTCAAAACAATCTTTTTTGCTAATTTATTAACAAATGTAATAGGTAGTGAAACAAAAACAAATGAGTATATTTTAGAAGCAAAAGCAAATAAAATAGAAATAGAAAAACCAACTATTAATAATAGTGACTCAAATTATATAGTTAAAGAAAATAAAATAATTTACCCAATATCAAATATAAAATCAATTGGTGTTGTAGTAACTGAACAAATAAAAAAAGCAAAAGAAGATGGAGTATTTAAAGATGTATATGATTGCCTCAGTAGATTATATATTGCAGGTCTTGGTAAAAAGACATTAGAAACTTTGATATATGCAAATGTCTTTAAAGAATTTAATTATAATAGACAAACACTAATTTATAATTTAGATAGTCTATTCAATTATGCCGAACTTACAAAAGATATTGACCCATCACTTGTAATGAAACCAGATATCGAATATAAAGAAGAATATCCTAATACTTATCTTTTAGAAAAAGAAAAAGAAGTCTTTGGATTCTACTTATCAGAACATCCAACAACATTCTATAAAAAAGAATATCCACACACCATATCATTAAATGAAATAGGAAAGTACCTACAAAAACAAATAGATACTCTAATATTAGTAGAAAAAGTAAAAGAAATAACTACTAAAAAAGGAGATAAAATGGCTTTTGTAACAGGAAGTGATGAAACAGGAAGTAAAGAATTCACAATATTTCCAAAAACTTATAATCAGTATTCTAATATAGAAAAAGGTAATCTATTACTTGTACGTGGTAAAGTAGAAAAAAGACTTAATGAACTTCAAATAATAGTAGACAAAATAAAATTTTTAGAAGGAGAGATTAATGAAAAGTAATCAAAAAATATATAGTATAAATGCAATTGTAATTATAATAGATATATTTACTAAATTATTAGTCGCAACAAAATTAAAAGAAAATGACTTAATAAACATAATTCCAAATTTCTTTTCAATATATTATGTAAAAAACACAGGAGCTGCATTTTCTATATTACAAGATAGTACAATCTTTTTAGTAATATTAAGTGCATTAATAATTGTAGTATTAGATAGATTTATAAAAAAAGAAAAGAACATGCCTCGTCTTCAAGAACTATCATTTGGTCTTGTTATGGGAGGAATATTTGGTAATATGATAGATAGAATTATAAATCATTCAGTAACAGACTTTATTTCATTTA
>ERZ808246.1940-NODE-1940-length-13757-cov-3.914100_pt1 | contig 13757 bp, 11 predicted proteins | sample MGYA00521083_ERZ808246 | MGnify/ENA primary metagenome ERZ808246 (study PRJEB31516, sample SAMN03275577) | gut metagenome | biome: mammalia-associated habitat; material: feces | host: Papio cynocephalus | place: Kenya | collected 2012-07-07 ...
GTGTCGGACGGGAAGGTGACGCTGGCGGGCGTGTTCCATCGTCTGGTTCCCGCTGCCCCAGGCTATGAACGGCTTCGCGTGAAGGGACTGAAACCGGAGACGGACTATCGGGTCACGTCCCTGGCGCAGGCCATCCGGGTGGGGCAGTTCGGGGGCCTTCTCAAGCACGTCGCCCCGGTCAGCGTGAACCCCAACGGCGCGCTTCTGCGCATTGCCGACCGGTACTTTACCCTTCCGGGAAATCCGGAAGCGCTGACAGCCTCCGGCGCGGCGCTGGCAGCGGGCATTGTGCTTTCCCCACTGTTCCGCGGCACCGGCTACGCTCCCGACCAGCGCACCCAGGGAGATTTTGGTTCCGACGTGTATCTGATTGAAGAAATCGATGGCGAATAGGGCTTCCATTGTACACTTCACCCGGGGAGACGCGCAGGCGTGTCTCCCCGGGTGAAGATGAAAACTTTTTCTTGCATTTTCCCTGAATCTGTACTATACTGTAAAAGCACCTGCCGGTGTGATGGAATGGTAGACGTAGTGGACTCAAAATCCACCGCCAGCGATGGCGTACCGGTTCGAGTCCGGTCACCGGCACCAATGAACTGCACCCCATTTGTTAGACGATGTGGTATAACGTCTAACAAATGGGGTGCAGTTCGTTGCCGACGGATAGGCTGTTTTCCCATCCGGTGTTTTCCGCCTGGCCTGTTGATCCTGCCGGGATTTGCAGCTTCATACATGCCATCCAATAAGTTACCGATGTGTTTAAAGGTGCAGGCAGCTTCCCGGCTGCCTGTACCTTGTTGACTATTTCCGGAAACCGGGTTGAGCTTATACAATTCCCTCCGCAATGTCTGTGGTCATACAAAAACGTACGTCTTTTACCCGGCGCAGCAGGGAGCCAGGCCAGTGGGGACTCTCTTCTCCCAACAGCACGTGCCGTGCCGGGCCGGTCTGCCAGGGGCGGTTCAGAGCAATGTAGATCTTTTTCGCGGACAAAATCTGCTTCATGCCGATTGTGATGCACAGCTCCGGCATCCCAGCCAGGTCGCCTTTCTGGTAGCCGAAGGCATTGATGGCTCTTGTCTCCCGGCTAATGGGCAATACTCGGGTGCCAAGTTCTGCAAATTCCGCGGCAGTAATGGGACTGGTGGGCTCTGCTGCCTCGTTAAAGGCCACGTGGCCGTTGATACCCAAGCCTCCGAAGCACATATCCACTCCGCCCAATTCGGCAATAAGCCTGTCATATTCCGCTTCCAGACCGGGTTCCGGGAAATGCCGCTGAGACTCAGGCATCACCAGATGCTTATCCACCCGGTCGTAGAATTCCCGGTACATCCGGCCATGGAAGCTCATAGGATCATCGTCAGGGATTCGCTGAGTGGGGGAGAGCAGATACTCGTCCATATTGAAAAAATGGACATCTTTAAGGGAAACCTGCTGGCTGTTGATCAGTCGAGCCAAAATGGGGTACTGATCCGTAGGCCCCACGGGGACGATGAACACCGTGGACTTCCCGGCCTTGTTGTTTTTCACGATTTCTTCGAACATGGTCAGAGCCATGTCAAAGTACACGTCCCACTCCGTGGGCACCAGATCACACACTACACCATTGATAATTTTTCTCACGATAATGACCTCCTGTTATTCTTTTACCGAGCCCATGGTAAGGCCGGAAACAAAATCCTTTTGCAGGGACCAGGCCAAAACAACCACAGGCACGATCAGCACCATACTCAGCGCAGCCATGGGTCCCCATTCCAATCTCTTATCCGTAATAAAGCCGGAAATTACGACAGACAGAGTTTTTGACTTGTTGATGCTCAGAATCGCGGAAAACAGGAATTTATTCCATGCCGCGTTAAATACCAGAATGGTTGCAGCACATTCTACATCCGCGAGCTTCGACCGGCCGTGGCCGCCGGAGACAACAATCCCTTTCGGGTCATATCACGGATCATCTGAGGCGTATCCGGCAGTTCCGGAGCCACGGTGATCTCACGGATGATATCCGCGTTCCCCAGAATCCAGTCGTAGCCGTCCAGGGGTGTTCGAAGTATTTCCGGCAGATGGGCGTCTCCGGCCTTCAGGGAAATATAAGGGCCATCGATATGGACGCCAATAAAGCGGCACTCACCTTCCAATGCTTTATTATGTCGATTGCGATAAAAATACAAAAGGAAAAGGATTTGGCCTAAGGGGACACTTACCGCTGCGCATTGGGCCGATGTAACGCCGTGTGCTGCCAAATATTTTTCGGTTGCCGTAAAGGAAGATTCTGCGGCATCCATATAATCACATTGCACCATGGTTATGAATGCCCACAAACCCAGGCAATATCAACAGCTTATTTCCGCTTTTCTGAGATTTGTGTTTCTGAATGCAGACAATCCGCCCGTGCCCGCAGGGTGCGCTTCCATATTCGATCTGCCCATCCGGCAGCAGGATCGTGCCCCTCAGCTCCTCTGCGGCCATCCCTCTGTGCATATTTTAAAATGCTTAGCAATTAAATCGTTTTCGTTCTTAACGGATTATATATTACAAGCATGCAGTTTGTCAATATTACATTTTTTACAAAGCCATTCCGGTAATTTCGTATAATATAACAGTCCTGCCTTAATGATTTCCCTTGACAGCTATCTATTTTTTGAGTATTCTTAACTTAAATGGAAAGGGGAGGGCGGCTATGGCAAAACCTTCTGCGATTGCCCAGCGAGTGCTGGAGCGGCGTAAACAAGCAATCCGGCTGATGCTGGAACACGGAGATTTATCCAAAAACGATATATATAAAATGACCCGGTACAGTATTTCCACGGTCATTTCCACAGTAGACGCACTCTGCGCCGACGGCCTGATTTTACCCAGCGGGATCGGCGGCGCTTCTTTGGGCCGCCCTGCCCAGTTGTATACCCTGAACCCGGATTACGGCTGCGCCATCGGCGTGGACATCAATTCCAACTCCATCAATATTTCCGCTGTGAATTTCCGGCAGGATACCGTCCGTCAGATGCATTGGCATATACCGCAGAGCAAAGCTACGCTGATTCAGATCATTCAGTGGGTGCCGGATCTGATCCAGGAGCTTCTGGACGGTTTCGATAAGCCGCCCAGAATCCTCTGCATCGGTGTAGCTGCCCCAGGGATCATTGATGTGGAAGCGGGCGCTATTGTCCGCTACTCCCGTTTTTCCGGAGAGGAGAATGTGCCGGTGACTGGTCTGCTGCACCAGCGCTTCCAGTGCCCTGTGTACATTGACAAGAGCCTGAACTGTCTGGCTACGGCCTATAAGCGGCAGTTCATAGAACGTCCCCTGGATAATATGGTTCTGTTCAGCATTCGTACCGGCGTCGGTATGAGCTGCATTCTCAACGGACAGATTTACCGGGGCGCCACAGGTCAGGCCGGTGAGATCGGTCATATGCGTTTACCCCATTCCGCCGCACGCTGTAAATGCGGGAAGATAGGGTGCCTGGATGCAGAAGTCTCTATCTATTCCATCGCGCAGAAGCTGGATAACCTGTACCAGCTTCGGAACGAAAACGGAGAGGATCTTTCTACTGCGCAAAAAATGGAATTTTTCCTGGAACAGGTCGAAACCGGGCAGCCGGACTGCCTGCGGATCCTGGATGAGATATGTTATCAGCTCAGCTATGCCGTCAGCTGCGTCATCAACCTGCTCAATCCTGGTGATGTTTTTTTCTATGGGGAAATCACCCGATGCGGCAGCCTCTTTTTGGACCGGCTGCGCAGTTACATGGATCCTGCTGCGCTCTGTCCAGGAGGTAAAGCCATTTCCTTTGGCATTGCCGACCTATCCCAATTTGCTTTTTCCGAGGGCGCCGCCTATTATGCCTTCGACGCCTATCTGAAAGCAGATAATCGGGATGTGCTCTGAGCATCCGGCGGCAGCGGGGACGACATTGTCCTGCGGCACACCTTATTTCCTTTTTGACCAGGCAGTTACTGCATTACGAAACGTACAGTTATTGTGCAATAGAGCAGTGGAAAACGGATATAGACCGCATGTGGGTATGAACCGCATGCGGTCCGCATTTGTTTGTGGCAGAATTCATGCTGCGGATATAAGCAAACGGCAGCCGGATTCCGCATAGAAAACGCGAATCAACAGTTAAAAATCCGAAAAGCATATCCACGGCAATAGCTGCGGGCACATGGAACGGAAGGGTGGTGCTCAAACGCGCGGACGAAGCCGTTTGAATATGAAATTTGGATTTTATTCAGTGAACGAACGGTCAGCCCACTGGCATTGCGTATGCGCCGTTGGATTTCAGGACGCCATCATTGCCTGCTTCTTTTGCGGGAGGGGCTTTCATTTTGCTGCCCGATGCCAACTGTCCCCAAATCTTCCTGCCGATTGGTTTGGAAAGGTCAAAACAGAGCCTGTTTTGCTATTTCCCGGGTGCAGAAAATCCTGTATAATGTGTATTGTACCCCCAATAATTGCACAAAAGGAGATAACTGCTATGGAATTTGATTTTAAAGGAAAAACCGCCCTGATCACCGGCGCGTCTATGGGGATCGGCCGCGCAGCCGCAATCGATTTTGCAAAGCACGGCGCCAATGTCGTCCTTCTGGACATTGACCTTGACGGCCTGAATGCGGTAAAAGCGTCTCTGGCGGAGTACCCTGTGGGTGCCGCCATCTACCAGTGCGATATCAGCGACGAGCAGCGCGTAAACGAGGTCTGCAAAGACGCAATGGATCGGTTCGGCGTCATTGACATTGCGGTGAACAATGCCGGGCTCTGGAAAACCTTCTACGACTTCTCTCAGTCCGACAGCGCCTGGTGGAAGCGGAAAATCGACATCAATATTCTGGGGACCATGTATGTGACCCGTGCTGTCATAAACGGCATGATCGCCCAGAACTATGGACGGATCATCAACGTCGCATCCGTTGCCGGCGTCTACGGCATCGCAACCATGGCCGATTATTCCATGACTAAGGGCGCCGTCATCGGCTTTACGAAAGCGCTGGCCAAGGAAGTCATGAAAAAAGGTATCACGGTAAACGCGGTCTCTCCGGGAACCGTCGGCGACAGCTCCGCAGCCTGCGACAAATGCTATGCAAACCGTTTTGGCGCGTATGAGGAAAACGCCGATCTGATTCTTTACCTGGCAAGCGATCACGCGGGCTATATTTCCGGTCAGAACTATGTCATTGACGGCTGCCGGAAAATGATCTGACCATACTTTCCGGCAGCAAAAAAACGAGGGACGGAAAATTCCGTTCCTCGTTTTTTGCTGCTTAAATTTTACTATGCACCGTAGATCAGATTGGGAATGACCATGGAGAACCATGGTACGAACGTCACCAGAGCCAAGACGACCAGGCACACAATGATGAAGGGAACCAGCTCCTTGTACAGCTTCTCCGTCTTGATGCGTCCGGTGGAGCTGACGACGAAAATGTAGGAGCCGAAGGGCGGGGTGATGCAGCCAATGGTAATATTCAGGCACAGCATCAGTCCGAAATGCACCAGATCGATTCCGAAAGCGGTGGCGACCGGCGCGAGCAGGGGGGCGATAATGATCATGGCCGCGAAGCTGTCCAGGAACATACCGACTACCAGCATCAGCAGATTCACCAGGATCAGGAATACATACTTGTTGTGGCACAGTGCGATCATGCTCTGGGTCAGCATCTGGGGAATCCGCTCCCAGCTGAGATAATAGCTCAGAACATTGCTGGCGCACAGGATCATCAGCACGGGACCCACGCCCTGAACGGCTTCCTTCAGGATGGCGGGGATGTCCTTCCACTTCAGCTCTTTGTAGACGAACTTGCCTACGAACAGGGAGTATGCCGCAATGATGGCCGCGCCCTCAGTCGCGTTGAAGATGCCAATGCGCAGGCCCAGAACCAGACCGAAGGGGATCGCCAACGCCCATGCGGCTTCTCTGAACAGCTTCCACAGGGTCTTTCCGTCGACGCGCTCGCTGCGCTCGGCCTGATAGCCCCGCTTCTTGCAGATGAAGTGGTTCAGCAGGAGCATGGCCACCGTCAGCATCAGGCCGGGAATATAGCCCGCTGTCAGCAGCTTTCCCACGGAGACTTCACACAGCACGGCGAACATGACCAGGCTCACTCCGGGCGGTATGATCGGGGTGATCACAGCCGTTGCCGCCGACAGCGCGCCGCTGTACGCTCTGGAATAGCCGTGGGCTTCCATCTGAGGCAGCAGCACCTTGCAGTCATAGGCCGCGTCCGCGAGGCCGGAGCCGGAAATGCCGCCCATCATGGCCGACACGATCACGTTCACGTGACCCAGACCGCCCACCAGGTGTCCGACCAGGGCGCCGGCAAAGTCATAAATCCGTTTGCTGATACCGGAATAGTTCATGATGGCGCCTGCAATGATGAAGAACGGCGCTGCCATCATGGAGGTGGACTCGGTATTGGCGACCATTCTCTGAATGATGATATTGGCCGACATATAGGGATCTGCGATGAAATAAGGGATCACGCAGCAGATCATGGCGTATGCCACGGGCATGCCCAGGGCAAAGCAGATCGCCAGAATAATCAGGGGCAAAAATGTCATTATTGCTGTCCCTCCTTTTCCCCTGCGTCCTCATCATCGTAGCTCTTCAGATAGCGCTGGTTGTACCGATCCGGATGAACGAAGGATTCAATAAAGTAGATCACGGAGTACAGCGTCATGCTGAAAAAGCCCAGTGCCGGTGCCAGGAAAATATAGGCGTAATGCAGTCTGAAGAAAATCGTGTGCTTGCTGGTAGTCATCATAAACTGAACGGAGAGGAAGCACAGGTAGGCGAACAGGAAGATGCCAACGAAGGTGACCAGTCTGTGGATCAGGGGCTTCAGCTTTCCTAAGCGGTCTACGATAAAGTCCAGCCCGAAGTGCAGGTTCTCTTTATATCCCACTGCTGCGGAAAGGAAAGCCGCCCAGGTCAGGCAGATGCACTGCAGCTCCTCCGCCCAGGTAAAGGGATGCTTGAACACGTACCGGGTGATCACGTTCATGACAGCGGTAAACGTCATGGCGGTAAGTGCTGTGGCCGCGATAATATCCTCCCAGTGCTTAAGCAGGAAAATTACTTTCTTTTTCATAATGGTACACTTTCCGGGGATTATCGTTTCCCGGATCAGGAAATGGCCGCGGCCAGCTTTTCGGCCAGACCATCAGACAGCTCGGGGAACGCTGCAAAGCTTGCGGCACCGGCAGCCTTCATGGCCTCGATATCCTCTGCGGAAGGCTCGACAAAGGTAACGCCGGCCTCCTCCATCTTGGCACGGTACTCATCGTTCAGATCCAGGCACTTCTGGGTATAGATGTCGCCGTATTTCACCAGGGCATCCTTCAGGATCTTCTGATTTTCAGGGGTCAGTTCATTCCAGACGCTGGAGCTGACAGCCACACAGGCGGGCGCCAGAGAATGCTCGGACAGGAAAACGTACTTGGCGACTTCGTGCAGCGCGTAGTCGTACAGACCGCCCAGGGCAGCCTCGGCTGCTTCGATCATGCCGGAGTCCAGGTTGGAGTAAACCTCGGAGAAGGGCATGGACATGGTGGACGCGCCCAGAGCGGAGAAGAAGGCATCGGCAGCCGTGCCGGGAACGCGGATCTTCAGACCCTTGATGTCAGCAACGCTGTTGATGGGCTTGGTGGAGATGATGTTGCGGGGTGCGGCAGCCCAGTTGCAGCACAGGATCTTAATGCCGGAGGCTTCTTCAATCTGGTCGCACCAGGAGGCAAACAGGTCGGAGGCATTCAGCTTCTGCAGGGCTTCCTTGTCGGGAACGGCATAGAACAGGGCGCTGGACAGAATGTCGGGGCAGCCGTAGGAGGCGTAGAAGTCACCGGAGGCGTTCGCCATCAGGTTTCCGCCCAGGGTCATCTGCTCCGTAACGTCGGCCAGGGAACCCAGCTCGTTGGAATAGTACGGCTCAAAAATGATCGTGCCGTTGGACTTTTCGTCGACCTCGGCGATCATCTCGGTCATTACCTGCGCCAGAACGCTGGTGGGAGACTCGGCAGTGCTGTACTTAATCACAACAGGCTTGACCGGGGCGCTCGTGGTGTCCGCTGCCTTGGATTCCTCGGCGGCCTTAGGCGCTTCGGAAGCGGCGGGCTTGTCGTTGCCGCATCCGGCAAACAGGGAAAGGATCATTACCAAAGACAAAAGCATTGCGATCAGTTTCTTCATTTTTGTTTCTCCTTTTTTGTTTTTTATTTTCTTTGGCTGCACGTGCTCGCACCAAATAAAATACGGGTAAATTTGTCTTGCGGGGAATTGAAACGGTCAGTCCAGATATCCCATGGCTTCCAGCGTGTTCACGATCTGCCGCGCCTCTCTCGTCCCGTCGATGATCAGTCTGGGGGCAAGCTTCGCGTCGCCCACCGACACGGTTTTTGCAACGGCGCTCATTTCCGCAAAGAGGGGGTTGCAGGCTTTCAGGCCGAGACAGATGCAGCCATAGTCAAAGGGCAGCTCCCCTGCGTCGGTCACAAAGCTGTGTGCCTTGACCTCCAGCAGCTTAGTGCCGGGCATCTGACGCACATGTTTCTCGCGCATAATGTTGTGGATGGAAACTCTGGAGACCAGATCCATGCCGTTTCCAATGACATTCGTCATCTCAACGACGGTGACCGCCGCGCCGCGGACGGCAAAGAATTCCACCAGGTCAAGCCCTGCCGCGCCGCCGCCGATGATGACTGCCTGTTTCCCCTCCATGCTGTGGGGGAAGCCGCCCTCCGTCACCTTCTCGATCACGCCGTCCACGGTCATGATATTGCCTTCTGCAAGGTTATCCAGCAAGCCGGGAATGTTTGGCGTCGCAATTTTGGAACCTGTAGCGCAGACGATCAGATCCGGTTTTTCGGCGGCGGCCATCTGCTTCGTAACAGCCGCGTTCAGCACTACCTTGATGTTTTTCAGCCGAGCGGTGCGGTTTTTCAGATAGGTGACGAAATCGTTCATTCTGCGCTTTTCCGGCAGATCGCTGAGGCAGGCGGCTCGTCCGCCAAGGCTGCCGCTTTGCTCCGCCAGCGTTACATCGCATCCGATTTCCGCAGCGGTACACGCTGCCTCCAGTCCGGCGGTTCCTCCGCCGATCACCATGACCTTGCAGGGTTTATTGACCTTGCGCTTTTTGTAGGTATCGCCCTGGGTCACCGCAGGATTGACCGTGCAGCGGATCGGGCGGTTGTTGCCCATCCGGTTGCCGACGCAGCCAATGCAGCAGGAAATACACTTTCTCAGCTCGTCCTCCCGGCCGTCGCGCACCTTATTGCACCATTCCGGGTCTGCAATCAAAGATCTGCCCATTGCAACGATATCCGCGTCGCCGCTGGCGATGATGTCCTCCGCGATGTGCGGGTCGCGGATGTTTCCGGAGATGACGACCGGCTTGCCGGTTTTTTCCTTCACGGCTTTGGAAAGACAGCGCTTCCATCCATCCGGGAGGTCCGCCTTGTCGATCATCTTCTCAATGGAATCATTCAGGCCGGCGGATACGTCGTAAAGGTCGACGTATTCATCCACGTAGGGCAGCCAGCCGAGGGTATCTTCCAGCGTGTTGCCGCCCGGCACCAGCTCATCTGCGGAAATGCGTATCGCGATGGGGAAGTTCCGTCCCAGACGTTTCCTGGTTTCCTGAAGAATGCACTTCAGAAACCGCGCCCGGTTTTCCGCGCTTCCGCCGAATTCATCCGTGCGGTTATTGGTGGTCGGGGAGATGAACTGGCTGACCAGGTAGCTGTGACCCGCATGGATCTCAACAGCGTCAAATCCGGCCATCTGCGCCCGCTTGCAGGCATCCGCGTATTTTCCCACCAGCGCATACACTTCTTCGGTGCTCAGCGCCCTGGGAATAACGCCGCCGGTCTTGCAGGGAATGTCGCCCGCCGAGACAGGCTGCTGCCCGATCCGCGACGGTATCGCGGCGCTGCCCGCATGGTTGACCTGAATGGAGATCTTGCATCCCCATGCGTGAACCTTTTCGGTAAGCTCGTACATATGGGGGATAAAGCTGTCATGGTCAAGCCGCAGCTGTGTGGTGCCGTTTGAACCGAGAGGAAACGCCACGCAGGCGTTCTCCACCACGATCAGGCCGGTACCGCCCTTGGCGCGGAGCTGATAATAGTTTTTATGTTCTTCGGAAATGCTCCCGTCGGGATTTGCCAGGTTTGTTCCCATCGGCGCCATCATGACGCGGTTTCTGAGCGTCATGTTCTGGATCCGGATGGGACGCATCAGGTTTTCATAGGACATTTTGATTCTCCCTTACCTGCGACCTTATGTCCCTTACACTCTGTAAGGGTCCCAGTCGATATTGTCCATAACCAGCTTAGCAGAGCGCAGCAGCGGCTGCTCACGGGAGGTGTGGTTTTCGTATTCATACACACACAGCACCATGCATGAGCCGAAATATGCCCCCACGATACGCTGAAGCTTGCAGTGCGCGCCGTTGGCAAGGAAAAGAAACGGGATGTTAAGCTCTTTCTTCATCCGGCGCATTGCCTCAAAATTGGAAAGCAGCTCCTCTTCCGTATCGGCGCAAGTCACGATCTTGGTAATGTCGGCGCCCCGGGCTTCATGCGCTTTGGTAATATCAAGGATCTGCTCAGGCGTGAGATACTGCCATGTGTGGGAGGACATCAGAACCTCTCCGTCGTTTTCGTGGATGCGGTCGATCAGGGCACGCTGCTTTTCAATAGCCGCAGGATTTTGGGTAAGCTCCAGGGGGGAAGGGTCATACAGGTCGCCCATCACGTCCACCAGCGTTGCCCCCGCCTTCAGGCCAAGCAGCATTCCTTCAGCCAGGTCGTCGTCTGTAAGGCCGGTGTTCTCCCTCTGCCGGTAGTTGGTAATGTAAATCGGTTTGTTTCCGCAGCGGCTGAAAATGTATCGGTAGGTTTCCTCTGCCTTGTACTTCTGCTCAATGTAGCACAGCTGAATTCCAAAGGCCTCCGCGCCGGACGCTGCGGAATTCCGTATCAGCGTAACGCAGCTTTCCGGGTCTCCCAGCTGCACCATTGCGGTCAGCAGCGCGTGGTCATTGTTGAGGAAACTAGGTTTTTTTGCTTGCATCCAACTTACTCCTTGTTCTTCATAATAAAGCGCCCGCCGTCAATGAGGATATTCTCTCCGGTGATGAAGGCAGCCTTGTCAGAGGCAAGGTACATGATCAGATCCACGATCTCCTGGGGTTCGGCAGCGCGTCCCAGCAGCGTCTTCATATTCGCCATGGCATCCCTCGTCAGCACCGGCCCGGGAGAAACGCAGCAGCACCGCACCCCGTAGGGCGCGCCCACCAACGCCAGAGACTTGGTCAGACCGTTCATGACGCCGCTCTTTGCTGTGGCATAGGCGACGTCCCCGTAGGAAGCTTCCGCTCCGGTGATGGAGCCGATGTTGATGATCACACCGCTTTTCTGCTCTGCCATGTACTTCATCGCGGCGTGCCCCATGTAGAACGGTCCCTTGAGATTCACGTCCAGGCCCCAGTCAAACACCTCAATGGGGACATCCTGGAAGGGGGTTCCCCGCTCCACGCCGCAGATGCGGATCTCAGAACCGCCCGCACTGTTGATAACGATATCGATCGTGGAGAACGCTTCCTTTGCCTTTTGGAAGGCATCTGCGACCTGGGCGTAGTTTCTCACGTCGGTGGGAACGCCAATGGCGTGATATCCCTTGGCGGTAAGCGCGTCCACCTTCGACTGAAGCTTCGCCGGATTGGTCGCCAGCATGACGATGTTTGCGCCCTGCTCAGCAAAGCATTGGGCGCAAAGCAAACCAATGCCGGAGGATGCGCCGGTTATTACGACAGTTTTTCCTTGAAAGCTCATTGATTTTCTGTCCTTTCCTGTTTGTGATTCTTCAGCACCTGTTCGGTGCATAATGAAGTTGATAAAATAGATACAAGCTGATATTTTCGGCACTGCTTTCCTGCTTTTTTGGCAAAAAGAACCCATGCCGCCAATCAGAAGTCAGACCCGCAGCGCACATTTTCTATCATCTTTTTTGCAGCACGTTTATAGAAAGCAGCCCTTGTTTAAGCCATTTAACACGCAATTCGCACAATTCTTTTCCACTTTTTGCCAGAATGATTCTACATTTTTCTTGACAATCGTCGAATCAGCGTTTATATTTCTTGATATGGATTATATCCGACAGGTGCCCGGATGTAAATGCAATAAGCGGACTTTATTTGATGTTTTCGACCCTATATTTTGGGCGCATAGTCATGTTAGCTAATTTCGGCTTTTGTTATTTGTACAAAAGAGCAGGAGGACGTATGGAACTGGATGATATTGTCGTGACGAAATTATTCGATGTAATGACCATCCCGATCGCCAAAGGAACCAAGCGGCCGATCACAAACCGGTATTGCTACGGCCTGACGTTCTGCGGGACGGACGGCGGCAGAATCCTGTATGAGTATGAAAACAGGCAGTATCTGTCTGACTATTACCATGCGGTTTTGCTGCCAATGGGCAGGTCGTATCTGCTGAACGGAGAAAAAGGGGGCAACTATCCGCTCATCAACTTCTATTGCGATCATCCCCTCAACGACCGTCAGTTCGCGGTATTCGAGATCTCCAATCCCCAATATTACCTGCAAACCTATGAGCGCATCAAAAATCTTTGCTTTTACAATCAGCCGTTTTGTTACGCCAGAGCGATGGGCCTTTTTTATGAAATGCTGAGTCAGCTCATGCTGGCATCCGAAACGAGCAACCCCCTGCTTTCCACCGCCGTGTCCTACATGGAACGCAATTATGCCGACCCGGAACTGACCATCGATCAGATCGCTGCCGAGATAAACGTCAGCGTGGGGTATTTCCGACGGATGTTCAAGGCGCAGTATTCCATGTCTCCCAAAAAATACATCCTCAACGCGCGTATCGTCAAGGCAAAAGAGCTGCTGATCGGTACATCCTGCCTTTCCATCTCCGAAATCGCCTGTGCCTGCGGATTTACCAACCTCTATCATTTTGACAGAACCTTCAAGGTGCATACCGGCTGCTCTCCCACGGAGTACCTGCAGACGTTCGGAAATAATTTCTGAGGCATTCCCCCTTGCCTGCCGAACGAAGGCGGGAGCCGCCGTGCTGGCAGCTCCCGCTTTTCCTGTATGGATGGCCTTGCTTATGCGCTTTCCCTATTCCCCAAAGCCGATTTTCACGATCTGCATTTTCATCATTCCGTCGCCGACCTTCGACAGAAAGCGGAAAAATCCATTAACGGGCAGGGGCTTCCCGTCCGTGTAGCCCAGCATGTAGCCACGGCTGGAAACGCGCAGACGGCTGCCCCAGGGGGACAGCCCGGCCTTGGCGTCCGAAACCGCAAAGTACGCGCCGACGTCCTTGATCTCTGCGTCCCTGATCCAGGTTTTCAGCATCAGCCTGACCGCCTTTTCGTTGGCTGCGTCAAAGACCAGAACGCCGCCCGGAAAGGTGTCTGCCATTTTCTGCACCAGCGTTCTGACCTGCTCCTTCAGGAAGTAATAGAACACGCCTGCGGCAAAGAATACCGCGCCGCCGGAGGCGTCGATCTTGTCGAACCACGCGGTGTCGTTCAGGTCGCAGGGGATGTTTTTCTCCCGCTCCCCGGTGGGCAGCAGTTCGTCGCGTACCCGGATGACGTCGGGGAGATCCAGATTGTAAATTTTGCAGCTGCCGTTGTCGCAGGCTCTGCCCGTGCCGTCCAGACCGCAGCCCAGATTGACCACAGCCGCGTTGGGGTGGGTTTTCAGATAGTTCCGCACCT
>ERZ808246.1941-NODE-1941-length-13756-cov-18.112036_pt1 | contig 13756 bp, 12 predicted proteins | sample MGYA00521083_ERZ808246 | MGnify/ENA primary metagenome ERZ808246 (study PRJEB31516, sample SAMN03275577) | gut metagenome | biome: mammalia-associated habitat; material: feces | host: Papio cynocephalus | place: Kenya | collected 2012-07-07 ...
AAGCCCCGCCGAAACGGCGGGTCTTTTCGTATTCGCACGGGATTCCGCTTGCCTTCTGTGCTCCGTGCCGCTTCGCGTCGCTCAATCCGATTCCGGCTGCGCCAGCGTATGCCCGAAGCGCGAGAACCGGCATGCATACCACAGTTCGGCGGTCGTTCCCGGATCGGACAGGTCGGCGTTCAATGCCTTGGCGATGACGCCAAGATACTTGGTCAGCGTATGCCGGTGCATGCCGGTCATGCGCGCGGCCTCCTCGGTCCGACCGCGGCTGCGCAACCAGGCCCACAGCACGTCCACGGCGCGGATCGCCGTATCGGCGTCCGGGTGCGCGCCATGCGGTCCGGTGGACAGGTCGAACGTGAGGTCGGCTATGGGCGCAAGCCGCAGGTCGGCGAAGGCCCTCATCAGCGACGGCTCCACCACGCTTTCCAGGCTTGCGGCGCTCTGATCGCTGCCGTAGCGGATCAGCGGCACCCCGGCGGTCAGTGCCTCCGCCCCCGCCTGGTAGGCCTCGTGCCTCGCCCTGGGCATGTCATGCCAGGTCACCCCCGACGACTGCCCCACGGTCAGCCGTCCGTCATGCGTCAGCTGCTCCGTCCACGTTCGCGCGTTCCTTTGCGAGACGATGGCCCACATATCGCCGTCGACCATGCCGAACACCGCCAGATTCGTGTTCTTGGCCAGGGTGCGGCGGAACGGCTCGAACAGACGCCCCGCGTCCTCGAGCGCATCCTGCTGGCCGATGATGCGCAACGCCGCCAACGGTTGCACAGGCAGCCCGTTCCACACATCGTCAGCGAACTGGCGCACCGTATTGGCCTCTCCCTCCAGGCACATCCGGGTCATGGTGGAGCGCAGATTGGTCAGGGCGCGGTTGGAATCGGCGGTCCCGTTGACGGCCAGCGACAGCAGACTGGCCGCTTCCGCGGCAAGCGGATGGTCGATGCTGCCCTTTTCACCCTTGCGGCCCGAAACGAGATAGCCAAGCGTCTGCCCGGTAGGGGAGGCGATGTGGAAGATGGCGATGTCATAGCCCTTCGCCACGGTGAATTTCGCCTCGCCGAGCACGCTGAAGGCCAAGGCGTCGCCCAGCGAATCCATTTCGACGGGCAGCGAGTGATGCGATGAGGCGACGATGGCGCCTACCGGATTCAGCAGCGCCGCCCAGCCGCCGATAAGCTCCGCCAGACGGGAGACGATCGTGCTCACTGGGTCCAGGGTATGCACGCTGCGCAGCAGACGCTGCTGGTTGCGGTACATGCGTGCGAAATTCTGGTTGGTGTCGTTGGAGATACCGCGTGCCACCGCCTTGGATATGGCGATGAACGGCGTGGCAAGCGGCACACAGAACAGGGGGACCCCCGCGGCCTCGCACTGGTAGACCAGCCATTGCGGGATGGAGGCGTGCTGTACGCCGATACCGAAGCCGACGCCTCTCACCCCGGCCTCGGCCAGACGCGAGGCGAACAGCCGGTGCTGCTCGTCCGGCTTGTCCGCGGGCATCAGCAGACCGGTGGTGAGCAGGATCTCGCCGCCTTCGAGGTATGGCGTGGGATCGGGGGATTCCGAGAAATGCATCCACGAGATCGGCGCGTCCAATGCGCCGGCCTCGCCTTCCACAACCAGGGAAAGATCAAGGGAACGCTGCCCCAGCAGCGTGTTCAACGTCATCGCCATACCGCCCAATGTAGCGTTGCGCGATATGCCGTGGACAAACCGGCCACATATCGAGCATATTTTCAACGACTCGTCCATATCGATCGCGGTCGCGACTTTCTATGGTGAAAACCAACAACGGAGGAACCACAGGAAAGGAGCACACGATGACCGCTCGTGGAACGCTCACCATCGCGCTGGCCCAGATGAGCCAGATGCCCATCGGCAAGCCGTTCGGTGCGTTCGAGAACAGCGTCCGCTACGTGGCGTCCCAGCGTGGCGACGATGGTCGCAGCCCCGAACTCGTGGTCTTTCCCGAAATGCATCTGTACGGCACGGAGCACTTCGACGAGGAGTGCTCGTACCGCATGCAGTGTGCGGCAGCAACCGACCTGCACGACGAATTCACGGTCAGGCTCGGCAAGCTCGCCCGGGAACTCGGCATCTGGCTCCTTCCCGGCACCGTCGCGGAGAAGAACCCCGAAGGCGGCATCTTCAACACCGCCCCCGTGTTCTCCCCGGAGGGCGAACTCGTCGCCTCGTACCGCAAGATCTGCCCGTGGCGTCCATACGAACGCTACACACCGGGCAGCGGCTTCACCGTATTCGACATTCCCGGCAAGGGCCGCGTCGGCATCATGATCTGCTACGACGCCTGGTTCCCCGAGATCAGCCGCCAGATTGCCTGGATGGGCGCCGACATCATCATCAACCCCGTGCGCACCACCACCCCCGACCGTGCACAGGAGCTGATCCTCGCCCGTGCGAACGCCATCGTCAACCAGACCTTCATCGCAAGCCTCAACGCCCCCGCCCCGCAAGGCGTCGGCCGCTCACTTCTCGTAGACCCCGAAGGCGGCATCATCGACGCCACCGAAGACGAGAGCGAACACCTCATCATCCGCACCATCGACCTTGACGAGGTGCGGCGGGTGCACGAGCAAGGCACCGCAGGCAGCAACCGCATGTGGGAGCAATTCCGCCCCGGCGAGCCGCCCATCGAACTTCCCCTGTACGAAGGCTCCATCAGCCCGAACCGGTGGCACATCCGCCGGTAACCGCTTCAAGCCGCACAGGAACCGCACAGCATCATCCGCACCACACGAAAGGAACCGACATGACAGCACAGATCGTCGACAGCTCGGCCATCGCACGCCCCATCGCAGGCAGCGTCGAATCCGAAGGAACCTTGAAGCGCACCTTGGGATTGCGTTCTGTGGTGTTGTTCGGCCTGGCCTACATGACTCCGATCATCGCGCTCGGTACCTTCGGCGTCATCGCCTCCACCTCGCACGGCGCGGCGGCGATGTCCTACCTGGTGGCCACCGTCGCCATGCTGTTCACCGCGGCAAGCTACGGTCGCATGGCGGTGCTCCATCCGCAAGCGGGCAGCGCCTACACCTACGTGGGCAAGACCATCAGCCGCAAACTCGGATTCCTCGTCGGCTGGGCGATGCTGCTCGACTACATGTTCCTGCCCATGGTGGTGTGGCTGATCGGCGCGTCCTACCTCAACGCGCAGTTCCCCGCAGTGCCGATCTGGGCGTGGGTGCTCGGCTTCATCGTGCTCACCACGGCCATCAACATCGTCGGGCTCAACGTGGCGGACAAGATCAATTACGCGCTCATGCTGTTCCAGGCCATGGTCATCGTCGTCTTCCTGATGCTTTCCGTCCGATCCGTTCTGGGCGGCACCGGAACCGGCACGCTGTTCAGCACGCTGCCGTTCACCGGCAACGGCGCATCGGTGTCCGTGGTCGTGGCCGGCGCGGCCATCGCCGCATACTCGTTCCTCGGCTTCGATGCCGTCACCACCATGAGCGAGGAGACCCGCGACGCCAGTCACACCATTCCCAAGGCCATCATGCTGGTCGCTCTCATCGGCGGCATGATCTTCGTGGTCATCGCCTACGTCACCCAGCTGGTGCACCCGGGCGGCATGTTCGACGACGAATCGTCCGCCGCCTACGAGATCGCCACCCAGGTGGGCGGCAACCTGTTCACCTCCGTGTTCATCGCGGGCCTGTGCTTCGGGCAGTTCACCTCCGGCATCGCCTCCCAGGCCTCCGCCTCGCGTCTGCTGTACGTGATGGGTCGCGACGGCGCCCTGCCCAAGCGCATCTTCGGCAGGCTCAGCAAGCGGTTCGGCACTCCGGTGCTCGGCATCCTGCTGGTCGCCTGCGTAGGCCTGATCGCCATGTTCCTCGACGTGGCCACCTCCACATCCTTCGTGAACTTCGGCGCGTTCATCGCCTTCACCCTCGTCAACGTGTGCGTCATCGTCGCCTACGCCAAGGCCGGGGCGCAGGAGCGCAGGGAGCGGTTCCGCGGCGGCGTATGGCTCAACGTGCTGGCCCCGGCGGTCGGTTCCGTCTGCTGCGCCTACCTGCTGCTGCACCTCGACATCCACGCCATCACGCTTGGCCTGTCCTGGCTTGCCGTCGGCGTTATCGTGCTGGGATTCCTCACCAGTGGCTTCCACCACGATCCGCCCGAATACGGCGAACACGACGAATAGACGTCAGACGCGAACCGCACCCGCAAACCCATACGGCAAATCCACCGGCCTGCGCATCGGGCCGCAACACAAAGACTTTTCGAAATCACCAACAACGAAAGGAACCAACCATGTCAGTCCCACAGGTCGCCCGCAAGATCGTCACCGCCATCCCCGGCCCGAAGTCCCAGGCCTTGGAAGAGGAGCACAGGAAGTACGTGAGCGCCGGCGTCGGCCAGGGCATGCCGATCTTCGCGCAAAGCGCCTCCGGCTCCACTATCACCGACGTCGACGGCAACCGCTTCATCGACCTCGCCTCGGGCATCGCCGTCACCGGCGTCGGCAACTGCGCCCCCGAGGTCGTCAAGGCCGTGCAGGACGAAGTCACCAAGCTCACGCACACGAACTTCGCCACCACCCCGTACGAGAACTACATCGACGTGTGCAAGAAGCTCGCCGAGCACACCCCGGGCGACTTCCCCAAGAAGAGCGTGCTGGTCAACTCCGGTGCCGAGGCCGTCGAGAACGCCATCAAGATCGCCCGCCGCTACACCGGCCGCTCCGCCATCGTGGTGATGGAGAACGCCTTCCACGGCCGTACCAACCTGACCATGGCCATGACCACCAAGTCCATGCCGTACAAGCAGGGATTCGGCGCCTTCGCCCCCGACATCTACCGCGTGCCGTTCTCCTACCCGCTGCGCGACGCCTTCGGCGCGGACGGTGCCGCGGCGGCCAAGGCGGCCACCGACAAGATCGAACTGCTGGTCGGCTCCGCCAACGTGGCCGCCATCATCGCCGAGCCGATCCAGGGCGAAGGCGGATTCATCGTCCCGGCCGAAGGCTTCCTGTCCGGCCTGGCCGACTGGGCTCACGAACACGACGTGCTGTACATCTCCGACGAGATCCAGGCCGGCTTCTGCCGTTCCGGCAAGTGGTTCGCCTGCGAGTATGACGGCGTCACCCCCGACCTCATCACCACCGCCAAGGCGCTCGGCGGCGGCATGCCGATCGCCGCGGTCACCGGTCGCGCCGAGATCATGGATTCCGTGCAGCCCGGCGGCATCGGCGGCACCTACGGCGGCAACCCGGTCTCCTGCGCTTCGGCGCTCGCGGCCGTCGGCATCATGGAGAAGCTCGACCTGCCGGCAAGGGCCGCGCATATCGGCGAGGTCGTGGATGGTCTGCTCGGGCCGCTCGTCGGCGAGGTGCCGACGGTCGCCGAGGTACGCGGCCATGGTGCGATGATCGGCATCGAATTCGTCAAGGCCGGTACGATGGAGCCGAACAAGGGGCTTGTCGGCCGCATCACCAAGCGCACGATCCAGGAAGGCCTGATCATGCTGACCTGCGGCATCAACGGCAACGTGATCCGTCTGCTGCCGCCGCTGGTCATCACCGACGACGAACTGACCGAGGCCATCGAGGTGCTCAAGGAGATCATCATCGAGGAAAGCGCCAAGTGAATCGTGGGCGCAAGCCCTGAACAGGCATAGACCGGCCGCGGCCGTTGCCGTGCCGCGGCCGGTGGCTGCCGGAAAGGATGAAACCAATGAAACTGCTTACCGTTGGACCGGATAACATCTACACCTTCAAGACCGTCGAGGAGTTCGCCGAGGGCTTCCATCTGGGGCCGCGCGATCTGCTGGTGAGCATCGAGGTGATCTACAAGCAGTTCCTGGAGCCGTACGCGAACGGGGCGAACGTGATCCTGGTCGACAAGTACGGCGCGCAGGAGCCGACCGATGTCATGATCGACGAGTTCATCAAGGACGCCGGCAAGTTTGACTACGACCGTATCGTCGCGGTCGGCGGCGGTGCCGTCATGGACATGTCGAAGGTCGTGGCCGTGGCGGGCGGTGCCTCCATCGACGATGTGATCGACCACCTGCCCGATTTCAAGCGCAAGGTGCGTCTGGTGCTCGCGCCCACCACCTGCGGCACGGGTTCCGAAGTCACCGAGATCGCGGCCATCAACCGCACTCGCTTGGGCTGCAAGGCCGGCATCGCCAGCCCGGAGATGTTCGCGGACGACGCCGTGCTCATCCCTGAACTGCTGTACGGCCTGCCCGATCACGTATTCGCCACCAGTTCGCTGGACGCCTTGGTGCATTCCGTGGAATCGACGCTTTCCCCCAACGCCACTCCATATACCAGGATGTTCGGCTATGAGGCCATGAAAATGATCGTCGGCGGCTACAAGGCCGTGGCCGAGGCGGGGCCTGCGGGTTCGCCCGAACGCCGTGCCAAGCGCAACGAACTCATGGGCGATTTCCTCATCGCCTCCAACTACGCGGGCATCAGCTTCGATACAGGCGGTTGCGCCGCGGTGCACGCCCTGAGCTACCAGCTGGGCGGCAAATACCATGTGCCGCATGGCGAATCCAACTATGCCATGTTCACCGGCGTGCTGCGCAACTACATGGAGATCAAGTCCGACGGCGAGATCGCCAAGGTCAACCGGTATCTTGCGGATATCCTCGGTTGCGACGTGTCCGTCGTGTACGACGAGCTGGAACGGCTCATCAACCAGCTGCTGCCGAAGAAGGCCCTGCACGAGTACGGCGTGACCAAGGACGATCTGCCCGAGTTCGCCGACCGCGTGATGAAGACCCAGGAACGCCTGATGAAGAACTGCTTCGTTCCGCTCGACTACGATCGCGTACTCAAGATCTTCACCGAGCTCTACTAGTCGTCGGTCGGTTTCCGATCGACTTTGTTGGTGAGGAACATCCTCCGTTCGACCGCATGCGCGGCAGGGCGGGGGATTTTCTCATATCCGCCCGGCCGCACGTGTTCCGATGCGCGCCCGGTGTCCCCGCCTCCGCCTACACTTTCCAAGGTTCCGGTTCACGCCCGCCAACGGGGCGCGGCGACCCGGGTCACCTGAATTCCTTAGGAGACACTATGAAGCAGGGTATCCATCCCGATTACCATGCCGTCGAAGTCCTGTGCTCGTGCGGCAACACCTTCGTCACCCGTTCCACCGCCAAGGGCGACCACATGACGGTCGACGTGTGCGCGAAGTGCCACCCCTTCTACACCGGCAAGCAGAAGATTCTCGACACCGGTGGCCGCGTTGCTCGCTTCGAGAAGCGCTACGGCAAGAAGAGCAAGTAGCTTATCGAACGCCAGCCCGTCCCGGTCCTGCGGCGCGCAAGCGCGGCAACGGCCGAGGGGCTGGCGTTTTTGTATGTTCAGGGTCCCGTTGCGGTCGCAACACGAATCGAATCAACGCAATCATCAAGGAAGCACATGGCAGACGAACAATTCCCCGCGGCACAGGCCGCGTTGAAGGAATACCAATCGCTTGAAGAACAGATGGCCAGCCCCGAAGTGGTGACGAACCCGAGCGCGCTGCGCAAGCTCGGCCGCCGCCATGCCGAACTGGGTGGCATCGTCAACGCCTATCAGGCGTACCTTGCCGTGAAGAGCGATCTCGAAGCGGCCCGGGAGATGGCGGGGGAGGACCCCGATTTCGCAGCCGAGGCCAAGAGGCTCGAAAGCGAGCTGCCGGCGGCGGAGGACAAGCTGCGCACCGCGCTCATTCCGCGCGATCCCGATGACGCGCGCGACACGATCATGGAGATCAAGGCGGGAACCGGTGGCGAGGAGGCCGCGCTGTTCGCCGGCGATCTGCTGCGCATGTACACCAGATACGCCGAAAAGCGCGGCTGGACCGTCACCGTGCAGTCCGAGAACACCACCGAACTCGGCGGCGTCAAGGACGTGCAGATCGCCATCCGCGCCAAGGGAACCCCCGCTCCGGAGGACGGCGTGTGGGCATCGCTGAAATACGAGGGCGGCGTGCACCGCGTGCAGCGCGTGCCCGTCACCGAATCCCAGGGTCGTATCCAGACCTCCGCCGCGGGCGTCATCGTGTTCCCCGAAGCCGACGACGACAACGACGAGATCGAAATCGACCCGAAGGATCTGAAGATCGACATCTTCATGAGCTCCGGTCCCGGCGGCCAGTCCGTGAACACCACGTATTCCGCCGTGCGCATGACGCATATCCCCACCGGCATCGTGGTGAGCATGCAGGACGAGAAGAGCCAGATCCAGAACCGCGCCGCCGCGCTGCGCGTGCTCAAATCCCGCCTGCTGGCCATGAAGCACGAGCAGGAGGCCGCCGAGGCCGCCGACATGCGCCACTCGCAGGTGCGTTCCCTGGACCGTTCGGAGCGCATCCGCACGTACAACTTCCCGGAGAACCGCATCGTGGACCATCGCACGAACTACAAGGCGTACAACCTCGACGCGGTGCTCGACGGCGACCTGCAGGCCGTGATCGACTCCGACATCCAGGCGGATGAGGCCGAGCGGTTGGCGCATCAGCAGTGATTCCAGGCCGCCTTCGCCCCGGGAACGGGCGGAGGCGGCGTTTTCGTACGCGCAGGCAGGAAATCGAATGCCGAACGCGAACATACGGCACAACCACAACACACGAGGGAAAGGAACGGAGACACGATGACGGACGAGACCATCGACAAGGCGGTCGCCACCCTGCGCGAGGCGGGCGTGGACACCCCGGAACATGACGTGAAGCTTCTGCTCGCCGAAGCCGCGGGATGCGGGCTCGGCGACGTGGACAAGGCCATGCTCATGGGCGAGCGGATCGACTACGATGCCGCGCGCTTCGACGCGATGGTCGCCAGGCGCGCCAAGCGCGAGCCATTGCAATACATCGTGGGCCATACGCCGTTCCGTTATCTCGATCTCGAAGTCGGCCCCGGCGTGTTCATCCCCCGCCAGGAGACCGAACTCGTGGTGCAGGAGGGCATCGACTGGATCACGCGGAACGGACTGTACAATCCACGCGTGGTCGACCTGTGCGCGGGCTCCGGCGCCATAGGCCTGTCCATCGTCACCGAGGTGCCGGGCAGCCATGTGTGGGGCGTGGAGATCAACCAACAGGCCGCGGCGTGGACGCGCAGGAACATCGCCGACACCATGCGCCGCTGGCCGGCGCTCGCCTCCAACTACGAGCTGGAGATCGGCGACGCCACCAACGCCACCACCCTGGCCAAACTCGACGGCACCATCGACCTGGTCATCACGAATCCGCCGTATGTGCCGCAGAACGACATTCCCGAACAGCCCGAGGTGCGCGACCACGATCCCGAACTCGCCCTGTATGGCGGCAGCGCGGACGGCACGCTGATCCCCGAGCGCATCATCAGGCGGGCCGCCGGACTGCTCAGGGCGCAGGGACTTTTCGTCATGGAGCACGACATCTCGCAGGGCGACCGCCTTGCCGCCTTCGCCCAGGCCAACGGTTTCGAGCAGGTGCATGTGCGCAACGACTATACGAACAGACCCCGTTACCTGGTGGCGGTGAAGTCCGCCATATAGGAAATGCGCCGTGGCATGCCGGATGCATGCATATGATGAATGGCTGCATGAGGGTCGAACAGACCGGATAGAGAGGAAAAATACGGCAATGAGACATAAATTTGCCGGAAGGGCCGCGGCGCTGTGCGTGGCGGCGGCCATGACGTTGTCGCTGACGGCATGTTCCGGCGGCAACATGTACGCAACCAGCGAAGACAGCATGAAGCTGTCCGATAACAGCGTCATCACATTGGGGTCGGTCACCACCAACTCCGGTGCCGCCGCGGCATACGGCGAGGCGGAGGTCAGCGGCTTCAAGCTGGCCGTCAGCGAGATCAACGCGTCGGGCGGCATTCTCGGCAAGCAGATCAAGCTCAAGTCCATGGACGACAAGGGGGACGTGATCGAGGCATCGAACGCCTTCAACCGCCTTGCCGGCGAGAAGGACGTCATCGGCATCCTCGGCCCCACCATCTCGTCCACCACCGGTGCGGTGGCCCCGCTGGCCGATCAGAACCAGCTGCCGTCCATCGCCCCTGCGGCGACCTCCGATTCCATCGAGACCGGCGGCTACCTGTTCCGCACGTGCTTCAAGGATTCCTACCAGGGCGAGATCGCGGCCAAGTTCGCCGCCGAGGATCTGAAGGTCAGGAAGGTGGCCGTGCTGTACGGTACCGGCGACCCGTATTCCTCCGGCGTGGGCAAGGCGTTCGTGAACGCCGCCAAGAAGGCCGGCTTGGAAGTGGTGGCGGAGGAGAACTCCTCCAGCGCCGACGACACCGAATACTCGTCCCAGCTGCAGAAGGTGCAGGCCGCGGGCGCCGAGTTCCTGTACGCGCCGTACTACTATTCCGCGGCCGGCCCGTATATCATCCCGCAGGCCCGTGCGGTCGGCTACAACGGCTACATCATGGGTCCCGACGGCTACGACGGATTGCAGATTACCGGCAGCAAGGCGCGGTACGACAAGGTGCTGTACACCACGCACTATTCCCCGGACGACACCTCCAACAAGAAGGTGCAGAAGTTCATCACGTCGTACAAGAAGGCGAACGGCGGCGCATCCCCGAACACGTTCACCGCGTTGGGCTACGATTCCGTCTACATGTTCAAGCAGGCCATCGAGAAGGCCGGTCCCAACGCCAGCCGCGCGGACATCCGCAAGGCCATCTACGGCATGAGCTTCTCCGGCGTCACCGGCAAGTTCACGCTTGATTCGCACGGTTCGCCGAAGAAGTCCGTCATCGTGCTTGAGATGAAGAACGGCAAGCCGACCTATCGCAGCACCATCGAACCGGCCAAGTAACGGCCCGTCCAACCGGCGTCCGATCGGTATCCGGTCGTTTCGGCCGACAGACAACAAGAAGCAATCAACAGAAGAAAACCTCTAGAAGAAAGAGAAGAAAGGGGGAGTGATGGGCAATCAGATCATTATGTTTATCAGTCAGATCTTCAACGGTCTGAAAATCGGCAGCGTGTACTCACTCGTCGCTTTGGGCTACACCATGGTGTACGGCATCATTCGTCTGATCAACTTCGCGCACGGCGACTTCATCATGGTCGGCGCGTACGTGCTCATGCTTACCATTCCGGCAATCATCGCCTGCGGCCTGCCCGCATGGCTTTCCGTCGTCCCCGCGATCCTCGTCTGCGTCGCGGTCGGCGTGATCGTGGAGAAGGCGGCGTACAAGCCCGTCCGCGAGAAGGGCAACAACATGACCGCCCTGATTACGGCCATCGCCATGAGCCTGTTGCTGGAAAACGGTTCCCAGGCGCTGTTCGGCGCCGACTACCAGACCATTCCGACGATCATCCAGATTCCGTCCCTCGCCATCGGCGACCTCAAGATCGACGGCGCGACCATCGTGACCGTGCTGCTCGGCATCGTCATCATGATCGCGTTGCAGCTGTTCGTCTCCCGCACCAAGCAGGGCAAGGCCATGCGTGCGGTTTCCGAAGACAAGGAGGCGTCCATTCTGATGGGCGTCAACGTGAATTCGACCATCACCCTGACCTTCGCCATCGGATCCGGATTGGCCGCGGTGGCCTCGCTGATGTACTGCATCTCCTACCCGCAGGTGTCGCCGATGATGGGCGCCATGCTGGGACTGAAGGCGTTCGTGGCCGCGGTGCTCGGCGGCATCGGCTCCATTCCGGGCGCCATGGTCGGTGGTCTGGCGATCGGCGTGGTCGAAAGCCTGACCAAGGCGTATATCGGCACCATCACCGGAGGCGTCATCACCTCCGCGTTCGCCGACGCGATCGTGTTCGGCATCCTCATCATCGTGCTGCTGGTCAAGCCGTCCGGTCTGATGGGCGAGCCGGAAAGCGAGAAGGTGTGATCGCATGAAGAAATCAATGCTTTCCATCAAACAGTCGTATCTTGTCTGCGCCATTGGCGTCGCCGCGTTGTTCGCCGTGCTCATGGGCGTGTGCGAGACCGGCGTGGTGTCCCTGTACGTCAAGGGCGTGCTGATGACGTGCTGCATCGCGATCATCATGACCACCTCGTTGAACCTTACCATCGGCGTGCTCGGGCAGCTGACGTTGGGCTGCTGCGGTTTTGAGGCGATCGGCGCCTATTCCGCGGCTTTGCTGAGCAAGATAATCGTGGCCAACGGCATCGCGATGAACGATACGGTGCGCTTCCTGCTGGTCACCATCGTCGGCGGGCTGGTCGCATGCCTGTTCGGTGTGATCATCGGCATCCCCGCGCTGCGTCTGCATGGCGATTATCTGGCCATCATCACGCTGGGCTTCGGCGAGATCATCCGTGTGATCATCCAGAACCTCAAGGTCGCGGGCGGAGAAGGCCTCGACAAGGGGCAGCAGGGACAGGCGCTGATCGGCATCGATCGCCTCGCCAACCTGTATGTGGTGTTCTGGATCACCGTCGTCACCGTGGTGCTGCTGTTCATGTTCGCGCGCTCCCGCTACGGACGCGCGGTGAAGGCCATCCGCGACGATGAGATCGCGGCCGGTGCCTCCGGCATCAACATCACGTATCTCAAGGTGATGGTATTCGCGATCTCCGCGTTCTTCGCGGGCATCGCCGGCGGCATCTTCGCGCAGTACATCGGCGCTTTGACGCCGTCCATGGCGGGCTGGCTGCAATCGATCAACTATGTGATCATGGTGGTGTTCGGCGGTATGGGTTCGCTGACCGGTTCCATCGTCTCGGCGATCGGCCTGACGATTCTCCCGGAATTGCTGCGTGCCTTCTCCGACTACCGCATGCTGGTCTATTCCGTGGTGCTGGTGCTCATCATGATCTTCCGTCCGCAGGGCATCTTCGGCAATTGGGAGTTCTCGCTGCCGAAGCTCATCAACAAGCTGTTCTACCCGGTGAAGACGAAGGCTCATGGCAAGTCCGACGCCGCGGTCGCCAACGAGAACGCAGCCAAGGACGACAGCAGCAGGAAGGAGCAGGCATGAGCGAGCCTATTCTGCGTGCCGAACACCTCGGCATCACCTTCGGAGGCCTCAAGGCCGTCTCCGATTTCAACATGACCATCGACTCCGGTGAGCTGATTGGCCTGATCGGGCCGAACGGCGCGGGCAAGACCACCGTGTTCAACCTGCTGACCGGCGTCTACCAGCCGACCGAGGGCGAGTTCTTCCTCGACGGCAAGCGCATGAACGGCAAGAAGACCTATCAGGTCGTTCGCGCCGGCATCGCGCGTACCTTCCAGAACATCCGTCTGTTCCGCCAGATGACCGTGGAAGAGAACGTGCTGGTCGCATTCGATCAGTCGTTCAGCTACAAAATGGGCGGTGCGATCTTCCGTACGCCGAAATTCTGGCGGCAGGAACACGACATGCATGCCAAGGCCATCGACCTGCTGAAGATCTTCGGCTTGGAGGGCCTTGCCAATACCGAAGCCGCCAATCTGCCGTATGGCGAACAGCGCAAGCTGGAAATCGCGCGTGCGCTGGCGACCGGCATGAAGCTGCTGCTGCTCGACGAGCCCGCGGCGGGCATGAACCCGACCGAAACCGAAGACCTGCTGAACTGCATCAACACCATCCGCGATCGTTTCGGCATCGCGATCCTGCTCATCGAACACGACATGAGCCTGGTGATGAACGTGTGCCAGCGCATCCAGGTGCTCGACTACGGACGCACCATCGCATCGGGGACGCCGGAGGAAATCGCCAGCAATCCGCAGGTCATCTCCGCATACCTCGGTTCCGACGAGGAATCCTCGGAATCTGAGGAATCCTCGGAATCCCAAGAAGCTTCAAAGGAGGACTGATGCTGGAAATCAA
>ERZ808246.1942-NODE-1942-length-13755-cov-44.316642_pt1 | contig 13755 bp, 10 predicted proteins | sample MGYA00521083_ERZ808246 | MGnify/ENA primary metagenome ERZ808246 (study PRJEB31516, sample SAMN03275577) | gut metagenome | biome: mammalia-associated habitat; material: feces | host: Papio cynocephalus | place: Kenya | collected 2012-07-07 ...
TTCAAGTTCAACGTATCCAAGGGCAAGTGATTGATTCGTTGCCGCTGATGCACGCCAGACGGCGGTGCGCGGCCTCACGCGTCGTGAGACGATGAATGATTCGAATGCCGGCAGGCTGGCAGCCTGCCGGCATTCGTGCGTTTGGGGCTTGCGGACATGTACGGACGTATGCGATTTGCGCGGCATTCCATGGGGACGCCTATGGCGTCGGCGGTGTCGGTACCGGTCGGAAACGCGTGCAATACCATAAAATTCGCCAAAAAACAAGACTTGTGTCGCGTGTTTTTTTCTGATAGCCATGGCGGTATGACTGTTTTGCGTGAACACAGTGCCATGCGCATCGGCGGTATGGGGGAGGCCGGCGCTTCGAATCTGACGTTGCGTGATTGCCCGCGCGACGCGCATGTGCTTATCGGCACCATCGATCTGGACGAACGGCATCGTTTTCGCCTCTGCGAGATCGGACTGACTCCCGGAGCGGGTCTGAGGGTCGTGCAGCGGGGCATGTTCGGCGGGCGCGTCATCGCTTTCGGAACCGAACGCATCGCACTCGACGGAGACACCGCGCGGGCCATACATGTCCGTCCGGCGCATGACGGGGCGAATCAGGCGGGCGCGTCCTCCATGAACGATGTGGCAAAAGGCGAGAAGGACGTACGATGACCATGAAATGCAGCAAATGCCAGGCCGAGGGAACCAATAACGAGATGGACGGCCGGCAAGCCGCGCAGGAAGATCTATGCCATTCCGGACATTCCTGCAAGGCATGCGCCTCGGGAGGCTGTGGTGAGCACCACAGGGGCATCGCGGCGCTGTTCGATGGGCAGCATTCCGCACCGATACGATTCGACGAGCAGACGGCGGACCGCAAGATCGACCTGTCCGCCATACGTGAGGCAGATCGTAAACCCCACGTGGACGGTTCCCCCCGACGGGTCGTGTTCGTCGGCAATCCGAACGTCGGCAAATCATCGCTGTTCAACGCGTTGCTGGGCGCGAAGACACGCACCATGAACGCGCCAGGCACCACGGTTTCGATCACCAGCGGCCAATACCGTTACGATGGTCCGGACGGTTCCGAGGAATGGCTGTTCGTGGACACGCCGGGCACCTATTCTCTGTCCCCGATGAGTCCGGACGAGCAGGTCGCGGCCGATGCGCTGACCGGCAATGCGGGTATGCCGGTCCCCGATCTGGTTGTCATGGTGTTGGACGCCACCGCCATGTCACGTTCGCTGTACCTGCTATCGATGGTGGCGGAACTTGGGCTGCCCACGGTGGTGGCCCTCACCATGAACGATCTGGCCGCACGCCGCGACTGTCGCATCGAACCGGCGCGGCTGTCTCAGCTGCTTGACGGCATGCCGGTGGTCTCCTTGGATGGACGCACCGGCGAAGGACAGGACCGACTCGCCTCCGCGATCGCGGCATCGTTCGCCGGCACTCCGCTGCCGCAGGGACTGCGGATTCCGGCCGATGACGCCATCGACGTGCGCGAGTGGACCGAGTCGCGTGCCGACGCGCGCTTCGACTGGACTGCGCGTGTGCTTCGTGGGCTCGACCTCAAGGCATCCGACAAGACGACGCTGTCCGACCGCGTCGACCGGGTGCTGCTCCATCCCGTATTCGGCATTCTGGTCTTTCTGGCGGTCATGTACACGGTCTTCCAGGCGACCACCACGCTGGCAGGCCCGATGCAGGACTGGTTCGACGTGACGGTGCGCGGATGGTGCACCGATGGTATCGACTGGCTGTTCGGACTGTTCGGTCCGTCCGCGTCCGACGGCTGGCTGTATTCGCTGCTGGTGGACGGCGTGCTGGACGGCGTGATCACCGTGCTGACGTTCATTCCGGTGATGGGCATCATGTTCCTGTTGCTGTCGATGCTCGAGGACTCTGGCTATCTGGCCCGCGCCGCGTTCGTTATGGACCGTGCGATGCGCGCGTTGGGATTGGACGGCCGCGCGTTCCTGCCGATCGTCGTCGGATTCGGCTGCAACCTTCCCGCATTGGCCGCCACGCGCACCCTGCCTGATTCGCGCCAGCGCGTGCTGACGGGCATGCTCATCCCGTTCGCCTCATGCTCGGCGCGTCTCACCGTGTTCCTGGTGCTCGCCCACGCGTTCTTCCCGCAGCAGGCCGGTCTCGTCGTGTTCCTCATGTACGTCGCCTCCGTGTTGCTCATTCTGCTTGTCGGCGTGCTGTTGCGGCACACCATGTTCCGCGGACTCACGCCGGAGCCGCTGATGCTCGCCTTGCCTCCGTACCAGTGCCCGCGTGCCGTGCAGCTGGTGCGTTCGGTCGTGGTTCGTCTGTGGCAGTTCATCCGTGGCGCGAGCGTGATCATCATTTCGATGATCGTGGCGCTGTGGCTGCTGCAAGGCATTCCGGCGACCGCGAACGCAGGCGGTTTCGGAGAAGTGGACGATGTGCACGATTCCGCATACGGCGTGCTTGCCGATGCCGTGTCTCCCGTCTTCGCGCCGGCCGGTTTCGACGATTGGCACGCCTCCGCCGCCCTGATCACCGGATTCGTGGCCAAGGAGGTGGTGATCGGCTCCATGTCGCAGTCCTACCATGCGGATGAGCCTGACGAATCCGGACAGAACGCCGACAAGGGAACGTTCGGCCAGAAGCTGCGCGCCTCGTTCGAACAATCCTCGCACGGGCACGGCAAGGCCGCGGCCATAGCATTCCTGCTGTTCACGCTTGCGTACACGCCGTGCCTGGCTACGGTGGCGGAGCTTCGACGGCAATATGGCACGAAAGTGGCCGCGCAATCGGTGTGCCTGAGTCTTGCGGTGGCGTATGTGCTCGCCGTCGTCGCATTCCAGTTGCTGCGATTGGTGCTGTGACCCATGGTCTGGCATGGTCTGGGCTCACGGAGTTGGCGGCATACCACCGATCGGACGAAGACGGCGCATGGATTTGCGAACGGAACGGCCGCACGGGGGAACATCGTCGCCGATGTGGTCGCGGATCTGGATGCCGGACTGACGGTACGGCAGATCGCAGCCAACCGGCATCTTCCGGTCGATTTCGTCGATATGGCCATCACACGAGCGCAGGAACGCGGTCTGCTGCAGGTGACTGACCTTTCTCCGCGGTCCATGTGCGGCGAGACGACATGCCAGCCCGACCCATCCTCGCTGATCTGCGCCGGATGCCCGTTCCGTCCTAGGGCCGACGGTCGCGCCGCGCCGCGTCGATGAACCGGCATACAGGCAGCAGGTACAGAAAACATGCGAACAGGATACTGGACGTCGGAGCCCCAACCGAAGACAACGGCACGCCGCTGGCGATCGCCCACGGAACAAGCGGCGCCGTCACCACGGCGGTATCCTCCAGATCGATGGCGCGTCGCTGCCTGTCGGATTCCAGGTCGCGGCACAGCTGGTCGGTCAGCATGATGGACAGCGTCTGGTTGCAGGCGACGGCTCCCGTGACCAACGAGGTGACGCAGGTGGCGCCGTATACGCTGATTTTCCCCGCCAGCGATGCGATCAGCCGGTGTATGCCATCCAGCAATCCCGTCTCTTGGAAAATGCCGGAATACGACGAGGAGATGCAGACGATCAGCATCACCTTGACCATGGAGACGATGCCGCCGCCATCGATGAGCCGCGCCACCTGGGCGTCCGCGCAATGAAAACCGAAAACCAGCGCATGGCCGACGCTTGCCCAATCCATATGCTGCACCAGCACGCAGATCGGCAACGCCGTCAGAATGCTCGCGCCCATCGTGATGCGCACGTCGATGCGGGCGATCGCGCAGACGACCAGCACGACTGCCGGAAGCACGGTGGTCCAGTGCAGGTCGAACGCGCGCGAGAACAGGCCGGACGCGTCGATCGATCCCGCCGAGGAATGGGAATACAGCGCGAGTCCCTCGTAGATCACGCAGGTCGCGGCGAACGGCAGCGCGGCGGTTCTCAGCATCAGCCGGATGGTGTCGAAGATGTTCGTATGGGTCAGGGTTTTGACGAGTTGCGCGCTGGTCGACACGGGAGAGCATCGGTCCCCGAAGTACACGCCCGAAAGGATCGCTCCGCCGAGAAGCGCCGGTGAGATCTGCATGGACGTGCCGAGCGTCATGGTGATGACGCCCATGGTCGCCGCCGACGCGAACGACGAGCCCGTCAATAACGACATCAGGCAGTTCAGCAGGAACGTCAGCAGGATGGCCACGTGGGGGCGTATCAGGGCCGTGGTGTTCGACACGATGAACGGCACCGTGCCGGCCGCGCGCCACAACGTGGTCAGCAGTCCGATCAGCACGAAGGTGACCACCACGATGCTGGCGGCGCGCATGGTCGCGAACCCCTTGCGGATCATCGCACCCCAATGGTGGCCCGTCACACGTCCGTGGATAAGGAAGATGATCACGCCCGCGGCCAGCGCCGGCACAATGGACATGCCGCTGGCGATGCAGCCGATCAGCGCCGCGCAGAACAGGGCGATGGTGATGAATGCCGCCATATGGCGCGTCTCCTTTCAGAGTGCCCGGCTTCAAGGAATTCCGGATTTTTGATTCCGGATTTTCGAACTCGGCACATCGGACCAATCGTTCCGTGGCCTCGGATCGGAGCCATTCGGTCCGGCCGTGGCGCATGGTGTGGTCGAATCGTTCGACATGGCCGCATCGCACGATGTCGCGGAAGCGTGCGGGATGCGGCAAAAAACCAACATAAGGCTAACAGGGTTGCCTTTGCCGCGCGGGATTCGTATCACGAAGCTGCGCGGATTGACTGCGAGAGCCGCTTGCGCGGAGTGTTGCGTGCGGCATCGCGTCTACAGTATTCTGTGGCGCGGGCGAATCGAGAGAAAGGGTGCGGATTCCAATGGCCGAATCGCTGCAAAAGACGCGAACGAACGGTGGCGACGCATCTGACCGGAAGGATCCCCCGCATGAGGGCATGAGCGTTCCCAAGAACGTCGCCCGTCTGATGATGCTGGTCAACGCCGCCGTATGGGGTTCCGGATACACCATGCTCAAACATGTGCAGGGCGTGATGACCACCCAATGGATGATGTTCTTTCGCATGACCGCCTCGGTCGTGCTGATGGCGCTGGTGTTTCTGCCGCATCTGCGGAAAATCAGCATGGGACGCTACATCGTGCCGGGTTTTACGCTCGCATTGACGTACTGGCTCGGCTTCATGTTCCAGCTCAAAGGATTGGAAACCACCTCGCCGGGCCGCAACAGCTTCTTCACCGACACCTACTGCGTGATGGTGCCGTTTGTGCTGTGGGCTTTGACGCGCAGACGCCCCAGCATGCAGCATATCGTCGCGGCGCTCGTGTGCGCGTTCGGCATCGGACTGGTCTCGTTGAGCGGCGGCGGCGCCGAGCTCGCCGGCATGGGCTTCGGGGATGCGATGACGATCGTCGGCGCGCTGTTCTTCGCGATGAATCTGGTGGTCGTCGGCATGATGGGCAGGAAATTCGACGCGGTCGCGTTGATGCTTATGGAATTCGCATGGTGCGCGGTGTTCTTCGGCGCGGGCGCGGCGTTGTTCGATGGCGCGCCATCGGCGTCGTGGATGCGACTGGACGTGGTGCTGTGCCTTGCCTATCTGGTGGTCGGCTCGACCATCGTCGCGCAAATCTTCCAGACCATCGCCGTCCAGAACCTGCCTGCCACGGAAGGCTCGGTGATCCTGAGCACCGAATGCATCTTCGCCATGGTGGTCTCCGTGGTCTTCGCCGGGGAAAGGCTCACCGTGCCGTCGGTATGCGGATTCGCCGTGATCTTCGGCGCGATCCTGCTTTCCGAAGTGCGGCTTCCGGCGCGGCGCAAGGCCAAATGAGCATCGCGGAACCGAATGCCGGCCATGACATGCCATGTTCTGGACATCGCCATGATGTGACTCGGACGGCTGGTTAAGCTTGGTTTCCGATACCACATGCCGATGGTGGGGAATTGCCCCAAGGCGTGTGACCGCCGTGCGGATGAATGCCGTCGGATTCGACGGCGCATATGCCGATTCGTATGAAGAACATGGGTAGGAGAGGGTAGTCGATGATCGCCGGAGTGTCTGTCGTCACATTGCTGCTGGTGCTTGTCGCCGGCATCGGCGCGGGATTCGTGGGATACGCGGTTGGCGCGTCCTCGCTGATCTCCTACCCAGCGTTGCTGGCGTTCGGCATTCCGCCCGTGCTGTCCAACACCACGAACACGGTGGGCGTGTGCGGCACGGGCATCGGCGGACTGCTGTCGGCTCGCAAGGAGCTCAAAGGGCAAGGGCGCCGCGTCGCCGTATACGCATGCATCGGACTGGTTGGCGGCATCATCGGCGGACTGCTGCTGCTGGAACTGCCCGCCAAGGTGTTCGAATTCGCGGTGCCGCCGCTGATCCTGTTCAGCGCGTTGATCATCGCGCTCAACCCACGCAAGAAGGCGGCCGCCCGCGACGCCGTGGCACAGGCCCTGCCGCAATCGCATCAGGGCGAACGCGCCGCGCGGATCGCGCGTAAAACGGCAGAAGGCAATCTCCGCAACGATCCGTGGTGGCTGTGGCTCGGCGTGAGCTTCGTCGGCGTGTATTCCGGCTACTTCGGTGCCGCCGCGGGCACCTTGGCGCTCGCGATTCTCGACTTGGGCAAAATCGGTCCGTTCCACCAAATCAACGCGTTGAAGACCGTAGTGGGATTCGGCGCGAACATCTCCGCCGCGATTATGTTCATCATCCGCGGTTCCGTCTATTGGCCGTTCGCCATCATGATGTGCCTCGGATGCACCATCGGCAGCGCCATCGCTCCGCCCGTCACCCGGCATATTCCGGAAAACATCATGCGTGTGGCCGCCGTGCTCACCGGCATCATCCTCGCCGTCAAACTCGGCTGGAGCACCTATTTCTAGAATTCCCCGAATAGGGCAGCGTTTGGGCATGCCCGCGTATGTTTTCGTTGCCCGGCCATTCCGTAGGTGGTTTTTGGGCTCCGTAGGCGGTGAGTGCCGGGAACCTGTTTGGAAATGGCTTGATATCAAGCCATTTCCAAGGTCAGCTCCGAGAGCAACCACCTATTGAAAGGCAAAACCACCTACGGAAACGGGGGAGCGTCGATGTCAAATGCTGTTATGAATGATTTGACTGATTAAGGAATCCACTCGCGGGTCCCATTGCGGTCGGCCGTCGCGAGGTCAGTTGTGCATGGCCTCGATGTTGTTGCCCTCCGGGTCGTGTACGAACGCGGCGTAATAGGTCGGGCCGTAGTTCGGGCGCGGGCCGGGCTGTCCGTTGTCGGTGCCGCCGTTGGCGAGACCTGCCTTGTGGAACGCCTTCACGGCATCGTCATCGGCGGCTTCGAACGCCACATGAATCGGGGCGACGGCATCGCCTTCGGCCGCGGTGGAAACCCACACCGCCGAACCGTCTTCCGCCACGAACGCCTGCACGCCCGGGAACGACGGTCCCTTGGCGTATCCAAGCGGCGCAAGAGCGGCTTCATAGAACGGTTCTTCCTTCGCGAAATCCTTCACCTTGACGGACACATGGTTAATCATGAGCGTTTCCTTTCCACTACGGCGTGTATGACGCGGGGGCCGATTTGGCCATCAATTCCGCATCCTAGACCGTTGCGGCGCGTTATGGAAGAGCGTACCGGAAAGTGCCTTGGTTACCTGCGGGATACTGTTGCGTGATTCCGACGAGATTCGGAGTCGTATGCGATCAACGGTGTGCCGCGGTCATCGGGTCGGCGTGTGACGGGGCATTCACGGTATGCCGTGCCGATGGTTCGCACTGTGGCGAATCGCGATGCAATCGTGCGGCCAACATATGACCGTTGCGTGCTCGGCGAATCATTTTCCTATGGATTTTCCACGTTATGCTTGTAGGAGGCCAAACGTACTAGGCGAAGGAGCATTGTCATGGCGGTTGTTGACGAGGCGAAGCTGCGGTACCTGGACTTCCTCTCCCGGGAGGACCGCGTGCGGCATCATCGGTATGTCGAGGAGATGAAGCAGTACGACATGATGCGCTCCGGCGACATCAACGCGATCGCTGAAAGCGCGCGCCTTTGGGATTCCGGACTGTATGGCCACCTGTCGAACGATCCGCTCAAAAACGCGAAATACCGGTTCATCACCACCGTCACCCTGGCCACGCGCTTCGCCATCGAAGGCGGCATGGACGAGGAGGATGCCTACAACGCCTCCGACCTGTATATCCAGGATCTCGACAATTGCAAGGACGTCGGGGATGTGGGCCGCCTCCACACCGATATGATGACGTTCTTCACCTGGGCGATGGCGGATATGCAGAAGGTGGAGACGCATTCCAAGCCCATCAACGAATGCATGGACTACATCCACTACCATCTGCACGAGAAGATCACCGTGCCGATCCTCGCCGAACACGTGCATCTGAATCCCACGTATCTGTCGGAACTGTTCAAACGGGAAACAGGCAAGGCGCTGTCCCAATACGTCACCGACAAACGCATGGAAGCCGCCGAGAACATGCTCAAGTACTCGCAGTACAGCTTCGATGAGATCGCGCAGATCCTCGCATACCGGTCGCAAAGCCACTTTTCGAAAGTGTTCAAAAAGCATTCCGGCATGACGCCGGGGGAGTACCGTGCCAAGTACGCGCAGGCCGGCGTCTGGCCGGAGTAGTCGGCCGCGGAGTGCCATGCCGTTTGCGGTGAACCCAAGGTGACGGCATTGCGAAATTCGGGTGTGCCGAGCATGAAATCGGCGTGATTCCATATGCGGAACGCGGCTGAATCGGCTACGGTGGGAAGCATTCGACGATGATGCGCGGCGCCGTCGGTCAATCGAATACGCGATTCGTCCGCTCGTGAGATGAACGGAACGGGACGGTGGTGGCCGCGCGCAGGATGTGGATGAACGAAAGTAAGGAATAAACGAATATGGGAATGCCCCTTGATCTGTATGTGATCCGTCACGGCGAGTCGGAGGCCAACGTCATCATCAACGCCGGCGAGAACGGCGATGATTCGCTCTACACGCAGGACAACGTCACCGTGCCGGACCGTTCGTGGAGGCTCACCGCCACCGGCCGCAAGCAGGCGGACTGCATCGGCCGCTGGCTGGTTTCGCAGCAGCCGTTGTTCGACCGCTATCTCGTCTCGCCGTTCGTGCGCACGCGCGAGACGGCCGCGACGATGGCCCTGCCGAAGGCGAAATGGGAGGAGACGCGCGTGCTGCGCGAACGTTCCTGGGGTGAGATCAACACCATCACCAAGGACGATTTCAAAACCAACTACGCGCGCAACTGGATGTTCAAGAACACCGATCCGCTCTACTGGCGTCCGCCGGCGGGCGAATCGATCGCCGACGTGGCCGAGAACCGGGTGCACAACCTGCTCACGTCGCTGAACCGCAAATCGGACGCCGAATCCGTGGTGATGGTCAGCCACGGCGACCTCATGCTCGCGCTGATGCTCACATTGGAGGACCTCTCCGACGAGGAATTCATGCACCGCGCGGCATCCGACGATTGGAAGATCACGAACTGCACGTGTTTCCACTATTCGCGCCGTGATCCGTCGACCGGCCGCACGCACAAACGTTTCCGTTGGGAGCAGACCGCGCGTCCGGTCTTCGACGAGAAGGACGGCCGCTGGACGGTGAAGGTGGACGAATGGCGTTCGTTCAAACGCCCGGTGCTGTCCAACGGCGACCTGGTCGACGTCGTGCACGCCGTCGACCGTCACCTGTGACGTTCGTTTTCGCGGCGGCCGCCGCGTGATGGATCTCCGCGATGGGCCGCATACCATTGGCGATTGGCTCGTCGTCTGCGTCGTTCGTGGCATCGCCTTCGATACGGTGAACGACCGTGGCGGAAATTCTCCACGGGATTGCGGCGAAACGTGCCGTGTACCCACTGCCATTACAATGGCCTGTGGCGCGCGGCACGTTTCGTCACGCCGCGCGGGAGAGTTAAGGAGACAATCGCATGTCCAACCCCATCGCGAGCCTGTTCACGTGGAAGCTCCACGGCGACGGCAAAACGCTGAAGCCCGGCGAGGTCGTCGAACCCGACGAGCGCCTGACCTGGCCGCGCACCGCGGAAATCGGTGCGCAGCATGTCATCGCCATGTTCGGCGCCACGTTCCTGGTGCCGATTCTGACCGGTTTCGACCCGTCCACCACCCTGTTCTTCACGGCCATGTCGACCGCGCTGTTCCTGCTGATCAACAAGAACGTGCTGCCGAGCTATCTGGGATCCTCCTTCGGATTCATCGCCCCGATCACGGCGGTCACCACCGCGCACAAGGGCATCGCCGTCGCGTCCTTCGGCATCATGGTCACCGGTCTGCTGCTGGCGTTGATCGGCATCCTGGTGCATTACGCCGGAGCCAAATGGATCGACGTCATCATGCCGCCGGTCGTCAACGGTGCCATCGTGGCCATCATCGGCTTCAACCTGGCCCCCAGCGTGTGGGACAATTTCCAGAAGGCCCCCGACACCGCCATCGTCACCCTGCTCGCCGTGCTGCTCGTCGCGGTGCTGTTCAAGGGTCTGCTCGGACGTCTCAACATCCTCATCGGCGTGATCATCGGTTATGCCTACGCCTGCATCCGCGGCCAGGTCGACTTCTCCGCCATCGGCAAGGCGGCATGGATCGGTCTGCCCCATTTCCACACCCCGCAGGTCGATTTCTCCATCCTGCCGATGTTCATTCCGGTCGTGCTCGTGCTCGTCGCCGAGAACGTCGGCCATGTCAAGTCCGTCTCCCAGATGACCGGCCGCGACTATGACGACCAGATCGGCACCGCCCTGTTCGCCGATGGTCTGGGCACCACCATCGCCGGTTTCGGCGGCGGCTCCGGCACCACCACCTACGGCGAGAACATCGGCGTGATGGCGGCCACCAAGGTGTACTCCACCGCCGCGTACTGGTGTGCGGCCGCGTTCGCGCTGATCCTGTCGCTGTGCCCGAAGTTCGGCGCGATCATCAACACCATTCCGGCCGGCGTGCTCGGCGGCGTGACCACGCTGCTGTACGGCATGATCGGCATGATCGGCATCCGCATCTGGGTCGAGAACAAGGTCAACTTCGACAAGCCGGTCAACATCATGGTCGCAGCTATCACCATGATCATCGCCATCGGCCAGTTCGCGTTCGCCATCAACGGCATCTCGTTCAACGGCATCGCCATCGGCACCATCGTGGTGCTCGTCGCCTACCACGGCCTCAAGGCCATCGGCAAGGCCACCGGCACCATCGCCAAGGACGATCCCGACGTGCTCTGACCGCATCCGCGCCGATCCGGTCGCTCCGATGACCTGACGATGCGGCTCGATTCCGCCCGTCCGTCGCCATGACGGACGGGTTTTCGCGTTTCTGGGGCATGGCCAGCCGCCAATGGGGGAGGGTATTCCGGACGTATGGCCGGACTCATGGAAAGTAGCGGCCGTGGGGTATCGTTATACAGTTTGCGCAACGTGCGCAATGTTTGACATGAAAGGCCATTGTGCCCGATACCACTTTGAATGAACATGTAGATGCCCTCGCCGCCGACTTCGATGAAATGGGCGAGGAAGAGGAACGTCCCCAGACGTTTGCGGAACTGGGCGTTCCCGGTCCGCTGGTCCGCGTCCTCGCGGCGGACGATAAGAAAACCGCCTTCCCGATCCAGGCGGACACGCTTCCCGATTCCCTGGCGGGCCGCGACATCCTCGGTCGTGGACGCACCGGCTCCGGAAAGACGCTCGCGTTCTCGATTCCGCTGGTCGCCCGCCTCGGCGAGGTGGACGCCGACGATTTCGAGAACATGAGCCAGTTCCGCCATGAGGTCAACCGCGTGAAGCAGGAGCACGCCGAGGAACGCCGGTCGGAGGATTTCGTTCCGCATCCGCGTGGCCTCGTGCTCGCCCCGACGCGTGAGCTCGCCAACCAGATCAACGACGTGCTGATGCCCCTTGCGCAGATCTACGGCATCAACACCACCACCGTGTACGGCGGAGTGCGATACGCCCGCCAGATTCGCGACCTCAGGGCCGGCGCCGATATCGTCGTCGCATGCCCCGGACGCCTCGAGGACCTGATCGAACAGCATGCGTTGACCTTGGAGAAGGTCGAGGTCGCCGTCATCGACGAGGCCGATGAAATGGCCGACATGGGCTTCCTGCCGCCGGTCAAACGACTGCTCGGCCAGGTGTCGTTCGACGCGCAGATCATGCTGTTCTCCGCCACGCTGGACCATGGCGTGGACGAGGTCGTGAACACGTTCCTCTCCGATCCGAAGGTGCACAGCGTCGACACCGCCACCGCGGCGGTCGACCAGATGACCCACCACGTGTTCGAGACCACGCAGGGCGACCGCCATGCCCTGGTGCGCACCCTGGCATCGGGCAAGGGACGCCGTATCCTGTTCACCCGAACCAAATTCCAGACGCAGAAACTCGCCAAGGATCTCACTAAGAACGGCATCCCGGCAGCGGAACTGCACGGAAACCTGAGCCAGAACCAGCGTGACCGCAATCTCGCGGCCTTCGAATCCGGCGACGTGAACGTCATGGTGGCCACTGACGTCGCGGCCCGAGGCATCGACGTCTCCGGCGTCGAACTCGTCGTGCAGGTGGAGCCGCCGGAGGATCCGAAATCCTTCCTGCACCGTTCCGGACGTACCGCCCGCGCCGGCCATTCCGGCGACGTGGTGACCATCGTGCTGCCGAACCAGCGCCGCAGAACCCGTCGCATGCTGCACGAGGCCGGATTGAAAATCAAGCCGATCCAGGTGACCCCCACCTCTCCGGAGGTGCTGGAACTCGTCGGAGAGCCGGCGGAACCGGTATACGGATGGACGCTTGAGCAGTCCCAGCCGGCAGGCAACCCGCGTCGCAGGAGGCACGGCAAGGGCGATTCCGGCGACGAGCACGAGAAACACCAGCACCGTTCCAACGGGCGCAACAAGGACCGTGGCAAAGACAAGGGCGGCAAGCCGTTCAAGTCCGAACGCAACGGCCACGACGAGCGTGATCGCCGTGCGGAACGCGGTGAGGACGAACAACGCTTCGAGCCGAAGAAGAACCGCGCCGAACGCCGTGCCGCCAAATTCCAAGGTCGCGACAACCGCGAGCTGGAGGCGCGTGAGCAACGCTGGGAACACCCCGAAATCCAAGAGGAGAAGCGCGAACGCCATGAGCGCAAGCGCAACGACAAGCGCCGCGAGAAGTACGCGCGTCTGCACGAACAGCAGCGCGACAAGGCCGAACGGTCACGCGAATCCGACAAGCGTTCCGGCAAGCGCGGAACGGACGGCAAGCGCGGCCAATCCGCCGGAAAGTCGAAGCAGTTCTCCAAGCGTCAGGGCGCGCCGACCAAAAAGCAGCGCAAATCCGAAGCACGCGCCGAACGCCGTTACGAAGAGACTCGCCGCGGCGAACGCCATGTGGAGCAGCGCCACGAACGCGATTACGACCGTCGCAACGGACAAGGCGGCAAGCGCATCCATCGCAAGGAGATCCGCGTCATCCGCGATGAACGTTCCGAAGACGCCAAGCGCCACGACCGCCGCATGGAGGCCAAATACGGCAACCGTTCCGCCGACCGCAAGGGGCACGGCGAGCGCCACGACAAGCACGCGGGCCAGCCGTACCGCAAGCATGCGAAGATCCGCAAGGCGCCGTTCCGCATGCGTTGACGTGACGGGATGAGCCGATGCGCCGGCCCATGGCCGGCATGCAGAAGAGTCCGCATATTCCATCACCGAATATGCGGACTCTTCCGTGTCTTGCGGACGTTTCCGCCTGATGTCTCTAGAGGCCAATGCGGATA
>ERZ808246.1944-NODE-1944-length-13742-cov-3.359611_pt1 | contig 13742 bp, 6 predicted proteins | sample MGYA00521083_ERZ808246 | MGnify/ENA primary metagenome ERZ808246 (study PRJEB31516, sample SAMN03275577) | gut metagenome | biome: mammalia-associated habitat; material: feces | host: Papio cynocephalus | place: Kenya | collected 2012-07-07 ...
GTTACTGAAACAGAAGTCAAAATTGATATTTATTATGCATTTAATGATGTGTATACATATCATATAGTAAATACATTTAAAGATTTAGGTGTTGATAATTTAACTTCTAAATTAGCAGGAATCACTTTCCCTGGAAATTAAAATATATATATTTAAAGGTTACTTCATATAGGTAATCTTTTTTTATGCCTTACTTTTATTTTATTTTTTATTATATTTTTAATTATTAAAAATATATTTTTATATATTTTATGATTTGAAATTTATTTTTTAATTAAATTTATGTATTTTTTATTGAATTAAAATATTTTTTTACATATACTTTCAATAACTTAAAGGAAGGTGAGATATGAAGAAAAATTTATCTATATTATGTATCACATTTCTCTTAATAAGTTGTTCTACAAATTATAAAACTAACAAAGATTTCTCTTACGCAAGAACAACTTATTTAGAAGATGGTGTTGAATATTCATTAAACATGCAAACTCTTTATAGAAATAGTGGAATTCCACATTTATCTTCTACTAGTAAAAACATTTTAGTTGTTCCTTTAGGTTTTACTGATGAAAATTTAGTTAATATCCAAACGCAAGAAAACATTACTAAACTAACAAAAGCATTCAATAGTGATGATAGCAATTTCCAATCAGTAAAAAGCTACTATCAAAAATCAAGTTATGGAAAAGTCAATTTAAATGCCGATATAATTTCTAATTGGCTTATATATGATGGAACAAGTAAAGAATTTCAACAACAATATAAATTAGAAACACTTGGTTTAGGAGCATGCGAATACATTCAAAAAAAATATAAAGAAGAATTTTCTAAAGAAAATCATGGATTATTAGGCAATAACGCTAAAGATTTATCTTATTACGATCAAGATAATGATGGATTTATTGATTTTATTTGGATTATTTATTCTCAAACAAGTGACCAAATTCCTTCTAGTGATTGGTGGGCTTATGTATCTTATACACAAAATAAATTTAAAGAAAATGAAACCCAAATTCAAACATTCGGATTTGCTTCTATTGATTGGCTAAATCATAATAATGGATATGATACACATACATATATTCATGAAACTGGTCATGCATTTGGCTTAGTTGATTATTATGATTATAACAATCATTGGTCTCCACTTGGGAAAATCGATATGATGGATTCAAGTATTGGTGATCATAATGCTTTTTCAAAATTTACTTTAGGTTGGCTTAGCCCATTAGTGGTAGATTCAACTAGTGAAATAACATTAAGATCTACTTCATTATTTGGTGATTGTTTTATTATTCCTTCACCAAATTATAACAATACTGCATTTGATGAATATATCATGGTAGAATTTTTAACTCAAGAAGGATTAAATGAAGAAATAAATGAATTATCTTCACCAGGAATTAGGTTAACTCATTGTGATGGTAGAGTTTTCAATACTAATCATGATGAATATTTATTAAATCCTCAAGAAGGAACATCATTTAGAGTTTCAAACACTTATAGAGGAAGAAGTGGAATCAAAGAAGATTCTGATTATTTCTCTAATGAAGATAAAAAATATTATTCACTTATTTCTTTAATTGAGAATAATATTCAAGAAAAAAATTGTTTAAATAATTATTCATTTTCTTTAACAAATAATTCATTATTTAAAAAAGGTGATTATATTGATTTTACAAATTTAAAAGGATATCAAAAAGATTATTTTCCAAGTAATTCAAATTTGTGGAATAAAGCCAAAACAATTACAGGTTGGAAAAATAATTCAATGCAAAATCAAGAAATAGATGAAAAATGCTCTATAAATTATTCAATAGAAATTAAAGATATTTATAAAATTGATAATCAATATGAAGCTAAAATTTTAGTTACAAAAAAATAAAGGAGGGACGTATGAAAAAAAATAAAATATTATTATGTTCATGTTTACTATTTACATTATTCAGTTGTCAAAGCCAAGAAACAACTTCAAGTAGTAGTCAAACATCACAAATAGAAGATAGTTTTGTTGAATTAGAAACTAATCCAGTTAACAAAATCTCATCTACTGGTGTTTTAATTGATATAGCAATTAATAGATGGTTATGTGTTGGAGTAGAATATACAGGTAGTTTTTCTTTTTCTAGTCAAACTGATCAAACTGCAACAATAGAAAATTCTAATCCAGAAAATATAGAAATTACATTGAAAGCTGGTTCTAGTATTAATGCTTTAACTTTTAAACCTAAAAAAGCTGGAGATACAATTTTGCAAATCTATGATAGTGATGGTGTTTTAAAATATAGAAATGTTATTAAGGCAAGAAATAAAATCGATGAAGATAAAATTACCGACTTTTTAGTCGATGTTGATCATTTCCAAGCAGTAGGTGTTAATGGTGAATCTTCATTAACATTCTTATCTAGTAAAAGCGCTGTTTTTTCTGGATATGATAGTGGTGTAGATTTAGGCAATATTAATTTCACATATAAATTCAGTGGAAGTTCTAGCAATACTGATGATGAATATGAATTTACTATTACTGATTTTCCAAACAATGTTAATGATTTACAATGTGTAAAATTCTATTTAGATTTTACTGGCTGCATGTTACATTTAATGACTGCTAATATTACAGTCGATATTTATTTACCTGTTTATTCAGTGTAAAAAGAAAGGTTTATTAAAATGAAAAAAAATATATTATATTTGATTCCAGCATTATTATTAGGTGTTTTAACTGGTTGCGATACTGCTACATCAAGTACAAGCACTCCTGATAATTCTTCTCAAAATAGTTCTACAACTACTTCATCATCTCAACCAAGTACCAGTGTTGAAGAAACTTATGTTATTGTTACTAGATCTTATGTGGGCTTAACTATAACTCCAAATAAAACTAAAGCTAAAAAAGGTGAAACCATTACTTTAACTTTAGAATTACAAGAAGGATATAAACTTAAAAAATTATTTTTAAATAGTTCTACTGATGGTTTAACAAAAACAAGTGATACAACATATACATTTATCATGCCTGATGAATCTGCGATTATTACTGCTGAATTATCTATTGAAGGTGATGTTGTTATCCAAGGCTCTTTAGCTTTTGCTCTTAATTTAGATTCTACAACAGGTATTTATTCAGCTAAAGGAGTAGAAGTAAAAGATACGGCTTATTTATCTTATGTTGTTCAAGGTGTTACTCAAAGTGTTTTAGCTATTGATAATACTAAATGCTTTGCTAATATTAGTTTAGCAACTTCTAAAAATGGATCTTTTGGTTTAGCAGGTAATGCTAAATATGATTTCTTCTATGATCCAAACAATGGAGATACTCCTTGCTATATTGTAAGAACTGAAGTTTTAAATGCTCCAGCAAGTGCTAATGATGTTAAATCTTTATTTGCAGGAAGTGTAAGATCTGAAGATACTACTTTCCCTCAAAATGTTAATAAAGTAACTTATTCAAATTCTGCTACTGGTGATGAATATGTTTGGGAAGATTATGAAAATGGTTCTTTAGCAACTTCTGTTAAAACTAATTCTAATAATGCCAAAAAGACTTCTTATGTATTTAAAGAAATATCTAAAGATACTTCAACAAATAAAGATGTTTATACAATCGTAGATAATTATGTTGAAGGAGCAAATGGTAATAACGATCCTACTAGATTAGATGATTCAAAAGCTTTTTCTGGTAAATATGATATTGTTTCAGAATATTCTACTGGTTTAAAAAGTTATCAATATTTATATCATTCTCCAACTCCTACTGAAAATGCATATTTTGATGCTCACCATTATTCTCATGATATCAACTCTCTTGATTTCGATATTCATTATGGCTATAGAACAGGTTTTGATTCAACTTATGATCCTACTTTAATAGATTTTGATGTCAAAGTAAATTCTGTAACTAATGAAGATGGAACATTTACTACTACTATTAAATCATATAAATCTTATGATGAAAGTAAAGATTCTTCTTTAGGAAGTACTGCTCAATATCATTATGAATATTCAACTGAATTAACATTTACTAAAGCAGGTGCTCCATTAACTGGTAGTTATATAGAAACTTATTATGGTAAAGATGCTTATGATGTTAATAAAGGAGAATTTTTAACTGGTGGAGAAAATTTAGGTAAAGTAAATAAAGAAATACATTTTACTTATTCTTATGGCGAAGCAAAAAAAGAAGCAATTAATTTTGATACAACTCCTTATTTTGTTTCTAGATTAGATAACTTAACAGTTACCAACTCTACTACTAATGCAAGTAATACAGTTCAACAAAATGATACAGTTAATGATTATGTTTCATTTACTGCATACCCAGAAACTGCTCTTGATGCATGGCAATATGGTATTACAAAATCATCTAACACTTCCGTTATTGGGGCAAAAAGTGCACTTGATCCATTTACATTTAAAGCTAATGCTGTTGGTCAATCAAAATTAACAATTACTAATCACACATTATCAAGTGGAATTAGCCAAGATATCAATGTTAATGTTGTTACTACTTATAAAGTAGATGGTTTATATTTACAAGCTTTTGATGGTTATTCAGATGATGAAATAACTTCAAATACAGCTTATGTAAGAGCAGGCTTTATTAAAAAAGCTCATATATACGCTACATCAAGAAATACAGGTAAATATGCAAAAGAATTTAAATGTAATATTTCTGCGACATCTTCAAATCCTGATTTATTATCAGTAACTATTGATAATGATGAACAAACAATTACATTTGATGCTAAAAAAGCTAATGTAAAAGAAGCTACAAAAGTTACAGTTACTTGTACTACTGATACTAACGATTCAGGATTTAATGGTCTAACTATTACTGTAACAATTATGCCATATACTAAACCAACTCAATCATTATTTGCTTCATGGACTGATGATGATAATGAAGTTACTTTAACTTTAAAACAATATGTTAAAGGTGATACATCAACTTATTCAACATTAGTTGTAGACAATAAAACATATACATTTGCATTTATATATAATGAAGAAACAGGTGCATTTAGTTCTTCACCTATTTCAGGATTAGATGTTATTTTATTAAGTTATGATTACGAAAATGATCAAATGGGAGTATTTGCAGTTACTCAAGGCACATGGGAAGGTTTAGATTCAGTTACTGAAGGTACAGTTTTATGTGGCTCAGGTACTTATGATGAAGAAAACGGATATCAAGCAACAACATATTATTTCTTAGATAGAAAATAGAGGTCATTATGAAAAAAGGATTTTTATATATACTTTTAGCCTCTTGCTTATTATGTAGTTGCGATAATAAACAATTAGATAATTATGATATTACTCCTATTAAAGAACAAGATTTAGTAGTTAATGATGTGTATGAAGCAGTTAATAAGCTTCATACACTTAAAAACTATACTTTATCTATTAAAATTGATAGTGAAACAGAAAATACCGAATATGATAATATCTTCGCTGAAAAATATTTTTTCAATGGTTATGAAGGTTCAGAAGAAGGTTATATTCAAGATCATAATGGTGTTTTTAGAATTAATTATTATAATAATGAATTAGTTGCTTCAGAATTATATGTTGATGAAAATAAACAAGTTATTAAAGATCTTTGGTCATCTGATTTAGTAGCAAATTGTAAACAAATGGATTTAAAAAATTTTGAAAGAGCTAGAAATCAAACTACTTTTGAAATACCTAATAAAAAAGATCGTTTAGTAGCAATGAATTTATTTGATTTATTAAATACTAATTATAATTCAATGAAAGAATGTAGCTTTTCTTTATTAGGAACAAGAATGGATACTTTGTATCTAACAATTAAATTTGATAATGCTTCTTTTGTTGGGCATTTTAATGATTTTGGTAATAGTAAATCTCCTGAAGTATTAAATTATAAACTTAAAAATTATTCTTATTCAACTATCCATAAAGATTTATTAAAAGCTAAAGAATTATTTGCTTTAAATAATTATAAAAGAATTTGTTATAAAAATGAAAATCCTAATGACACTATAATAGGGTACGAATGGTTTAATGAAAATTATTGGTATGGCGATTATATTTATGATAATTTAGATGCTGGTAGTTTATATACTGAACAAGGTTATCTTGGTTTAAATGAAAAAACTAAAGATGGTATTGATTATGATGGTGCTTATTTATTCTTTTTAGATGAAGAATATAATATAAAGAGTACTTTGTTTGCTAGACCAGCTTTTACAACCAATATTTCTTCTTTAGTGGATATTATGAATTATCCATCTAAAATGACAATGTGGGATTACAATTTACAATTTTTTGAATATGTTGAAAACCAAACAGAATATCCAGATAAAAATCTTTTCGTTACAAATGATGTTTATATCATTCAAGATTGGATTACTAATTTCCAAATTTCTTTAGATACAGGTTCTTCTACAGCTTCAATATATGATTTAAGAATTATAACTGATATATGGGAAAATTTAGATGAAGAATCATCAATTATTTTCCAATTTGATTATATGCTTGATGGTAAAGTATATGGTTTACAAAGAGAATTTATTGATTTTGGTAAAGCTAATATAAAAAGTGTTGATGATTTATATAACACATTTTCAGATAAGTAAAGGTTATCCCTTTACTTATTTTATTATATATTTTATATATTTTTAAATCAAATATTTATATCTTGTATATTTTGCAATCGCTATTTAATGATATTTTTTTATATTTTTATATTTTTTAATTGATTTTTATAATATCGACACATATACTTATGTTAATAAAAGTTAAAAGCGAATTAAATCATCGGCATTAATTCAAAAACTTTTATCAGTTTGTTAGTTTTATTAAAAGTTTTTAATATTACTTTTTTCTTTTATTTATTAAAAGGAGATTAATTACAATGAAAAAAATTTTAGTTTTACCTCTTGCACTTGCTTCTTTGTTAATTGTAGGTTGTGATAATGTTGTATCTAGTGTTACCACTAGCGAAGCATCATCTTCATTAGCTTCATCTAGTTCACCAGCATCATCAAGTTCAACTTCTGTAGCAGTTGCCCATGCAATTCGTGTACAAGGTAACGAAGAAATGGGTGTAACTCTTGAAGCAGATGTTACAAGTGCATTTAAAGATATTACTATTACAATAACTGTTACAAATTCAAAACCTACTAAAACATTAGTCAAAGGTATCCATGTTAATGGTGGAGATTTAATTGAATTAAAAAGTGATAATACTGCAACATTTAAAATGTTAGATGAAGATGTTTTAGTTACAGTAGAAGCTGAAGAATTAACTTATCTATTACATGATAAAACAGAAGGTTTTGCTAATTTATCAGGTTTACCAGAAAAAGCTTTTGAAGGCGATTTAATAACATTTACAGTATTTACCAAACCTGGATATACTTTCCTAGATAAAGTAATAGTTTATCAAGGCACAAAAGAAGCTGAAGATTATAAAGAAATACCTCTTACATCTACTGAATCATATCAATATCAATTTGTTATGCCAGCTAGTGAAATAAGTGTTGAAGTAGAAACAGAAGCTACTATGTACTATATTACTAGAGGTAAAAATAGTTCAAACATATCCGCTACTAAAAATGTTGCTACTAACGCTACTTCAGCTAGCTTATATGCTTCAGTTGGTCAAATAGTTGAAGTAACATTAAAAGCTACAGATACTGATAAACCAGTTGGAATTTCTGTAAATGGAGTTGAAATTACTACTCCAACTGAAGAAGGTGGATATGTATATCAATTTACAATGCCTAGTAGACCTGCAACTGTTGATGTATTAACCACACCATATTATAGACCTCTTAAAAAAGTCGAATCAGAACATTTAAAATTAACTTTCTTAACTAGGGAAGAAGTTACTAATGAAGAAACAAATACAAAAACATTTACTTATACAGAAGTGACTCAAGTAGTTGCTAGAGAAAATGTTTATGTAAGAGTAAGTGGAATAACTGAAGATTTTGTAGTTTCTTCAGTAAATGGTATTTATAAAACAACCGGTTATGCAGGTTCAGTTTATGATAATAATTTAACAATTAGTAAAGTAAGCGATGATGAAAATGAAGCAAATCTTTATACATTTAGATGCCCAGTTAGTGATGATATTACTATTACTGTTGAAGAAGAAGATTTAAGTACATTTAAAGGACAATCATTTGTTGGTAAATATAAATTTGTTGAATTATATAGACAAGGTATTTTTACAGGCACTTTATCAAGTACAGTTGAAATTAGATCATCAGGTAAATTAAATGCTACTTATGGTCAACCATTCCAAACAAGTGTTATTTCTTCTCATGATGCAGAAAATAAACGTTTAACATTATTAAAAAAATCTACTGAAAATTACTACATGACATATGATGGAGATTTAGGTTATACTCCATATTCTAGTGATAAAGTTTATCAACAAGATGCATACTTTATGATTAAAGATGATGGAAGTACATTTACTTATAAATCAAATATTTTTGGTCAAAAGACAACTGGTAAAACATATTTTGCAGTAGAAATTTTCACTAAAGAAAATAATGTTGAAACATTTAAAAATGGATTCTTTGTTGATTTCACCGATGAAGCAGATCCAAAATTATTTATGAATGTTACATTTGAATTTACTAAAGGATCATTTGTTTCAGATACAAATGCAGAATATAAAGTTAAAAAAGGTGATACAGTAGTTGCAGATGTATCAAATTGTGGTTCTTCTTTATATGCTGTCCGTGATGGTTTACAAGCTACTTATACTGGTACTAATGGTGATTTAGTCTTAGATGGTATAGGTGGAGCAACTTATAATGAAGGTTCTTGGACTTATGTTTTTGATGAAGAAACAAATTCTTTAGATTTAACTAAAGGTGGCGAAAAACTTACATTAACATTAGATTTAACTACTAAAACTTATGTTGTAAAAGAAGCTATTGAAGCTGAAAATGATTATGATGGAAAAACATTCTCTAACTTTTTTACAAGTTCATGGGATGAGTATTATTATTTCTTTAAAGTAACATTCGGAAAAAGTGGTTCGGTTGATGTTTTAATAACAACTAGTAAAACCGAAACAGGCACAAAAATGTATCCTAACAATAGTAATAAAGATCCAGATAGTTATGTTATTAATGATGATGGAACTATATCATTAACTATGCATGATAGTTCTAAAGTCGTAGTATTAACCCTTACTCCAAATGATGATAAAACTACATTAACGATAAATAAAGATTTCTCTAATGTTTACACAACTAAAGATCTCGTTCTTTCTTTAGTTTTGTAATATACATCTCTCCTCATACGCTCCTTCGGGAGCGTATTTTTATTTTAAAAAATTATTCAATATGTTATACTTACTCTAAGGAAATAATTTATGGAAAATCAAACAAAAGTTAATTTATGGACTGAAGAATTACTCAATAAATGTAAAAATAACGGATTAGTTAATTTTAATTTTCAAAACGAAGTTAATCTTCGTATGACTAATTATCAATATGATGAAATTTTTTCATTGCTTATGAATGGTTTTCCACTTAAAATAAATGAATTAGATTTAACTAATAAAACATTAGCCCAAGCTCTTGATGATGCAACTAATGAAGATAAACAAAATAAAAAAAATCATATTTATACTGCTGATGATAAAAATGTTCAAAGAGAAAAATTAAAATATTTATTAACTAAAAATAATTTAATATTAACATTTGGTTTATTAGATTATTTTGAAGATAAAAATATGAATATTAAATCTGCTCCTTTAGTTTTAATGCCTATTAAATTAGAATATATTGAAAATAATAATAGTTATCAAATATCTAATATTAATCATGAATTATATTTAAATGATTATTTAATCAATAAATTAATTGAAGAAAGAAGAATTGATATTTCTTATCCTTTAGAAAGCAATTTTTCTTTAATTGAATATTTTACTTATGTATCTACAAAAGTTAGAAATTATCATTTTTCTGTAAATAATGGTTGTTTTATTACTTGTTTATTAAATCAAGAAATTTTTTATCAATATAAAGATTTCCAATTAAATCAAAAATTTATTTTGGATTTACCTATTGTAAAATCTATTTCTTATTTAAATTCTGAATTTTTTAATTTTAATAAAATTACTTCTTCTAAATTATATAATCAATATTTATCTTTACTTAATTTAGATAATGATGAATATAAGATTTTAAAAAGAATTAATCAAAGAGAAAATATTGTTTTAAGAACAAATTTAAAAGAAAATAAAGATCATTTATTATTAAATGTTATTTATGATTTTGTATTAAATAATAAAAAAATATTAATTACTTATGATGAAAATAATTATTTACAAATATTAAAATTTATTAAAGATAATTCTTTAGAAGAATACACTTTAGATTTATCAAAAAATAATACAAATAAAGAGAACATTATTAATAGATTTACATCTCAAGATAATTTAGATTTTGATACAAAATTATTAGAACAAAGTAGAATTGATGAAACAGTAGATACATATTATTTATTAAAAAATGATTTTAAAAAATTTATTAATGCTTTAAGAAAAAATAATGAACCATTGAATTTATCTATTAATAAAGCTATTGATGAATATTATTCTTTAGATAAATATCCAGATATATTAATAGATATACCTAATGTCAATTTAATTGATGAAAAACAATTAAGTGAATATTTACAATATATTTCTTCTTTTACAAGTTCTATTGAAGATTTAAAATGTCATTATTTAGATCATCCATTTTATGGTTTTAATAATCTAAATCTAAATCAAGAAAATTATCAAGAATTAAAAGAAAAAATTATTTTATTAAGTAATGAATTTGAACCAAGTAAAGTCGCATTTTCTAATTTAGAAAAAACATTTTCTTTACCATACCCTCAAACATTAAAAAGCATGAAATGTATTTTAAATATTATTTCACTTATTCCTGATTTAGTAAAAGTACCTACTTTTTATTTTGAGATTAAAGATTTTAATGAATTATTTAATAACCTAAATTATCATAATGAATTATTCAATGAATTAACTAATTTAAGAAATAAAATAATTACTCTTTATAATGATAAAGTTTTCTTAATTGATTATAAAGAAATGCATAATCAAATGTTAGAAAATAAATTATCAAGGAAAATCATTCATTCTTATAAAAATTATTTTGCTAAAAAAGTTAAAATCGATGAAACTATCTTAAGAAATTTATCTAATGATTTAGATGAATATTATGCTTTAAATGATAAAATAAATTCTTTTGTGAAAGAAAATGAAAAATATAATGATTTTTATAATGAAGGTATTTATGATTTAGATAAATTAAAAGAAAGATATTCTTTAATAAAAAGTTTTAAAGATTATTGTGAATATTTATCTAGTGAAAATTTATCTTTTAGTTATAAAAAATTAGAAATATTTAATGAAGAAAAATTATCTTTATTACCTACATATAGAAAACAATGCCAAATTGCTTTTAACCATATCTTAAAATATATTAACTTTATCAAAGTTTATTTTGATGAACAATTAACTGATTTTTATACTTTACCATTATCTGAATTAGAAAATAAAATTAATAAAGCAAGTAAGAATTTTGCTTCAATTAATGATTATCTTAATTTCTATTTATCATTAAAGAAAATAAATGCCAAATTACCTTCTTTAGGTAATGAATTATTAAAATATAATGAATTTAGTAATTATAATTATATTTTCATGAAAAGATTTTATTATTTATATGCTCAAAAATTTATGAATGATAATCCATTATTTAAAAATTATTTAGAAGATTCTTTCTATAAAAGTTTAGAAAATTATCAAGATTATAATAAAAATAGATTAGATATTTTAAATGCATTAATTAAAAATAATTTAAAATTAAATAAACAAAATAATTTATTAGCTTTAAGATCTTTTGATATTCCTTATTTAAATATTCTTAAAAAAGAAAAATTAAATGTTTTACCATTAGAAAGCTTTATTAATAACGCTAAAAACATGATTATGTCTTTATGTCCAATTATTTTAATGCCAATCAATGAAGTAAGTTCTTTATTATATCGTTCTAATTATCATTTTGATGTTAATATTATTTTAGCTAATGAAAATTTATTAAATATTGATGTTATTCCTAGTGAATTTAGAAGTGATCAAATTATTGTTTTAGATCCTAGATTAATCAATAACAAGCAAGATAATTTAATTTATCAAAATAATGAAAATTTCCTTTATTCAGCTTTACAAACTTTAAATGTTATTAATTACATTTCTTCTTCATATAAAGAAAATTTATTAAAAGCTAATAATATTGATATTAGTTTAAAAGATCATTTAATAAAAAAATTATCTAATAAAGACTTATTAATTAGTAAAGATGTATCTACTCCTTATGGAATTATTGATTTATTAGTTAAGACACCTACTTCAAAAAGACCAACAGCAGTTATTATTGATCACCTTAATTATTTTTCTATTGAATCCAGTATTGATTCATTTTCTAAAGCTAATGAAAGTTTAGAAAAATTAGGTTTTGCTAATTATCGTATTATTACCTCAACTTATTTCCAAGATGAAGATAAAGAATTTAATAAATTATTAGATTTTATTATTGTTCATACTGTACAAGAAAAAAACATACATAAAGTTACTAAATCTAAACCAATTATGGAAGCTTTATTTAAAGAATATATTAATCCAAAAGATGCATATTATTTAATTCAAGATAAAGAAAATAAACAAATTAAAGATGTTCTTTTAGAAATATTAAATATATGTTCTCCTATTAAAAAAGATATTTTCTTAGATATTATTGGTGTAGATAATGTCAGTTATTTCTCTTCTTTAATTTTAGAAAATAAAGTTAGTGTAATGAATAATTTTATTTTTGTTAATAATAAAGAAATTGAATTTAAGCGTGCTAGAAGCGATAAAAATAAAATCAGAGAATTAGATACTATATCTAATGAAGAAATCGCTCAAGGTGTCTTAAAAATGATTTGTAATAAAGATTTATATGTTGATGAAACAATAAAATTAATTTTATTAAGTTTAGGATACAAGAAAATGAATCAACAACAATATTTTAGAATTCAAAATATTATTGGTGAATTAATTGATGAAAATAAATTATCAAATAATAACGATCTTTTACATTATGAAAATAATAATTAATTAATTTAATTCATACATTTTAATATGGATTAAATGGCAACGAATTAGCTTCTCTAGCGTTTATTGTAGGCTTATTATTATCACAAAATATTAATTCTAATCAAATAAATAGTTTAGGTAATTTTTTTGAAGCAGTTGGTCAAACTATGTTAGTTATTGGTTCCCAAGAACAATTATTAGAGAATAATAAATCTAATTATAATTCTAAATAATTATTTAATAATTTCATGTACTACTAAAGGAAATAAAGATAATAAACAAATCCATATCCATTCTTTAAAATTTAATTGAGTAGTAGAAAAAAATTCTACTAATAATGGTATTTCTGTAACAATAATTTGTAAAAAGAAACCTATAATAATTACTATTAACATAAAATAATTTTTCTTTTTAATTATAGAAAATATAGAAGAATGAATATCTGACATTCCTACCATGTGGAATATTTCAGAAATTGATAAAACAGTAAATGCAATAGTTCTTGATTTTTTTAATATTTCTTCATTTTGTAATTGAAATAAAATATCTTGATATAAAGTTAAAATATTAAATTCATTTGTTCTTGATATTTCTACTATTG
>ERZ808246.1945-NODE-1945-length-13734-cov-5.462680_pt1 | contig 13734 bp, 17 predicted proteins | sample MGYA00521083_ERZ808246 | MGnify/ENA primary metagenome ERZ808246 (study PRJEB31516, sample SAMN03275577) | gut metagenome | biome: mammalia-associated habitat; material: feces | host: Papio cynocephalus | place: Kenya | collected 2012-07-07 ...
AAAATTTTATTGACATGAAAAAGCAGCGCCGATGATAATGAAATTTGCATCATAGATGATAAAGGGTGTTGCTAAATAACATAGTGTTTTTTTTAACTTGTGTTTTTGGGAAAATTGACATAGGCGAAAAATGCGATAAACACTGGGTTTTTGTTTGTCATAATTCTTAAAATCCCCAAATTTTGCGTTTTTGGGAGGTGAATTTCGTTTTTGGGGCGATTTTTGGGAAAGTTTTTGGGAAGATTTTTTATTATCAAAATTCGGAAAGGATAACTATATGATTAAGAAAAATTACAAGGGCAGATGCATAAAAAAATCTGTAGGAAAGTCTAAAGAGGTTTGTAAGATTTATAATGATATTCAACTTGCATATCTGAACATTTTACAGAGTAAAGATGATGTGACAGATATTCAATGCAATGTTCAGCTTTCCTGTGATACAGCGGAAGAATATTGCACAGACTTTTTATGCACAAAATCAAACGGTGATTTAATGGTACGGGAATGTGTGTTTCGTAAGTTACTGACAAAACCAATGACAATAAAGCTGTTGGATATGTCAAGGGCTTATTGGTTACGTCATGGAGTTGAGGATTGGGGGCTGGTTATAAATGAAGAAAAATAGTCTGCTAAAAAAATCAGATTCCATTATTCGCATTTTAGATATTAAGGAATCCCAATCCTTAATTATTGATTGTATCAAACTAACCGTACCAAAATGGATAGATATATCCGACTTAACAGAATATTCAGCCTGTACGGAAGATGAACTTTTAAAAATAACCGGTAGAAGTTTACAGCAAGTTGAAAGCTTAGACACTAAAAGTAAAAGTTATGCATATTCAAGATATACCATGATAGCAGGTGTTTTACCTTTTATATCCGATGAAAAAGAACGTTGTTATGCCATTTCAAAAATGGCAGAGCGACATAATATCAGTAAACAGACAGTAAAAAATACGCTTTGTTTATATCTTGCCTATCAAAGCATATCGGCACTTGCGCCAAAAAAATATTGCTGTGATAAGCCAATGACACAAGATGAAAAAAATATGCGCTGGGCGTTAAATAAATACTTTTATACGCAACGCAAAAATAGCTTACAGACAGCGTATACACTTATGCTTAAAGAAAAATATTGTGGTGCTAACGGATTGTTATTGTCGGAATATCCGTCAATACATCAATTTCGATATTTTTATCGCAAACATAAAAATATGCAAAATTATTACATTTCTCGCAATGGTTTAAAAAGCTATCAGAGAAATAACAGACCGCTTTTAGGAAATGGTATTCAGGAGTTTGCACCAAACATTGGAATGGGTATGCTTGACGCTACTGTATGTGATATTTACCTTGTGAACGATGCCGGTGGAATTATAGGCAGACCAATATTGACCGCTTGTATTGATGCTTACAGTAGTTTATGTTGCGGCTATTCGTTATCGTGGGAAGGCGGTGTTTATAGCCTCCGCAGTTTAATGCTAAGCATTATTTCAGATAAAGTAAAATTATGCAATAAATATGGGATTAAGATTTCTAATACTGATTGGAATTGCATCAGCATGCCTGGGACTCTGATAACTGATATGGGAAAAGAATATGTGTCGGACACGTTCGGACAGATTACGGAATTAGGTATCACTATAGAAAATTTACCGCCATACAGACCGGAATTAAAAGGTGCGGTTGAAAAATTTTTTGACGTGATACAGGGATTATACAAGCCACATTTAAAAGGAAAAGGCATTATTGAACCTGATTTTCAGGAACGCGGTGCGCATGATTATAGGAAAGATGCACGGCTGACTATGAGAGATTTTGAAAAAATAATACTCTCATGTATTGTCTATTATAACAGCCAAAGAATTATTGAAAATTTTCCGTATACAGAAAAAATGATTGAAATAAAGGTAAAACCACACGCAAGCGATATTTGGAATTATGGTTTAAAACAGAGTGGAGCAAACCTTATTCCTGTCAATAAACAGACATTAATTTTTGCATTACTGCCAAGAACAATCGGTAAATTCAGCAAAAAAGGATTAACAGTAAATGGTGTAAGATATAGAAATGATGAGTTTACGGAAAAGTATCTGAATGGCGGCATGGCAACAGTTGCATATAATCCCGATGATATTTCAACAGTATGGCTGCTTGAAGATGGTCATTATATAGCTTTTGAATTAATAGAAAGCCACTTTGATGGTAAGAGTATAAAAACCGCAAAAAGTATAAAAGAACAGCAAAAAAGCATTATAAAAGCCGCTAAACACCAAAGTGTACAGGCTAAAATAAATCTGATAAGGAGCATAAGTTCAATTACTGATTCAACAATTAATCAGAGTAATGCGAGCCTTAAAGATATACGGAATAATCGAGCAAAAGCACAAGCGGAAACGCATATTGACTATATGAAGGGTGGTTATTGACATGAATAATGATTTTATAGATTTTTTGCCGGGGATGAAAACCGGAGATAGCTTAATTTCGGCATTAACTGTACTGCCGAATTATAGTGACGGAATACGATTGCAAAATAAATCAATAAGATTAGTTGCACTATCCGATTTATATAAAATATACCTGCCTTCCCATATGTCAATGGAAATCTATAGTAAGCTATATCTTGCCTTAATTCGTTCTATGCAAAAGAAAATATCAAAGGCTGCAATACGGCAAAGAAACGAAAACCATAAAGCAATTACACACCGGGATTATAACGGAATATTAGGTGGTTCTGACAGCTTTACAATTATCGGAACATCAGGTATCGGTAAAAGCTCTGCTATAAACAGAAGTATAGAATTGCTGTGTGAAAATGGAATTATCGAAACAAACAAACCATATACAAAAATCATTCCTTGCTTAGTGGTTCAATGTCCGTTTGATTCTTCTGTGAAAGGGCTATTATTAGAAATTCTCCGCCAGGTTGATGAAACAATAAACAGTGATTACTACAAAAAAGCGTCAAAAGGCAGAACTACAACAGACATGCTCATAGGGAATGTAAGTCAGGTTGCGCTAAATCATATCGGCTTGTTAATTGTTGATGAAATTCAGAATGTGGTTAATTCCAAAAATGGGAGAAATCTTGTAGGCATGCTTACACAGCTTATCAATAATAGCGGTATATCCATCTGCATGGTCGGTACACCTGAATGCACAGTATTCTTTGAACAGGCAATGCAGCTTGCGAGAAGGTCGGTAGGATTACAATATCAATCGTTGGAATTTAATAATGACTTCTACAAGTTTTGCTGTAATTTATTTTCGTATCAATACACAGCGCATAAGACTGAAATATCCGATGCTATAATAAGATGGCTGTATGAGCATAGCGGTGGTGTTGTTTCTGTGGTGGTTTCGCTGATTCATGATGCACAGGAAATTGCAATTTTAAACGGAAGTGAGTTATTGAACTTTGAATCGTTAAACGAGGCATATAACAAACGCATGACGATGTTACACGGATATATTTCACCAAACATAAAGAAAAAAGCACAAACTTCCAAAATAAAAACAAACATTGCTTCACTGACGGGTAAACAAGATATTCAAATATCAAATGAAAATATGTTGTTTGATATAATTATGGCGGCAAAGAAAGGTAATTTTGATGTTGTTTCCAAATTAAGAGAGCAAGTCATTGTTGAAGAGGTGCAGATATGATTAGCTGTTTACCGGAAATTTATCCTGACGAATTGGTGTATAGCTGGTTTTGCCGGTATTATGTCCATTCCGGAAATCTTACAAATAGCGAAGCAATGCGGGATATATTGTTTAAGCGATGTAATAACCCAAGTAAAGAGTTTATAGGGCATATTAATAATGATACATTAGAAGTCATACAAAAAATGTACCCCATTGCTGAACTGATTATAAATCATACGATGTTCCCACAATATGCACGATTTATCAGCTTAGACAAAAGGAAAAATGCGTTATTCCATATCGGATATGATTTTAAAGATGTGCATCATTTATTTTCCGTACTCCCGCGAACTGATACTGAAAAATTTTTAAGGTATTGCCCTTTGTGTGTTAAAGAAGATAGAGAAGAACACGGAGAAACTTATTGGCACAGACAACACCAAATAAGGAATATTCAAGTGTGTGCAAAACACAAATGCAGGCTTACTGATTCAATAGTAACAGCTAAGAGTGAACAAACTTTCACATTTCGCCCGGCAGAAATAAATGTTAAATCATGCGATGTGGATATGGCGGTAGGAAACAATGAATTGAAGTATGCGCAGTATATAACCGATGTGTTTAATGCACCAATTGATTTTGAAAACGATATTCCTGTCAGTGCGGTTTTATATCATGCAATGACACAAACAAAATATTTAAAATCTTCCGGAAAAACCAGATATACAAAAAAGTTATCGGAAGATATACACGCATTTCTTCAAGAAATTAAACTAAAAAATATTGCAAGCATTTATCAGATACAAAGGACTTTATTGGGTGATAGATTTGATTTTTCGGTAATATGCCAAATTGCATATTTTTTAAATATAAGGGTAGAAGATTTAACTGCACCAAAAATAAATAATAATCAGATTGCGGCTGAAAAATCTACCCACTATATGAAAGACAAAGCTCCAATTGATTGGGTTGAGTTTGACAAGCAAAATGCGCCGATTTTAGAAAAAATCGCAAGTGATATATACTATGGAAGAGTGAATAAAAACGGCAGACCTGACAGAGTCTCGGAAAGGCTTATATATCGCGAAATGAAGTTTCATAAACATAGGCTTGAAAAACTTCCAATGTGCAAAGCAATTTTTGAACAGTATACAGAACCGTATGAAGAAACATGGGCAAGGCGTATAATATGGGCGTATAACCAGCTTAAAAGTCAAAATTGCGATTCGATTTATTGGACTGACATCAGAAATTTAAGCGGCGTTAAAAAGAAAAATATAAGTGCAATACTTCCGTATTTGTATAGGCATACTGATGAGAAAACATATAACGATATTTTATCTGTAATCAAAACCGCTCCTACTAATTAAAAAGTAAGAGCGGTTTAAAAACCATGTTATTTATGTTTATTCCGCAGAACGGATATTGTATGCTGCAATAAACGTATATCTTCCTCATCTAAGCCGGACACATCCAACGTTTGCTGTTTTTCGATGCCTAATAAAAAATCCGTTGAAACCTGAAAAATATTCGCAAGTTTTATAAGCATCTCCGGTGATGGATAGCGTTCTTGCAATTCATAGTATGATATAACCGATTTAGTCACTTTAACCCGCTCCGCTAACTGTTTTTGAGTTAAGCCCGCCTGAATACGTAATTCTTTTAGTTTTCTTCCGAAGTCAACCATTTTAACACACCCTTACAATATTAGTTTACTCTATTATTGTATCAATTTGGTTGAATATAAAACTAAAATGGTTGACTTTTTGAGAGCTGTTTGGTATAATAGATATAAAAACATATCATACAAGTAATATTCAGGATAGGAGACATATTATGCGCAAAACTAATTTTGTGAAAAAGGCATTATATATATCATCTATTTTATTATTTTCTTCCTTTTTTCTTTGCGGTTGCAATAGTAATGCCGAAATTGAAAACTTAAAAAAAGAAAATAATGATTTGAAACAACAGATTTCTGCATTAACTCAAAGTGAAGAGTCAGAAGTGAAAAAAAGTGACTATATTATTCGATTTACTGATAATAAGCCTATGACCTATGGAAGTAATGAACACAAAGCCAATATTAAAAATGCAATTATAAAATATTCTCCAAAGACTCAAAAATATCTATTAATTATTAATTTCCACTATGAGAATAGAACTGATAAAGCACAAGATTTTATCAATGATGTTGATTGTATGGTTACAGCATACCAAGATGGCATAGAACTTGATTCGCCCGGTGATACTTCCGAAAAAGATATTTATAATACAGATAATTCATACAAACGAATTAAAAATGCCGGAATTGACACTCAATTAGCATTTGAATTATTGAATACAGAATCTTCAATCGAATTAGAATTAGGTTGGAATTCACCGCAAATAAAAGAATTGGAAATATTTAATAAAAATTGAAAATATGTTTTTTTAGCAAGATTATAGAAAGGCGGATGAAAAAATGAGAAAAAATACAGGTATAATTTTAGGATGTATAATTTCTTTTGTTTTGGCAATATCTATTGTTATGTTTATAATGCTAAAACCCGTATATCATTTAGAAAAGAAAATAGCAAATCTTGATTTGAACAATATTGATGAATCATCTTTCAAAGAACTAACCTTGATGAAACAAGACTACAATCATCTTTCAGAGCTACAGAGGAATTTCGTTAGAAATTATGACACATTAGAACAGGCACAAGCAAAATATCAAAAAATAATAGATGATACTTCAAAAAAAATTAAAAAATGGGCAAAAGTCGATTATCTTCCTATGGCTGATAACATAAAAATTAATTCACAAAAAATTATAAACAAAGAGGGAGAATGTTATTACATTGTAAATCTTACAAATACGGATAATAAAGCTAAATTAGATTTTAAATTAGGAATTACAACATATAACTCAACATGGACAATTTCTAATACTGTGTATTCTGAAAAAGCGGATTTTACATCCGGTCAGACACGTATGTTTGAATTTAAACTTGACCCAGAAAAAATTGATGCTGTAAAAATTTCATATTATGAGGAATTAATTGATAACCAGAGTATTTTATATGATTTTGGAGAACAAGAAATTTTTCAAATCAAATAAAGTGATAGTGAAGAACATCACATTACCGTTCCGCATGCAAAATTAATAAAACAAGAAATGTAAACTACCCCCTATTAGCTAAAAACCCTTATATGCTTATATAAAGCCTGTAAGGGTTTTATTGTTATTCAAGAATTGTTCTGGGTTATTTATTTGCCTTTTTTTCAGGTACGTACTCTAAAATATCACCCGGTTGACAATTCAATAATTCGCACATTTTAGAAATAGTCCGAGTGTCAATATCTCCGCCCTCCAATATTTTTTTGTATGTTGCTTGACCTATAACTTTATCCTTTTTTATGGTGTATGATGTAATTTTGTTGTCTTTCATTAATTGTATGAGTTTATTATATATAATTGGCATAAATAAAACTACCTTCTTTATTTATATATTATGTTTAATATTATAACATAGCTGTATCACTAGTACAAGTGACAATTTGCACAAAAAATATCACTATTAATTGTGACATATTTATATTGACTATCTCTATTATTAGTGATATAATATAGTCATAGTCAAGGCAAACACAAATGCCAAATACACAAACACTATTATAAGGGGGTACTATTATTATGAGTACAACAAATATTAATGAACGAGTTAAAGAACTAAAAGAGTTACAACGTATGAGCGATGAACTCAACACAGAGATTGAAGCTATCAAAGATGAGTTAAAAGCAGAGATGGCAGCACGTAACACAGACGAGATACTAACAAGCGAGTACAAGCTGAGATACAAAGAGGTATCGAGCAGCAGATTTGATACAACATCGTTTAAGAATAAATATGTAGATTTGTATAATCAATTCGTCAAAGTAACAACAAGCAAAAGATTTACAATAGCTTAGAGAAATGCCCTTGCCGGAGCGGCAACTCCGACAGGGGCTCATAACTCACCCATCCCAGGCGGTTATATACTAATTATATCATAACCGCCGCAAAAAGTCAAATTACGAAAGGCGGTTTTATTATGAAATGGTTTACCAATCCAAAAACACTTGAAGAATTAAAAAAACAATACAAGCAATTTGCAATGAAATATCACCCGGACAGGGGCGGTAATTTAAAGGATATGCAAGAAATCAATGCAGAATATGATGAATTGTTCAAGCGATTAAAAAACGTACACGCAACAACAGACGGCAAATATTATAATCAAGAAACCACCGAAACCAAAAACGAATTTAAGAATATAATTGACAAACTTATCAACTTGAATATTAATATTGAAATATGCGGCTCATGGGTATGGGTAACGGGCAATACATATTCATATCGTGACACATTAAAGGGTTTAAAATTTCGGTTTAGCAGCTCAAAAAAAGCATGGTATTATCATGCTGATGGTTACAGAAAATCAAGCCGGAAATCATATACACTCGATGAAATACGGGATTTATACGGCAGCGAAACGGTAACACAGAAACCGCACTTGAAATTATCAATAATATAAAATAATGCTGAGCTAACGGCAAAACGGGCGAGAGGAGAAAAACCATGAACAACATATTTATAACAAAATCAAATCTTCACATCGGAAATCAATCAAAGTTTTACACGGCAAAAGCCAGATACAATGATATGATATTAAATATTACATACGATTGCAATTCACAAGATATTATTATTCATGAATGGTACAAGCTGAGTAAAAATCAGATTATAGAAGTTACCGAAGAACTAAAAAATATTTTGAGAATATCGCAGCATGACTAATATAGGCGGTTGAAATATACCGCCTATACATACTAAGCAATGTATCAAATCTAACCTGTCATAAAAAAGTATTAAAAGGTATTGGCATATGACAAAAAATATATAAAATAATAATATTAAATTTAACGGTCGTTAAAATCAATATAGAAAGATGGTATCAAAATGTGTATATATGGTTATTGTAGAATTTCAACAGCAAAACAAAATATTGAGCGTCAGGAGCGAAATATAAAAGCGGACTATCCGGATGCCGTTATTATTAAAGAACTGTATACAGGCACTAAATTTCAGGGCAGACAGGAGTTTGACAAGTTATTGAAGAAAATCAAGCCAAACGACACTATCGTTTTTGACAGTGTTTCAAGAATGAGCCGCAATGCCGCAGAAGGTGTTCAGTTATATATGGAATTGTTGGACTTAGGTATTAATCTTGTTTTCCTCAAAGAGCATTATATAGACTCGGACACGTACAAGACAGCGTTAAAAAATTCTATTGATTTAACAGGAAATGATATAGCGGATATTTATATTAATGCCACAAATAAGGTGTTACGACTGCTTGCGGAACGTCAAATAATTCTTGCTTTTGAGCAATCCGAAAAAGAAGTGTCAGACTTACATCAACGAACACGGGAAGGAATTGAAACGGCAAGATTAAACGGTAAACAAATAGGACAAATTGCAGGGCGAAAATTGACCACAAAAAAATCAGTCAAAGTTAAACATGACATAGAAAAATATTCAAAAGATTTTAACGGAACACTGACAGACAAAGACGTTATCCGTATAACAGGGATAGCAAGAAACACATACTACAAGTACAAGCGAGAACTCTTTGCAACAAATAATTAAAAACGCTTGACTTATTACGGAAAATTTGATATTATTAAGTTACCATAAAGAGTGTACGAGGGACAGCCCCATTGACTACACAGCAACCTGTAAAAATACAAGGTGCTAAAGGCTGAATGATGGGATAATAATTTAGGTTATAAATCCTGTCGATAACGATGGGATTTTTCTTTTTGCTCTTTATGGAATTTATTTCATAAGGGGATTAAAAAAATGAACAACGAAAAATTTTTACTGACACTGACAGAAGAAAACGACAGAACAATTTTAGCGGTATGTAACACTAAGGCAGAGGCTATAACTGAAGGCGAAGAATTTAGGAAACATCTACCTATGGATAGCGGAACGTTATCAGTTATATATGCTGAAATTGATGATGAAAATAAGATAATAGACGGAAAATATAGATTATACCATTCGTGGCTATAATCATAATAATAAAATTCGATTTTTATTGAAATATGAACAAAATATTAATTATTCACCGAAGTCATTGACAAATAGGGGATTATATGATATAATAATAGCAAATTTAATACTTATCAATTCAATTACCATAGTTAATGGTGTAATTTCCTGAATTATGATAACTCCGTTGTTGAAATAATAACAACTACCCAAGAGAGTTTTGCAGGCTATACGAATTGAGCAAAAAAAACAACTTAGTTATAACTTTTTTTGAAAAAGTTTATAGCGTTTTTGTTGCTCAAACTGTATAGCTTTTTTTGTTGCTAAAATTCCATTAACCGCTCTGGCGGTAATGTTTATATAGATACCTACAAACGAAAGGAGAAACTAAATGAAGAAAAATGTAAGCAATCAAACCAGAACCAAAGAAATGCCAATAAAACCCTTATTGTATATAATTACAAAATTAGGATGGAAACGATTACCTGGCTGGGCGAGAAATTATTTTGTAAACCCAACAGTTGGGAAAACTTATAGCGTTGTAAAAACGAGCGGAAAATTAAGGGAACTTAACCAAAACAGAAAACCCGGCTCAAATGGTTATATTTCCGTAAAACTTAAAGGGTTAGACGGAAAATACTACACAAAAAGCGAACATAAATTAATAGCTGACGCATATCTTCCCAATCCTGAAAATAAGCCGCTAATACATCATAAAAATCATGACAGAACGGATAATCGCTTATCAAACCTTGAACGAACAGATTATAAAGATAACAGCAGGCGGAGAAAGGACAATGATATATGCAAAAACCGGTAAATACAGATACAAAAAATTATGATTATGTTGAAAATTTTGCTGTAAACAAAAACACAGGCGAAATAATTAATACCGTAACAATAGTTGCGCCAAGCGGCAGCAGAGTTGAAACTCCTGAGCAACGGTGGCAAAATAAAAGAGGTCAAGGGATTGCTCAAAGCAGAAAACTAAGAGTAACCGCAAACAAAGAATTAGGGAAATTCTTTTTCGTTCATAACAAGACCGATTTTAACGATATTTCACCGGCAGCTCTCACACGTTTGATTTTTTTGAACACATATCTTGATTATAAAAACAATCAGCTTATGTTAAGACGAGATACCCCCATGCATCGTAAAGATTTAATAAAAGTATTAGGTATTCCCAAGGCTACTATGAGTAGGTTTTGGAACGAAGTAAATCCTAAATATATCAGAGAAACAGATAACGGATTAATATTCACAAATAACGATTTTTTCATTCGAGGATATTTAAACAAATCACAGAAAACAGACAACGCTATGTATCGCAAGTTTTTTGTTACAGGGATTAGAAAACTCTACAAATCAACAAGTATATCTAACCACAAGCATTTAGGGTATATATTTCAGCTCCTGCCATATATAAATATTGAGTACAATATCGTATGCCATAATCCACTTGAACAGGACTATACAAAAATAAATCCGATGACACTGCAAGAGTTTTGCTCAATTATCGGTTACAGCATGAACAATATTGGCAGACTGCTATGCACGTATAAGCACATACGTTTTGACGGAGATAGAGCGTTTTGCAAATTTGTAAATGATGGCATAGACCGTAACAACTCCGAAATTTTTATTAATCCACATGTTTTATATGGCGGCAGTGACTATAAAAAAGTTGAAGTTTTGGGAATTTTCTAATATAAAATAACAGTTTTCACTCCTACTTTGAGGACTTCCTCATTTTTGGAACTCTGGATTTTTCTAAAAAATCGTGTTTTCTCTCCTACTTTGAGTGTTTAGGGCAATTTTGCCGCTCCTCATTTTTGGAACTCACAAAAATGCCGAGAAACGGCTTTACTGCTGGGTTTGAGCGGTTTTTTATATTAAATTTCCTTCTTTTCTTGTACCTTTTAAAAAATCTTAAAAAAATATATATTTGTATTGAAGCGGAGCGGAGATACAAAACAAGGAATTGGAACAATTCCGCTGTTAAGAACAATGCTCACAATTTTTGAATGACATACACATAAAACAAAACCACAGATAAAAATTGTAAGCTTACTTAAAAAACAGTAAATTCTTATTATGGTTTAAACACCGTAAAAATCTGTTTTTTCGTGAATATTCAATTAATAAATATTTGTTTTAAAACTATTCCGCTCCGATGTAAAATCTCTATAGGATTTGGTTTTAAAAATTCCATACGTTAATATTAAATTAAGTCATGACGGTATTAGCGTATGTTTACATATTAATTTATTATAAACAGAAAGGACAAAAGTAAATGAGTTGTTGTATTGGTTTTAATTTGGGAAATAGTATTTTGGTGACTGTCGATGGAAGAACATCGTTTACATATAACGGTGCGAAGTACAGGATTGAGGAAAATACGAAAAAATATATTGTAAATAATAACGAGCTTATCGTTACGTTCGGAAATTCTGACGTTGTAGAAATTTTCAAAAAAAATTGCACCGATTATCAAAACAAATCAATTGATGAAATATTCGACATGTCTCTTACGTCAAATCGCATAGAAGAATATCTACATGATGATATACAAAAACAAACACTGTTACTGTCAGTATACAGGTTTAATATATCCGAAAAGAAGATAGAAGAAATATTTTTTGATACTAACGGTAAAAGCACACTATCTGTTCCACTGTATGATTATTTTTGTTTTGGTTTTAATTCTGATGAAATAAGTGAATTTATTTCAAAAAAAATCATAGGAAAATACACCAATATTTATGAGGTTTTTCAAATTTTGTTTGATAAATTTAATTCACCCGAAATTGGCGGATGCTGGACTATTTTTAAAATCATAGGCAAAAAAATAGCTGTACAAGGAACGTATAATTCATCTATAGATAACATTCCGTCGGCGAGCAATTGGTTAGTTGAGGAAATAAGAAACAACGTACAAAAGCACATCGAAAAATACAGATGTTATCAAGTTAAATCACCGCAAATTAAGGGGAATTTCATTTTGGGTGGTGAAATTTCTGGCGGAAGTTTCTGGGATGATAGTAAAATCAGTTGTTTGAAATTAAGTTCAAACGATGATAAGTTTGCGGACTTAACATTCGCAAAAAACAACGGTAATGAGTTATTCAAAATTTACGATGCCATTGATTATGTCTCTATGTATCTTAACGGTGCAAATATCGGTCATGTTGGAAGTAATAAAATATTTTACCCTGATGGTAAGTGGAATTTTTCAGGAGCAGAAATTACAGGCTTGAAATTGACATTTGGTTAATTTCGGAGATTTTTCGGTGAACACTCCTACTTAGAGCCTTTATGCTTATTATCGGCACATTTTTTCAGTGTTTCGGTACGGTATATAAAACACTCAAAACAGGAGTGTTTGAATGGAAGAATGCAATGATTTATTCGGTTTCGGAGAAAATAAAAAGAGAGGTAATTATAAAGATGCCAGACAATAATTTGGTAGGAAAAATCGTGTTTAACAAACAAAATGATATACCAGTTTATTATGTAGTTAAATATTTTGACGGAATAACGCTACGGATTGAGCAATTAAAGAGTTTGCCGTCGGATAAAAACATAGAATTGCAGGATTTAGAAATATTCCGTAAAATGCACTTAAATATTATTTATTACAGCAAATATGAAGAATAAATTTAAAATTTATTAAAAAAGGCTTGCAAATTCGGAAAAAGATTGATATAATATAGTAACAGGGTTACTATGTTTTTGTGTAAAACCACATAACAACAAAAAGGCAAAATAAAATATTAAGTGACCTTGAAGGGCAAACACCCTTTGAGGTCATTTTTTTTAGCCGAAAAACCTTGTAAAATCAAAGGAATTTGACAATAAAACAAAAATTTTATTGACATGAAAAAGCAGCGCCGATGATAATGAAATTTGCATCATAGATGATAAAGGGTGTTGCTAAATAACAAATTACGTCCGAAAGCTCCGCACCTTTTAAAGCGGAGCTTTCGCTTTTTCGGAT
>ERZ808246.1946-NODE-1946-length-13728-cov-2.943026_pt1 | contig 13728 bp, 8 predicted proteins | sample MGYA00521083_ERZ808246 | MGnify/ENA primary metagenome ERZ808246 (study PRJEB31516, sample SAMN03275577) | gut metagenome | biome: mammalia-associated habitat; material: feces | host: Papio cynocephalus | place: Kenya | collected 2012-07-07 ...
CCGGGGCCTTCAGTTCCGCCTCCACGCTCTTGCGGAAAACCTCCTCCACATGCACATGGGCATGGGTTCCCGGGAACCGATCCGGCATGTGCCAGACCCGATCGTGATGGTTCAGCGCCTCCAGGAAGGCCATGTCCGCCGGCTCCAGCGCGAAATCGAAGATTTCCGCGTTTTCCTTCATGCGCTTGGGGCTGGAGGAACGGGTGACAGGGATAAAGCCCTTTTCCACATGCCAGCGCAGAATGATCTGGGCGATGCTCTTGCCGTACTTCTCCGCCATCCAGGCAAGACGGGGATCCCTGGCAAAGCGGCCCCGTCCCAGGGGACTGTAGGATATGGAGACAATAGAAGGGATGCTGCTCGATCTGATTGATGGCCGGAACGATGTCCGAAACCTCCGCCAGATCGTAAAAATGCTGGATGTTGAAGTTGGAAACCGCAATGGCCTTGGCTCTGCCGGAACGGTAGATTTCCTCAAAGGCCCGCCAGGTATCCACATACAGTCCCCGCTGGGGGATGGGACAGTGGATCATATACACGTCCACATAATCCAGGCCCAGCTTTTTCATGGAGTTTTCGAAGTCGATCATGGTATTGTCGTAGCCCTGCATAGTGTTGTTGACCTTGGTGGTCACAAACAGCTCTTTGCGAGGCAGGCCGCAGGTGCGGAAAAACCGGCCGATGTCCTCCTCCGTGCCGTAGCGGGCGCCGGTATCGAAGCCCCGGACGCCGCACTCCAGCGCGGCCTGCATCACGTCCTCAATGGTCGCGCCGCTGACGTCCACCGTGGTAAAGCCGGTGCCGTCCACCTTCCCGTCGTGGATCGCCTTGCTTGACCAGGCCGGATGGGTGGGGCCAATGTAAAAGCAGGGAATTTCATAGCCGTTATTCAGCCGGATCTTGTCTGAAATATTCTTCTTCATAAACTCACCTTTCTCAGTTCATCTCGGCCAGCAGCCCGCGCAGTTTCTGCCAGCGTGCGAAATAGGCCTCCAGTTCCGGATTCTTCCGTGGCTCTACAGAACGGATCCGCTCCCGGGGACGGGAGGGAATTCCAAGCGCATCGTTGCACAGATACATGCAGCCCATCATCGTCGCCTGGTCATAGCCCCGGAAAAGCCGGAGTTCAAAGCCGCTCAGATCGGCAATTGCCTGGCAGATCAGCTCCGATCGCAGTCCGCCGCCGCAGCCCACCACATAATCTTTATCGTAAGCGTCCAGGGCGTTGATCCGCCGGATGCACAGGACGGTGGCCATGGCAATATCCAGGCTGAGAGCGTGGAAAAAGTCCGCCTGGGAAAGCTCATGGGACAAGGGGTTACTCATCAGGAAAGCGCCGTTTACCGGCGGCACATCCCCATTGTGCGGGCACATGCCCATCATTGCCAGGCACCGGGGAACCTTCCGCTTCTTCGCCTCGGCGATCAAATCGCCGTAGCTCCAATCCGGCAGCATCAGATCCTTGAACCGCTGCAAATTGATGCCGGAGCTGGCCACGTTGCATTCGAGCATATACTGCCCGTCGATGGCGTGAGGGCTGTTCCAGACCGGATAGAACTGGAACACGTCCTTGATCTTCACCACCGGAGTGGTTGTGCCGGAAACCACCGTCACCTCGTTCAGCCGGGCGCCGGAGCCGGTCAGCGCGATCTGGGTATCGGCACCGCCCACAACAAAAACCGCAGAATGCGGCAGTCCCAGCTCATCGGCAATGGCGGGCCTGATCTTTCCCAGCACGCTGCCCGCGGAGACGATGGGCGGCAGCTTGCTCTTTTCCACGCCGACTGCCCGGCACAGACGCTCCGACCACTCTCTTGCGGCCACGTCGTACACCGCGGACTGGATGGCCTGAGAGCGCTCCCAAACCACCTTTCCCGTGAAGCAGAAGCCCACCCAGTCGCTGATGGAGGTATACGTCTTCGTCTTTTCGGCAGTATAGGGCTGCTTTCGCATGGTCCCCAGGAACTTGACGCAGGAATACATGGCACTGGGCTCCAGGCCCGTCAGCTCCGTAACGGTTGCCCAGTCGATTTCCTTCAGGTATTCCTGCCCCCGGTTGTCCCCGTTCTGATAGCCCACCAGGGATTCACCGGTTTCGGAAATCAGGACAATGCCCTGGCGCTGGCTGGAGGCGGACACCGCCAGAATCTTCACGTCCCCGGCTTTGGCGATGGCCTCTCTGGCCAGTTCCTTCAGGGTGCGCTTCCACTCCTCGGGTCTGAAGTAAATGCTGTCGGCAAAATCGGTATCGGTATGATAGACCGAGTCCCGGGTCGCCACGGACAGCAGCTCCCCGTCCGTGCTGACCACACCCACACGGCTGTTGCCCGTGCCGATGTCGATAATCAGATAGGCTTTTTTCATACTGTCTCCGTTCTCAGACCCTTCATTGGGTTTCCAGCCACGTTACCAGGGTCTCGATCAGCATGGAGCAGGAAAGCTCCAGCATACCGTAGAACTGCCCGCCGCAGTGGGGCATCATCGTTACGTTATCCAGAGCCAGCAGCGGATTGTCCGAATTCAGGCCATGGCCGCCTTCATCCACATACACGTCCAGGCCCGCGCCCCGGATCCTGCCGGTTTGCAGCGCCTCGGTCAGCGCGTCGTAATCCACCAGTCCCGCCCGGGCAGTATTGATGAAAATCGCCGTGGGCTTCATCCGGGCAAACTGCTCCCGGCCGAACATGCCCCGGGTCTCTTCGGACAGCCGGACATGGATGGACACGATGTCGCTGTTTTCCAGCAGCGTATCCAGGTCCACCTGCTTCACGCCCTTTTCCTCAAAGACGTGAGCCGGCATGAAGGGATCGTAAGCCATGACCGCGCAGCCGCAGGCCTGCAACCGCCGGGCAACGCTCTGGGCAATGATGCCGAAGCCCACCAGGCCGGCCTTCTGCATGCACAAAGGACGGTTGCCCGGATCGTAATACTTGGTTTCCTGCCGGAAAACGCCGCCGGTAGCCCGCAGATTGTTGCGCAGGATGCCCTTGTTCTCACTGAGAATCAGGCCCAGCGTCAGGTCTGCCACGGAGTTTGCCAGGCGGCCCGGGCAGTTGCGCACGGTAATGCCCCGCGCCTCGGCGTACTTTTTATTGATGTGCTCAAAACCGGAACGCATGGCGCCGATGAACTTCAGCTTTTTGGCCGCGTCGATCATCCTGCTGTTGACCGCCGCCCAATGGACCAGCAGAATGTCCACATCCGCCAGCTCATCCAGCAGCCACTGAGGCGGCTGAACCCACTCCGGGCCTTCCTTTTCCATCCGCCCTACGTAGGCCCCCGGGTCTCCCCCGCCGAACATCAGCTCGTCCTGGACCACCTTCACGTCCACCCGGTCGGTAATTTTCGCCAGGCTCTCCTGAATGTCCGGGTTGGCGAGGAATTCGTCCACCTTCATGACATCCACAATAATCAGTGCTTTCCATTTTTCCATGGATTCCGCTCCTTTCAAATCGTTTCAGCTTTTCCCAGACGAAGCCGCAATCTGTGCAGCAGCTCCCGGCCCTCGGTATTGGCGCTCATGAAGATCAGCAGCAGCACCGCGATCACGCACTGCTGGTACATGGTCGGGAAGCCGATGGCAAGAATGCCGCCTTTGATGATCTGCGCCACAAAGGCGCCGATATATACGCCGATGATGAGATTGCACTGGGATTCCAGGGCCAGGGCGATAAACACGCAGATAATGCCGTCAAAGACCAGACTCATGGAGGACATGTTCTTGATAGGCACCATAACGCCCGCGCTGCCCAGGGTCATCACCGCGTAAAGGCCGGCGAACATGCCGCCCAGGATAAAGCAGATCCAGCGCACCCGATCCACCTGGATGCCGGCCATCTTGGCCGCCTGAATGCCGTTGCCCACAGCCCGGACATGGTAGCCGAACTGCGTAAAATTATAGATGAAATAGATGATGGCGAAGGCCGCAGCGCCGATAATCACGTTGCAGGGGAAGGTGTAAATCACATAGATTTTGTCCGAGAGCATGACGCCGTTTCCGTCGAAGACAAACTCCGTCGCGCATTCATACAGCAGCAGCGCGCCCACGGAGGCGACGATGGAGGGGATCTTGCCCCAGCGGAAAATAGAGCCGGTGATGCACCCCAGCAGCGCGCCGCACAGCGGGCACAGCAAAATCACGCCCCAGACCTCCATACCGGCCGCCTTGGCAAGGTTTCCGCCGATGATGCCCGCCAGGAAAATCACGCCGCCTACGGAAAAGTCCCACATGCCGACCTTCAGGGAAAAACACACGCCCCAGGCCAGGATTGCCGGCGGAATCGCCAGCTGAAGCCAGAGCAGCACGGAGCTGCCGGAAACGGAATTTCCCGCGAACACGAAAAGGATCAAAAGAAGAACAAGGGGAATGGAAAGGGAAATAAGCACTCTCTTTCCAAACTGCAAAGCCTTTTTACCCATAACAAAACCACCTTTTTGACCGTGTGAGGGAGGAAGGCTCCCCTCCCTCACAACTGTGCATTACTTGCTGTGACGGTCGATAACGTCCTGTAAGCTCCACGCGCTGGCAAGAGCCTGAAGATCTTCCGCGGTAAATGCGGGGTTGTACGCTCTGAGCATCTGCTTGAATTCCTCGGCGGTGTAGGCGTACACGCCGTCGCCGTCCACATACTCATAGTACTGGCTCTGCTCCTCGGCGGAGGTGACGAAGATGTAGCCGGTGTCCAGGCAGACCGCGCCGTCGCTCAGGGGCGTGCCCATGAGGTAGTTGGCCATGACCGCGAAGACGTAGACCATGTCGCACATCATACCCTCGGCGGTGCAGCCCAGTGTGCCCTTTTCCAGGGTCTGCACGGCGGTGGAGGGCATATCGAACTCGCCGGCAATGCAGTTTCTGCCCGCACTTTCGATGGCTGCCAGAATGGCCTCGGAACCGCCGTTGGAACCCACGGAGGACAGGATCGCGTCAATGCCGTCGCCGTACTGGTCGAAGAAGTTCATGGTTGCCTGCGTGTAGAGGTTGGGGTCGGTGCCGTTGCCGAAGGGCAGGGTGTACTCGGTGATCTTGGTGCCGATGCCGTCGGCAAAGGCCTTCTCGAAACCCGCCTGCCGGTCGTCGGTGGCAGGGTTGCCGGGGGCCATATAAATGCCCGCGAAGTTCTTGCAGCCTTTTTCCGCCAGAATCTTCACCATCTGATAGCCGGCGGCCACATCATCCTCGCTGGTCCAGCCCAGGAAGTAATCCCGGGAGAGCATGTCGCTGCGCAGCTCCTCGTCCTGAATGCCCCGGAAGAACTGGATGTAGGGAATGCCCGCGTCCTCACAGGCCTGGTAGTAGTTCTCGATGGCAAGATCTACCATGGGCATCATAATGACGCCGTCCACGCCGGAATTGATGAGATTTTCCACGGCGGCCAGCTGGGAATCGCCGTCAAAATCGCCGGTTTTCCAGATCACGGAGTAGCCGATGGAATCGGCCAGGTATTCCAGAAGGGCCTTGATGGGGGTGGTGGTTGCGTCGTCGGTACCCCAGATGATGACGCCGACGGTCTTGGGAGACAGATCCGGCTCACCGGACTGGGACGGCTGAGTTTCGGACTTCTGGGTGGCGGCGGTGCTCGGCGCATTGGCCGAAGCGCAGCCCGCGAACATGCACAGGGTCATACAGGCGATAAGTACGAGCGCGATGAGTTTTTTCATTTTAATTCTCCTTTTGTTCTTTATTTGACCACTTTCCGTGGAAATAACGGATGTTCAGGCAATGATCTGTCCGGGCTTGCGGTCATAGGAAATCGCCACCGCGGCCAGGAACACCACGCCCTTGACAAGGCCCGTCAGGTCGTCGTTCAAGCCGACCAGAACCATGCCTGCCTCCAATACGGACAGCATCAGCGCACCCACCAGAATGCCGGACATTTTCACATTATGGCCGCCGGAAAGCGGGATTCCGCCCAGCACCATGGCAATCAGGATTTCCGTCTCCAGGCCGGAGGCGCTGCCGCCGGTGACGCTGCTGCTGCGGATCAGCAGCAGGGCTCCCGCAATGCCGCAGCAGATTCCGCAGGCCAGATAGCCCAGCACCTTGTATTTGCGGACCCGGACGCCGCTGCAAATCGCCGCCTGCATATTCGCGCCCATTGCCTTGTTGTACTTGCCCAGCTTGGTGAATTCGAACACCAGGAAGGCAGCCACCAGTACGGCCAGCGTGACCAGGTAAAACAGATTCGGCGTGTTCCAGGGTTTGAACACCTTGGGCAGGGAGACAATTCCGTGCTGGGTGTAGCCCGCCAGAGCCCCCTTGGTCAGGAACATCACCGCGAAGGACACCACGAAGGCGGGAACCTTCAGCAGCAGGTGGGCATAGACGAGAATCAGCTCGCAGGCAACCCCCGTTGCCAGCGCCGTCACCAGGCCCAGAGCCGGGCTGCTTCTCCCTACTACGCCGAACATCATGGCCGACAGTGCCACCACGCCGCCGATGGAGAAGTTCAGATTGCCCTGGGCAATCACGAATACCGCGCCTGCGCCGCCGATCAGCAGGAACATGGACTGCTTCCAGATGCTTTTCAGCGAGGTGGCGCTCAGAATGCCGCCGCGGGTCCAGATGGCAAACACCAGAACCACCGCAAACAATCCGCCGAAGCGCACCACCTCCCGTCCCGCGGGCGTCTGCGTAAAGGACGACAGCTTCCATGATTTCTTTTCGTTCATAACCGATTCCTCCGTGTCAAATCATCATCCGGATGACGTTTTCTTCCGTGAAATCCGGGCCCCGGCTCAGTTCGCCCATTTCCCGTCCGTCACGCAGGATCAGCACCCGGTCCGACATGCCCAGAAGCTCCGGCATTTCCTCGGAAACCATAATCATGGCGCAGCCCTTTGCCTTCAGTTCCTCCATCAGCGCGTAGATTGAGGCCTTCACGCCGATGTCGATGCCCCGGGTCGGACAATCAAAAATAAAGAGGTTTGAATCGTTTGCCAGCCATTTGGCAAGCACAACCTTCTGCTTGTTGCCGCCGGACAGGCTGGACACCGGGCTGTCCACGTTCTCCAGCTTGATGCTCAGCAGATCGCGCATTTTCTCCGCCAGCTGCTTTTCCCGCTTTCCCCAGATGAAGGGGCCGGATCTGACCTTGTCATAGGCGGTCAGCAGGATATTGTCCCGGACGCTGGAGCTGACCATGATGGCCTCCCGCTCCCGGTTTTTGGGGATGAAGGCCATGCCGTGGGCGGCGGCGGTTTCCGGATTCCGGATCTCCACATTGTCCCGCACCAGGGTGACTTTCCCCGCATCCGGAGAAATCAGTCCGTAGGCCACCTTGCACAGCTCGTGCATGCCGCACTCGGACAGTCCGCCGAAGCCCAGGATTTCTCCCCGGTGCAGTTCGAAGGACACGTCGTGGAGAACGCCGCCCCAGCTGATGTGCTCTGCCTTCAGGACCACCTCGTCCCCATAGCTCGCCGTTTCGTCCTCCCGGTAATAGTGGCCGGAGAGCTCCCGGCCGATCATGTAGCTGCGCATCGCCTCAACGGTAACATCCCGGCTTTCCAGGGTTTTAATGAGTCTGCCGTCCCGCAGAACGCTGATGTTGTCGCAGACGCTCTCCAGTTCCTGCAAATCATGGGAGATGAAGATCACCGTCCGGTTGGCCTGGCGCATACCGCGGATGATTTCGTAGACCTTATCCCGCCCCTTCTGGGACAGGGCCGTGGTCGTCTCGTCAAAGATAATGATGTCCGGGTTGCTGTTCATCGCGGCGGCAACCTCGATGAGCTTCCGGTCCTCAAAGGAAACCGTGTCCACCAGAGCCGCCGGGTCGATATCCGTGATGCCAACCCGTTCCAGGGCTTCCCGTGCCGCCGCCTGCATCCGCCGCTGGCTGACCATTCCCGCTGTGGCGAACTGGCTCTCATTGCCGAGGAACAGATTGGCCGCAACGGTCAGACCGTTGATCGTGCCCACCTCCTGGACAAGAATACAGATGCCGCTGCGCTTGCCGTCCAGCATGGTGGCAGGCCGGTAGGGCTTGCCGTCCTTTTCCATCTCGCCGCTGTCCGGCTGCTGGAAGCCCGCGATCATAGACGTCAGCGTCGATTTTCCCGAGCCGTTTTCGCCGATCAGCCCCCGCACCTCTCCGCGATAGAAGTCCAGGCTGACATGGTTCACCGCGTGGGTTGCTCCAAAGGATTTGTCTATGTCCTTGATCCGGAGAACCAAGTTTCTTTCCTCCTGCATGAAGCATTCCTCCTTGTTTCAATTTCTGGAATGCAAGGTCGTGTTTGTACATAATGCACAATTTTTGAACTTGCTTTTTGTGAACATCAAGCTCACTGCACAACACGATAGTAGCAGACAGTGCCCGAGAAAGCAATATCGTTACTATTTTCATTCGTCGGAAATGAAAAAATTTTTTCACACGCAGGACAGCCTGAAAAAAATTTCAGGCTTCCGGGTATCAAACGGTCTTCCCCCTTGCCGGGAAGGCCGTCAGGCTGCCGAAAAGCCCCGGTTCCGCGTTGTGCGCAGAACCGGGGCTTCTTCTGTAAAATAGGAAAAGGAAACGCTGAATCAATCGCCGGCGGCAGAAGCCGCCGGACCGTCAGTCTGATCTAAATCGCTTTCAGCACCGCCTCTTTTGCCGGAATGCTGGGAATGCCGCCGGAATGCTCCGTAGACAGGCTGGCCGCCGCGGCGGCGAAGGCGCCAATATAGGCAAGATCTTTTTCCGTCAGGTCCGCAATGGGCTTGTCCAGCTCCAGGAGCCTCGCCATGGCGCTGCCGCCGAAAATATCTCCGGCGCCGGTGGTGTCAACGGGGTGAACCTTGGGACAGTCTGCCCGGAAGGAAGCGCTCTTCGTTTTCATCAGGCAGCCGTCAGGGCCCAGCGTCACCATGGCGAGCCCCACGCCGAATTCTGACAGCAGCTTTTCCGCCCCCTCCTCCGGGGTGCAGTTCCACAGGAACTCCACCTCATTGTCGCTGATTTTCACCACATCCGCCTGATGAAGGCTCCAGAGCATCTGCTCCTTGGCGGCGTCTTCGGTTTTCCACAGGGGCAGCCGCAGGTTGGGGTCACAGCTGATGCACTTTCCCCGCTCTTTGGCGTAGGCCACCGCCTTCCGGGTAGCGGTCCGGGCAGGCTCGTCCGTCAGGCTCAGAGTGCCGAAGTGGAAAACCCTGGCTTCGTCAATGAGCCCGGTGTCAATCTCCTCCCACTCCAGCCGGGTGTCCGCTCCGGGCTTCCGGGCAAAGGAGAAGGAGCGGTCGCCGCTTTCATCAAAGGTCACGAAGGCCAGGGTGGTAAACACGCTGTCGTCCACCCGGATTCCCCTGGTCTCGATTCCCGCCTGATTCAGGGTTCCCAGCAGCAGGCGGCCGAAGGCGTCGTTTCCCACCTTGCCCAGGAAGGCAGTCTTTTTCCCGTAGGCGTTCAGAGCCGCCAGGAAATTTCCCGGGGCTCCCCCGGGGTTGGCCGCCATGGTGGGATAGCCGGCCTCGTCCGTGGATTTCGCGGCAAAGTCAATGAGCAGTTCGCCCAGGGCCACAACATCAATCATGGTCTTGCCTCCCATCAGTCCCTGGCGGCAGGGTACTCGGTGCACAGCAGACGGTAAGGAGCCTCGTCCTCCTCGATGGCCGGGAACCGGCCCATGGGAGGATTGAAGCGATTGTCATTGGCGTCATCGTTGCACTGGCTGACCTCCCCCAGAAGCACGGCTCCGGTGCCCGGCTCCACGGTGAAGTCGTGGTACAGATACTGCTGGATGAAAATGCTCTCGCCGGGGGTCAGCCGGATCTGGGTGCCCGCTGGGACGGTGTAGGTCCTGCCGTCGGTGTGCACGGTCACGTCGCTTTCATAATCGATGGACTCGTCCGGCTTGGAATTGTACACCCGGATGAGCACATTTCCGCCGCCCCGGTTGATAATATCCTCGGTTTTGTACCAGTGGAAGTGATTGGGGGAATACTGGCCCTCCTTCAGGTACAGCAGCTTCTCGGCATAGACCTTGGGGTATTTGTCCTTCATGGTCTGACTGCCGTTGCGGATGGTGATGAGAGAAAAGCCCAGCTTGTCGAAATTGCCCTGGCCGTAGTCCGTAATGTCCCAGCCCAGGCAGCAATCCCGGATTTCGTCGTATTCGTGTCCCTTGGTCTGCCACTGCTCCGGGGTAAAATGGCAGAAGGGGGGCAGATAGCAGCAGTATTTCCGGCACATGGCCTCCAGCTCACGAAGCGCCTTGTTGATTTCGGAACGTTTCATAAATATCTCTCCTTCATCGGTTTTCTCTGCGCTTTTCTGCGTTTACTGTATCATTTCGGTGCTGCATTGTCAATCCAGTTGACAATATGAGGCATCTTTTTTCCCGGCTCATTTTCAATTTCTCGCAGAAGATGCAATTTATTTTCATCTCTTTCGTGCATATTTACAGCATGGACTCTGCCGCGGAATGGGCCGCTTCCCGCCTTCTTTTCCTCCGATAGTTCCGGAAAAAGACCGTCCTGTCCGCAAAGCCCTTTCTCCCCCATAACGCCGCAGGGCTGCCGATTGTCGGCGCCCTGCGGTCAGTCTGTCAAAGAACCCCGGGCAGACGGAAAAGCCCAGTCCGGCGAGGCAGGACTGGGCTTTGGGGAAATTTCCGTCATTTCCGCACGGTCAGCGTGAATTTTGCCTGAGTTGGCTTAGTATCGCTTGCGGCGTTGGTTGGGAAAACGTCCAGGATGACGGTGTACCTGCCGGGTTTCAAAGTTTTGAAAGTCTCGGCTGGGAAGGTGACGCTGGTGACGTTTCCGTCCTCTCCCGCAAAGTCGAAGCTTGTAAACACGTCCCGGAAGGCGGCGGAGGACTTGTCGCCCAGCTTTAACCGGTCGATGGTCGCCCAGGCGGGGCTGGTGATGGCAAGCTCCACGGTCAGCGGTGCGGTCTGAGACTGGTACACCGTCCGATCAGGAAGCTTCGCCAACTTCAGAGCGCTCTGAGTGACCTTGATGCTCAACGCGCTGCCTGTGATGTCCTGACCGCAAACCCTCAGGATCGGCGTTACCTTGTAAGTGGCCTTGGTGGCGTACTCGCCGTCATCCACCATGGACAGGTGGATGACACCATCTTCCACCGCAGCGTCGAACAGATCGCAGTCCGCGCCGGTCAGTTGGATATCCTCTACCATGCCCAGGCAATTCGTCAGCTTGGGGGTATAGACGATCTCGCTGGCCGGATTCAGAACGTCCAGCTTGCCCTTGGCGATGAGCTTGAAGGTGGGCGCCTTGTCGTAGGTCTGGACTTTCAAGGTCAACGGAGTTGGCAGGGTGACGCTCTCACCGTCCCGACTGACGACGGGGGTCAGCAAATAGGTTCCGCCGGTAGAATTCTTACTCAGCGTGACCGTCAGAACCCCGTCCTCGTAATCCATGCCCTCCGGCAGATTCTCGAAGCCTTCCAGAGTGCAATCTTCGCCGGTGAGGGAAACTGCCACCGTGGCAGTTTCCTGCCCCGCCAGCCGCTGGTTCAGCTTGACGGTGGAGGCGGACAGTTTGGCCTTGGGCAACGCGTTGGTTACGGTGATCTTCAGCGTGCCGCCGGGGATTTCCGTTCCGGTGGTCAGTGTTCCCATCAGGTTGAAGGCATAAGTGCCGTTTTTGATGCTGGAATCTGCGATTTCCGCCATAATTTCCCCGGAAATCGGGTCATATTTCACATTCAGCTTGTCGGATTCCGTCCGGGCGGCGGTGCCTGCCTTGGCCGCAGGGGCCAGCTCCACGCCGTTCAGGGAAACATTGCCCTGGGACAGCGTCAGACTGGTGGAAGCAGCTTCACTCGGGAACCGGCTGTTCAGCTTCAGCGTACCATTCGTGGCCTTGATGGTGGGCAGCTTGTCAGTGACGGTAATCTTGTGGGTCAGCTTCACCGGCTGCACCCAGTTGTCCGCCTGGACATACAGGTTCACCGTCACGGCCTTTGCCTCGGCCAGCTCCATGGTCAGCTCGTCGCCGGACACTGTGACCTCCACGCCAGGAGTATCCGTCCAGGCCGTCAGCGCATCCGAGGCCCCCAAAATGCTGGTGCGCACCGTCATATCCTCATTCAAAGCGAAATTCAGGGTGCTGGCGGCGGGATTCAGCGTCAACTTCGGGGCGGTATTCACCGTGGAGATGCTCAGAGCCTTGGTCACAGGGGTGTTGTAGCCCGCAAAGCGCACGCTCAGCGTGGCCTTGGTATTGGGCTTCGCGGAGGCGTTCTCCGGGTCAGCGCAGCGGATAACGTGGGTACCGTCATTGTTCTCCAGAACAAAATCCTCCGTCCCGGAAAGCTTCGCGTCCTCTACCTCGCCGCCGGTGATGGTCAGGGCCGCCTGGCTGCTCCGATAGAACAGATTGAACTTTTCTGTCTGCTTCACGTTCAGCTTGGGCAAGGTCTGGGTAGCCTTGACGGTGATGGGATAGCTATAGGTCTGACCGTTGTCGCACAGGACGCTCAGGGTCATGGGATAGGTACCCTTGGCAATGTCCGCCCCGGCTGCCAGGGTCAGCTGATTGTCCTCGTAGTCCACGGAGAACCGGTCGTCGTTCACAGTCACACTCCGGATGGCGTTTCCGTAACTCTCCACCAGATCAACGGGTGCACCTTGCGTGAGTGCTGTATTTACGCTCACCGTCGCCGTGCCCAGCCGGGGACTGTAATCCCGGACAGAAATCAGAATGCTCCCGGTGGCCTGCACAAAATCCTGGGCGGTGGCCACGATGGAACACTGTCCGCTGGCACCGGCCTTGACGGTCACGTTTCCTTCCGCGTCCACTTCCGCAATGGCAGTATCCGTGCTGCTCCATAGAAGGTCCGTTTCCACGCTCTGGCCCAGTCGGTCATAGGCCTGGGTTTTGACGGAGAAGAACACATCCCGCTTCATATCCGCCTGGTCAAAAATTACCATTCCGTTGACCAGCTGTCCCGTACCTTCGGGAAGGACGGGTGCCAGAGTCAGTTTAGCCGCCTGGGCGGGAATGACGGAAATCGTGATGCTCGCGGTGCGGCCCAGAGGATCGCCCTTCAACGCCGCGGTCACAGTGACCTTACCAGGAGTATTCCCGGCGGTGAACCGCCCGTTTTCGTCAATGCTGCCCATTGCGCTCTGGCTGCCGGGCAGGGAGAAAATCACATTTTCAGCGGGAATTCTCTGCTCGCCCCACAGGGACAGCCGCACGCTCTGACCGGGCTGCAAGCCGATCTGGGGCATTGCGGCCGCGCTCAGGGTCAGCTTCCCGGCACTGTCCACATAGGTCACATACAGAGTTACCTGGGCGGTGAGCTTGGTGCCGTCCTTGGTGGCCGCCTTGATGACCGCCGTGCCGGGCTGCACCAGCACCACAAGGCCGGTGTTGTCCACCCGGGCGACGTTTTCCGCGCTGGAAGTCCACTGCATTTCCTGCAAGGCCCCGTCCGGATAGACCTTAGCGGACAGCTGCAAGGTATCCGTCTGGGACTGCTCCACGTTCAGGGTGCTGCCCAGGGGCGCGCCATCCAGCAGCAGCCCCAGGCCCGTGGTCTTGGGCAGAATCCAGATGCTCTTGGTCGCCTCCTCGCCGCCGTCTCTTGGCTGGGCAATGACTGTGATCTGCTGGGCGGCGTGGACGGTCCTGGCCGTCAGAACACCGCTGGAATCGATGGAAGCGTAGTTCTCGCCGCCGTAGGCCAGGCTCCAGCTGACGGAAGTCTTTTCCTCCGAGGGCATATTCCAGGCGGACAGGGCAATTTTTCCGCCGCTGACCAGATAGCCGGT
>ERZ808246.1947-NODE-1947-length-13725-cov-4.236357_pt1 | contig 13725 bp, 13 predicted proteins | sample MGYA00521083_ERZ808246 | MGnify/ENA primary metagenome ERZ808246 (study PRJEB31516, sample SAMN03275577) | gut metagenome | biome: mammalia-associated habitat; material: feces | host: Papio cynocephalus | place: Kenya | collected 2012-07-07 ...
GTTCCTTCTGCCGAGTCTGATCTTCTTCCTTGGTTTTGTTATTTACCCCATGGTCCTCTGCGTGGTTACGAGCTTTTTTGATTCGACCATGAACCGTGCCGATATTTTTGTCGGTCTGGCAAACTATAAGGAACTGTTTACCGATCCGATCTTCATCGGTGCACTGAAGAATACCTTTATCATTGTTATCGTCTCTGTGCCTGTGACCTGTGCGTTCTCGCTGTGGGTCAGCTCGGCGATCGTAGATCTGCCGGAGTGGGCAACCAGCCTCTTCCGCTGCGTGTTCTATCTGCCCGTCGTTACCGGCTCTGTGGCAGTTACCGTTGTGTGGAAGTGGATGTACAACAACTACTACGGCATCTTCAACTATCTGGGCAAGGCCATGGGCCTGATCGACAAGAACATCAACTGGCTGGGTGACGAGCGGTTTGCTCTGGGCTGCATCATCCTGATCCTGCTCACCACCTCTGTGGGCCAGCCCATCGTTCTGTATGTTTCTGCTCTGGGCAACGTGGATCAGTCCATCGTTGAGGCAGCAGAAGTGGACGGCGCAACCGATTTCCAGTGCTTCTGGAAGATCAAGTGGCCGGCTATCATGCCCACTACCCTGTACATTCTGGTCATCACCACCATCAACTCCTTCCAGTGCTTTGCGCTGATCCAGCTGCTGACTTCCGGCGGCCCCAACCACAGCACCGACACCATTATGTATTACATTTACTACACCGCATTCAAGCTGTACCGCTATGGCTACGGCAACGCAATGGGCGTGGTGCTGGCGATCATCATCGCAATCCTGTCTGCTGTCCAGTTTAAGCTGGGCAATCAGGAAAATTAAGGAGGCGTGGATTTATGAGTGCAAAGCAGAAGCCTTTAAAGCGGCATCCCAGCAAGCTCAAGAGGATGAGTGCCTATATGATCCTCACCCTGATCCTGATCAGCATCGTAGCTGTGCTGTTTGCGTTCCCACTGTACTGGATCATCACCGGTTCGTTCAAAACCGGTGCTGCCATCAACTCTACTACCCCGGAATGGTGGCCGCATCAGTGGGTGCTGACCAACTATCAGAAACTGTTCGCCGGTAAGAGTGCACCGCTGTGGCAGCTGGCTATCCCGTTCAGCTCCTCCTTCAGCTCCACCGGTGACCCCATCTACTTCTCGGTAGGCCCCACCGTTCCCGCAGCCATCCGCTGGATGGTCAACACCGTGTTCATGGCTGTCATGTCCATGATCCTTACCTGCATCACCGCAGCTATGGCAGGCTATGCGCTGGCAAAGAAGCGTTTTGTTGGCCGCAAGCTGCTGTTCACCCTGATCGTCTGCGCAATGGCTCTGCCCAAGCAGGTCATTCTGATCCCCCTGCTGCGTGAAATGTCCTCTCTGAACCTGTACAATACCATCTGGGCGGTTATTTTCCCCATCGTCGGCTGGCCCTTTGGTGTGTTCCTGATGAAGCAGTTCAGTGAAGGCATCCCCACAGAAATGATCGAAGCTGCCCGCATCGACGGCGCAAGCGAGGCCCGCACCTTTATCAGCGTGGTGCTTCCCATGGTCAAGCCGGGCATCGGCGCACTGGCAATCTTCACCTTCATCAACAGCTGGAATGATTACTTCATGCAGTTGATCATGCTGTCCAGCACCAGCAACCTGACCATCTCTCTGGGCATTGCAAAGCTGCAGGCAGAGAACAGCACCGACTTTGGTCTGATCATGGCAGGTGCCGCACTGGCCGCAGTGCCTATCATCATCATCTTCCTCATTTTCCAGAAATACTTTACCAAGGGCATTGCAATGGGCGCTGTCAAGGGTTAAAAGTATAGAGAGCTTTAAGAAACCAATACAATTAAAGAAGGGTTTGTGTTATGAAAGATATTACAAAGTATCAGGGTGTTATTCCTGCCTTCTATGCCTGCTATGACAAAGAAGGCAAGATCTCGGTGGAGGGTGTCAAGGCTCTTACCCGTCATCTGATCGCTAAGGGCGTCAAGGGCGTGTATGTGGGCGGTTCCTCCGGTGAGTGCATCTATCAGCACGTTGACGAGCGCAAGGCAGTTCTGGAAGCTGTCATGAGCGAGGCAAAGGGCAAGCTGACCGTCATTGCTCACGTTGGCTGCAACAATACGGCAGACAGCATGGAACTGGCTGCACATGCGGAAAGCGTGGGTGTGGATGCCATTGCTTCCATCCCCCCCATCTACTTCCATCTGCCGGAATACGCCATTGCAAAGTATTGGAACGATATGTCCGCAGCAGCTCCCAACACCGAGTTCGTCATCTACAACATTCCGCAGCTGGCAGGCACCGGCCTGACCATGAGCCTGTTGAATGAGATGCTCAAGAACCCCAACGTTGTAGCGGTCAAGAACAGCTCCATGCCCACGCAGGACATCCAGATGTTCAAGGATGCCGGTATTGCTGCTCGGGGCGAGGGGAACTTTGTGGTCTTCAATGGACCCGATGAACAGTTCGTTTCTGGCCGTGTCATCGGTGCAGACGGAGGCATCGGCGGTACCTACGCTGTGATGCCCGAACTGTATCTGGCGATGCACAAGCTCATTAACGAGGGTAAGATTGCTGAGGCAAGAGCCATTCAGTATGACGCTGACCGCATCATTTACAAGATGTGCTCTGCTCACGGCAATCTGTACGCTGTGCAGAAAGAGATCCTGCGCCGGATGTATGGTCTGGAGCTGGGCGGCGTCCGTGATCCCATGCCCGGCCTGATCCCCGAGGATGAGCCCATCATTGCCGAAGCACAGGCAATGATCGAAGCTGCCATCGCAAAGCTCTAAGCAAAAATAAAGCACCCCTCTCCGTCTCTTTTTCAGAGGGGAGAGGCCGGTGCTTTTTTGGATTTTCAGAAACAGAACACAAGGAGAACAATCATCATGATCTGCGATACTCTGGAGCATCTGAACCGTTACCGGGGCCTCCACAAAAATCTTGATACCGCAATTGACTACCTCATCGCATACCATGTGGGCCATGAACTCGGCGAGCTGCCCATTGGCCGCACGGAGGTGGACGGCGAAAATGTATTTATCAATGTGATGGATGCTGCACTGCGCCCGGACGAAGGTGCAAACCCGGAATATCACCATAAGTATGCCGATCTTCAGATCGACCTGACCGGCGGCGAGGGATGGGGATACACCTCAAATCCCGGCCCGGAAGTCGGGGAGTTTACCGGAGATATCGGCTTCCAGAACAGCCCGGATGTTGTGAGCGGTGTGCTGGGAGAGGGGCGTTTCGTCCTTTTCTTCCCGGGGGAGCTGCACAAACCCGGCGTGATCCATGCGGACTGCACCAATGTGCGGAAAGCGGTTGTCAAAATCAAAATGGAGGGTTAAATGATGGACAAGGAAAAACTGTTTGCACAGATCAAGGGCGGTCTGATCGTCAGCTGTCAGGCTCTTGAGACGGAGCCCCTTTACACTAAGGAAGGCGGCGTGATGCCCCTGATGGCAAAGGCCGCAGCCATGAGCGGTGCAGTGGGCATCCGTGCCAATACCGTGCGGGATATCACTCAGATCAAAGAGGTGGTGGACCTTCCGGTAATCGGCATCATCAAGAAGGAGTATCCTCCCTGCACCATGCACATCACCGTTACCATGAAGGAAGTGGACGAGCTGGTGGCCTGCGGTGTGGACATCCTTGCGGTGCAGGGCACTGCAGCCATCCGCCCGGATGGTTCCACGTCGGCTGAGTTCATTCGTGCCATCAAGGCAAAGTACCCCGATCAGCTGCTCATGGCGGACTGCGACAACTTTGAGAACGCAATGGCCTGTGCAGAAGCCGGTGCCGACTTTGTGGGCACCACCATGCGGGGCTATACGCCTGAGACAGAGGGCATCGACGACATCGATTTTGACTTTGTGCACAAGCTGGCCACCGAGTGCCCGGCAAAGATCATCGCCGAGGGCCATATCCATTATCCTGAGCAGGCGGTCAAGGCTCTGGAAGCCGGTGCGTTTGCACTGGTGGTCGGCGGTGCCATCACCCGTCCGGCGGAGATCACGGCACGCTTCACCGGTGCCATCAACGCCATGCACAAATAAACAGTGCGAAAGGAAAACCTGCGGATGAAAGTGTATTTTGCAATCGATATCGGCGGAACTGCCGTCAAGCTGGGCCTTGTGGATGAGACCGGCGCAGTGCTGGCAAAGGCGGAAGAGAGCGTCAGCTTTGATGGCTATAAGACGCCGGTCCTGACTACGGTGCTCAAAGCCGCCGAAGCCTTTTTACAGGCGCAGGGCAAGACTCCGGCAAATCTGGCAGGCATTGGCGTTTCGGCCACCGGCCAGATCGACAGCAAGGCGGGCGTTGTGGCCGGAACCTGCGGCAATCTGCCCAACTACATCGGCAGCCCCATCAAGGCGGAGCTGGAAGCAAAGTTTGGTCTGCCAGTCACCGTTGCCAATGATGCAAACTGTATGTGTCTGGGCGAGGTCTGGGTCGGCGGTGCAAAGGGCTATACGGATGTGATCGGTGTGACCCTTGGCACCGGCGTAGGCGGCGGCATTCTGACCGGAGGCCGTCTGCTGGAAGGTGCCCGTGGTCTGGGCGGAGAACTGGGGCACTACCGCACCCATGCTCTGGATGGCGTGCAATGCACCTGCGGAGCTGTGGGCTGTTGGGAACGCTATGCGGCAACCACTGCACTGGTGCGTGCTGCACAGGCCAGAAACCCGGAGTGGAAGGATGGCCGGGCCATTTTTGCCGCTGCACAGGCGGGAAATGAGACGGTCCTTGCCCTGCTGGATCAGTGGATCGATGAGATCGCACAGGGGCTTGCAGGCATGGTGCACATCTTCAACCCGCAGCTGATCCTGATCGGCGGCGGTGTATCGGCACAGCAGAAGCTTTTGATCGATCCGCTGGCTGAAAAAGTCCGTTCTTCGGTGATGCCTGCCTTTGCAAAGGGGCTGGAGATCCGGGCGGCACAGCTGCACAACGATGCCGGCATGGTGGGTGCTGTGTATTATTTCCGTCAAACCTATGAGAAAAATTGATCTGCGAGGTGTTTGAAATGAAAACACATATTCTTTGTCTGGGCGATTCCAATACACACGGCTATTGTGCCGACCCCAAGGACTGTGCAGATGGCGGCATCCGCTTCAATGAGGATGAGCGGTGGACCTGCCGCCTGCAAAAGGCTCTGGGTGACCAATATCTGGTGACCGAGGAAGGCCTTTCGGGCCGGACCACTGTTTTTGTGGACCCCATCCATGAGTCTATGGACGCTTTGAGTTCCGCCTATGCACTGCTCAAGAGCCACGAGGTCATTGATCTGCTCATCATTATGCTGGGCACCAACGACGTCAAGGAGCGTTTTGGTGCCAATGCGGCCTGCATTGCTGTGGGTATGGAGCGGCTGATCCTGAAAGCCAAGAGCGTGGATTGCTGGGGCACCAAAAAGCCCAATATTCTGGTGGTGGCTCCTCCTCCCATTGGTGCGGGTTTCCACGACCCGGTTATGGGCGAAGGCTGCGTGGAAAAATCTGCCGGAGTGGCAGAGCAGTTCCGCATCATTGCCGAGCGGCAGGGTGTGCATTTCTTTGATGCAAAGGACTGCGAATTCAATCAGGTGGACTTCATGCATCTGACCCGGAAGGGCCATGCACAACTGGCGGAAAAGCTGGCTGCGCTGGTACCCGAGCTGGTTTAAGAAAAAATCAAAGTATCACAAACGACCCTCTCCGAAAATGCTGCGGCAGGCTCGGGGAGGGTCGTTCTATCTCACCGGCTCTTTACATAAGATTTTCTGTAAAGAGGAGGGGAGCGATTTGGAAAAACAGGCACTTTTGGAGCAGAAATCGGTCTGCCGGGAGATCGGAGCACGAACGGGCGGAGAAATCCTCATTGGTGTGGTGGGCCCGGTGCGCACCGGAAAAAGCACGCTGATCAAACAATTTATGAAAAAACTGGTCCTTCCTGCCATGGGGGACGGCGATGCCCGGCAGCGGGCCCGGGACGAACTGCCGCAGTCAGCAGCCGGGCGGACCATCATGACCACCGAGCCGAAATTCATACCGGAAAAGGCTGTCCCGCTGGAATTGGAGGGCGGGGGAGAGTGCAAGGTGAGGCTCATCGACTGCGTGGGCTACATGGTAGAAGGAGCTATGGGCCATGAAGAAAACGACCGGCCCCGGATGGTCAAGAGCCCATGGTTTGAGGAAGAAATTCCATTTGATCTTGCGGCAGAGACCGGGACCCGGAAGGTCATCCGGGATCATTCCACCATTGGCATCGTGGTCACGACCGACGGTACCATCAGCGAGATCGCAAGAGAAAATTACATCCCTGCGGAAAAACGGGTGGTGGAAGAGCTGGAAGAATTGGGCAAGCCCTTTGTTGTTCTTCTCAATTCGACCCATCCGGACGCACCGGAGACCCGGAAACTGGCAGAAGAAATGGAGAAAACCTATGGACGAAGTGTCCTCCCGGTGAGTTGTATCGATCTGGACGAAGCCGCACTCAATGAGATTTTGCGCTGCGTCCTCTATGAGTTTCCGGTGCGGGAACTGGATTTTGCACTGCCTCGCTGGGTGACGATGCTGGACCGGGGGCATTGGCTGCAAAATGAGGTCTACACGGCAGCCATGACCTGCTCAGAGCGGATCGCCCGAATGAAGGATGTCTCCGCTCCGGACGGCGCAGTGGGAATGGACTGCGAGGCCGTGGAGCAGACGACGCTCAGCGGGATGAATCTGGCAGAGGGAATCGTGCGGATCACCGTACTTTTGAAGCCGGAGGTGTTCTATCAGGTCCTCAGTGAGCAGACCGGGTTGGAGATCGGCGACGAGGCTGGGCTGATGCCCTGTATCATCGAACTGGCCCGGGCAAAGCGGGAGTATGAAAAGATCCGCAGTGCGCTGGAACAGGTAGAGGCTACGGGCTATGGGATTGTGATGCCCACCATCGACGAGCTTTCTCTGGAACAGCCGCAGATCGTCCGGCAGGGCGGGCGGTATGGTGTCCGGCTGGAAGCCAGCGCACCATCCATCCAGATGATGAAGGCTGTGATCCATACCGAGATCAGCCCCATCGTCGGCACCGAAAAGCAGAGCGAGGACCTTGCCGAAAGTCTGCTGGCGGATTTTGCATCCGACCCGGAAAAGCTCTGGGAATCGAATCTTTTTGGCAAAAGCCTTCATGAGCTGGTCAATGAGGGGCTGCAAAACAAACTGCTGCATATGCCGCAGGAGGCCCGCACCCGCCTGCAGGAGACGCTGGAAAAGGTCATCAACGATGGATGCACCGGATTGATCTGTATTTTACTGTAACAAAAAACGGATGATCGTGCAAAACTGCACGGCCATCCGTTTTTGTCTGGGTAAGGTTCAGTGCTCTTCTTCGGTCAGTTTGGTAATGAGCATCTGGTAGATTTCGTTCCCTTTGAGGATGAACTGCTTCTTTACCAGATCAGCACTCAGCCGATCCGGCGTGCCGATATCAAGGCAGAACAATTCCTGATCCAACGCCTTGATGGTGCACCGGACCGAGCAGTGACCATCTGTCTTTTCGGAGATGCGGGCACTGTACTCGGCTTCCTTTCGAGCCCAGGTCTGACTGCGGAGCACGGCGGCCACCGCACGCTCCCGGACACTGCGGGGCAGATCGTAAGCCAGTTCCTGCGCCACTTTGCGGCCTTTATCGGTGATGGTATAACGTTCGTTTTCCAGCATGACAAGCTCCTGCTTTGCGATGTCATCCAGACAGGAGCCGATCTCAAAGTAATTGACGAGGGCCTCTTCCATCAAAGCGTCCTCAATCTCCTTGCGGGTAATGGGCCCGGCGTTCTTGACGAGGTAGCACAACAGCAGCCGGATCTCGGTGCTGTTGGTCAGGCCTCCGGGTCGGACTCCGGCGGTAAAAGCATCGTTGGCGGTCATCGCTCTACACATCCCCCAATCATCATTCTTTCCTTATTATAAAAGGTTTCAGGCGGGATTGCAAGCCGCAACCGCAAAATCCGTCTCAATTCGCTTCCGGCTCTCCGGGGTGGAGTAGACCCAATGGTCAAGATGACCTTCGGTGATAAAATACCGCAGGTCGAACCGGTGGCTCTGGCTCAGGCTGTGGTTGACGATGACCAGCTTGATCTTCATTTTCTCGGGCAGAATGTTCTTGATGTAAACACTGACCGCCTGTCCGGGACAAAGACCCGGGCAGCTTTCGGCGAGACCCGCAAGATTAGGTGAGATCTCAATGAAGGTGCCGTATTCTTCCACGCTCCGCACGATGCCCACCACGGTTTCTCCTACGGTAAAGGCGGCGGCATTTTCGGCCCAGGTGCCCAGCAGTTCCCGGATGGTCAGCACGAACCGGCCCTGCGGGTCCCGGTTCTTGATGGCACACAGGATCTGCTGCCCTACACTGACCCGGTCGGCAGGAGAGGAAATGCGGCTGACAGACATACAATCGATGGGCAGCAGGGCACTGATGCCGCAACCCACGTCACAGAACGCCCCAAAGGGTTCGATGTGGGTCACCGTGCAGGGAAGGATATCGCCGGGCTGCAGACGGTCGAGGTATTCCGCTTTGCACATCCGCTGCGCTTCGGCCCGGGACAACCGGTAGAAGGGCTGGCCGGCGGCGTCCGTTTCCAAGGACTCGATCACAAAGCAGGTGGGCCGTCCCACCCGAGTCAGTACGGCAATATCCCGCACAGTGCCGTTTTCTGCTCCATCGGCACATTGCGCAAAGGGCATCACCGCTTTTACACCACCCAATTCAAAGCGAAGCTGCCGCTGTGTGTCAAAGGCAAGGGCTGTGCTCTGCAAAATCTCATGGTTGGCCATGGCAGTGCGCAGCTCTGCGGCAGAAAGGCGGCCTGCACTGCGGTAGTTGTTTTCGGTACGAAATGCTTGCATCATCTTTCATTCCTCTTTCTCTTGTGTTTTGCCTGCGGCCCACGAAAGCCGGGGTGTTAAAACCTTATGCGGCGGGGCACGCAGATATTTGCATTTTGTACGAGTTTGGTTTATACTATATCTGTATGTACTGTGCTTTGGCACAGATACAGCCTGCATCTGTGCAGGCGGGAGGGAGAGAGAACATGGATATCGCAGTGGGAGATACCATCCTCACCCGTAAAAAGCATCCCTGCGGAGCATCCAGCTTCGAGGTGCTGCGGGTGGGCATGGATTTCAAAATTCGCTGTACGGGCTGCGGCCGTGAGGTCATGCTGCCCCGGGCGAAGATCGAAAAAAATATCAAAAAGGTCCAGAAACCCGATACCGCTTCGTCGAACCCTTGACCATCCGGAAATTGCTGTAAGGAGAACTGCACAACTATGTCAAATTTGATTTCCCAGATGGAGACAGTCTGCCGCCGGTTTGAAGAGCTTTCGATGCGGCTGAATCAGCCGGATGCCGCAGCCGACCCGGCTGTCTTCCGCCGCCTGATGCAGGAATACCGTGAGGCGGAACCGGTGGTGCAGGCGTACCGTGACCTTGCCACAGCGCAGGACCATCTTGCGCAGGCAAAAGCTCTTTTGGAGGGAGAATCCCTCGATACGGATTTCAAGGCCATGGTACAGCAGGAGATCAGCGAAAAAAGTCATGATGTGGAAGAACTGGAAAAAAATCTCAAAGTTCTGCTGCTGCCCAAGGATGTCAACGATGGCAAAAACGTCATTGTGGAGATTCGGGGCGGTGCAGGTGGAGAGGAAGCTGCCCTGTTTGCCCACAGCCTGATGCGAATGTACACCATGTATGCCCAAAGCAGGGGATGGGAGCTGGAAGTGCTCAACCTCAATGAGACGGAGCTTGGCGGCGTAAAAGAAGCTATTTTTGCAGTGAACGGCAGGGGAGCATACAACCGACTCAAGTTTGAGAGCGGTGTCCACCGGGTGCAGCGGGTGCCGGAAACGGAGACGCAAGGCCGTATCCACACCTCTACCGCCACTGTGGCAGTTATGCCACAGGCAGAAGAGGTGGACTTTGCACTGGATATGAAGGACCTGCGCATCGATACCTTCCGTTCCTCAGGCGCAGGCGGACAGCATATCAACAAAACCTCCAGTGCCATCCGTGTGACACATCTTCCTACTGGTATGGTAGTAGAATGTCAGAACGAACGGAGCCAGTTCCAGAACAAGGATAAGGCCCTCGAAATTCTCCGCAGCCGGCTGCTGGCGCAGAAACAGAAAGAGCAGCAGGATGCCATCAATGCGAACCGTCAGGGGCAGGTGGGCACTGGTGACCGGAGCGAAAAGATCCGCACCTACAATTTCCCGCAGGACCGCTGCACGGATCACCGCATTGGCCTGACCGTCCACAATCTGGATAAGATCATGGATGGCAATCTGGACGAGATCATTGATGCTCTTGCAACCCATGAACAGGCGGAAAAACTACGGAATTTGAGCCAAAACAACAATTAAAAAATAAACGTGAAAGCGAATAAAATGAATGTAAAGTGGTTCTGCTTTACATAAGAAAAGAGCGATAAAACGTATGGAAATAAAAACTGAGGTCCGACCGGCAGATGAGGCGGGAATCGCCCGTGCTGCCGAACTTTTGCGGCAGGGAGAGATCGTTGCCCTACCTACGGAGACGGTCTATGGAATCGCTGCCGATGCACGCAATGGAGAAGCCGTGGCAAAGATCTTCAAAGCCAAGGGCCGCCCGCAGGATAACCCTCTTATCGTCCATGTCACCGGCCCGGAGATGCTGCCCGGCCTTGTCAGCGAAGTGCCGGAGCGTGCTCAGTTGCTGATGGCCGCTTTCTGTCCCGGCCCCCTGACTATCATCATGCCCCGGGGCCCCGAGGTGGCAGCCGAGTGCTGTGCCGGACTGGATACCGTGGGAATCCGGATGCCTAGTCACCCGGTGGCCCGGGCGGTCATTCAGGAGAGCGGCTGTGCCTTTGCGGCTCCTTCCGCCAACCTGTCCGGCAAACCCAGCCCCACCAATGCACAGGATGTTCTCACCGATATGGATGGCCGTCTGCCGCTGATTCTGGACGGCGGTGACTGCGCTGTGGGCGTGGAGTCTACGGTGGTGTCGGTGGTGGGCGAGAAGCCCACCCTTTTCCGCCCCGGACATATTACATTGGAAGATTTGGAGCGGGCTCTGGGCGAGGAAGTGGAAGTTTCCAAGGCCATTCTGGAAAAGCTGCCGGAAGGTGCTGTGGTCCGCAGCCCCGGCATGAAATACAAGCACTACGCTCCCAAGGCGGATGTGACCCTGCTGGAAGGCAGCTTTGAACAGTTCAAGGCATATGTGGATGCCCACGCCGATCAGAATCCCAGCTGCCTCTGCTTTACCGGTGAGACCGAAAAGCTGGGTGTGCCTTGTGTGGAGTATGGCCGGGAAGGCGATGGTGCCGATCAGGCAAAGCACATTTTCCGCTGTCTCCGTGCATTGGATGAGCAGGGGGATGGCGTAGTCTATGCCCGCTGCCCTCAGAAAGATGGCCTGTCCATGGCGGTCTATAACCGACTCATCCGTGCGGCAGCGTTCCGGGTGATCCAGCTATGATCACGCTTGGAATTACCGGACGGAGTGGCTGCGGCAAGTCTACCGTGACGGCTGTGTTCGCAAAAAAAGGTGTGCCGCTGGCGGATGCGGACCAAATCTCCCGGGAGATTTTGCTTCCTGACTCTCCGCTGCTTCCGCAGCTTGCCCGGCAGTTCGGGGCGGATATCCTGAACCCGGATGGCACGCTGAACCGCCGTCTGCTGGCAGACCGGGCGTTTGCATCTCCGGAGGGAAAGGCGGCGTTGGATGCCATCACGCATCCGGAGATCGTTGCCCGCATCCGTGCCGCAAAGCAGGCGGCAGAAAAGGCGGGAAGCCCGCTTTTTGTTCTGGACGGTGCCGTGATCGTTGGGACGGCGGCTCAGGCCGAGTGCGACCGCCTTGCTGTGGTGACTGCTCCTTTTGAGACCAGCATTGCCCGTATTGCAGCTCGGGACGGCATTTCGCCCGAAATGGCAGCCCGCCGGCTCAACGCCCAGACCCCGGAAGCGGTTTTGACTGCCCGGGCAGACTATATCCTGCGCAACGACGCAGACCTTGAGACCCTGACCGCCCGAGCAGTATCGCTCTGCGATGCGCTGCTGGCGGAGGCCCGGAAAGACGGGGTGTGACATACAGTTGAAAAAGCTCTTGCGATCGCTGGTGGCAGTGTTTCTGATCCTGCTGGCGGTCCTGGCTCTTCCGCCCGTGCGGCTTCGGGTCGAGCAGGTTCTCTATCCCCGCAGCTACACGGCTGAGGTGGAGCTTTGGGCCAATGAGTATGATTTGGACCCGCTTCTGGTGGATGCCTTTATCCGGACCGAAAGCGGCTTTGAGGCCGGGGCTACGTCCAGCGTCGGGGCCCGGGGCCTGATGCAGATGACGGAAGAAACCTTCCTCTGGCTGCGGGAGAAGATCGCCCCGGATGAGGGGCTGACTTTCGACGACCTCTATGACCCGGCGGTGAGCATCCGATTCGGCTGCTATTATCTGCACCTGTGCATGGTGCGGTATAACGGTGATGTGGCTACGGCCGCAGCAGCCTATCACAGCGGGTGGGGGACGGTAGATGCGCTGCTCCGGATGGAGGAGCACTCGGCGGACGGCGTGACCCTGAAAGGTTTCCCCTACAATCAGATGCATCACTACGTTGAAAAAATCACTGCCTGCTATTCTGCCTACACCCGGCTGTACGGTGGGGAAGCGGCGGCACAGAATTGAATAAACTCCCGGCGGGGCCTTGATGTCCTGCCGAGGGTTTACCATAAAAGAATCCATTGAAACAAAACAGAAAGGCAGGAGAATTCTATGGCAGAAAAAACTCCGACGCAGCAGCTGGCCGATCAGCTGCTTTACAAGCCCGCTTATGCAGCCGACAAGGATGCCGCTGTCAAGCAGGCAGCCCATGACTTTGCTGAGGGCTACAAGAAGTTCCTCGACGCCGGCAAGACCGAGCGTGAGGTGGCAGCCGAAAGCGAGAAGATGCTCAAGGATGCAGGCTATCAGCTGTTTGACCCCGCAAAGACTTACAACCCCGGCGACAAGGTCTACTTTGTTCAGCTGAACAAAGCCATCGTGGCGGCGACCATCGGCACCAAGAGCTTTGAAGAGGGCTTCCATCTGGTCATTGCTCATACCGACAGCCCCCGGCTGGACCTGCGTCCCACGCCGCTGTACGAGTCGAACCACCTGAGCTACTTTAAGACCCACTACTATGGCGGCATCCGCAAGTATCAGTGGGGCACCATGCCGCTGGCAATCCACGGCGTGTTCTCTCGTGCCGACGGCACCACTGTGTCCGTCTGCATCGGTGAGGACGAGAGTGACCCCGTCTTCTGCATCACCGACCTGCTGCCCCATCTGGGTGCTGAGCAGAACGAGCGGAAGCTCAGCGAGGGCCTGAAGGCCGAAGAGCTGAACATCCTGATCGGTTCGGATGCAGTTGAGGACGAGAACATCAAGGAAGCTGTCAAGCTGAATACCATGATCCTCCTCAACGAGAAGTACGGTATCACCGAAAAAGACTTCACTCGTGCTGAGATCGAGATCGTCCCCGCACACAAGGCCCGTGACGTGGGCTTTGACCGCTCCATGGTGGGCGGCTACGGCCACGACGACCGTGTGGATGCGTACCCTGCACTGGTGGCTGAGATCGAGACCAAGAACCCGGCTTTCACCACCGTCTGCGTCCTGACCGATAAAGAAGAGATCGGCTCCGACGGCGTGACCGGTATGCAGAGCATGTATGTGTTCCACT
>ERZ808246.1948-NODE-1948-length-13724-cov-4.988880_pt1 | contig 13724 bp, 10 predicted proteins | sample MGYA00521083_ERZ808246 | MGnify/ENA primary metagenome ERZ808246 (study PRJEB31516, sample SAMN03275577) | gut metagenome | biome: mammalia-associated habitat; material: feces | host: Papio cynocephalus | place: Kenya | collected 2012-07-07 ...
AAAACAGCGATGCCCGCGCAAGATCAGACAGCTTGATCTCCTCTGTTTTATTCTTTTCTATGTAGTCCTGCATACGCTGGACAGCCAAAATCTGTTCCGTCATCCTTCTCAACTCCTTACCGAAACATTATACCGTGTCGGGAGAATTATCTCTCGACTTTCCTTGCCTTTTTATATACCGCGTCGCCCGTCCTGCGCCGATACGCTTCACAGAACGGTTCTTGACCATTGCGCCGAGTACGGCTTCAACGGTTGTGGGACTGACATCGGGGAGGATTTTGCAAATCTCGGCTTTGGGAAGCGGGGTCAGGCTATTAAGAACGGTCGCTTCTACACGGGCCTTTTTCGTAATCTTCTTACCGTGTACTACCGCAAAACGCTTGTCAAGTTCCTTGTAGCACATATACGGTCTTCATTTTTTAAAACTCTCGGAAAGCTTTGTTACTTCGCAGCCCTTGCTTTCGTAATACGCAAGCATCTCGGGCAGTTTTTTCTTGTCATAGCTTGTGATACAGTCTGACAGAACATGAACGGTATAGCCGCTTTTCGCCATATTAAAGCACGTGGATTTGATGCAAGCTGCGGCGTCCGCGCCGACGATATAAAACTCGTTAATGCCGTTTTCTTTGATAAACGCCGCAAACCCCTCGCTTGTAAGGGCGTTGCTTTTTGACTTTGTGAAGATAAAGTCCGATACAACCTTCATTTCGGGAACAAATTCCGCGCCGCGCGTACCGGACTTAAATGTTCTTGTTCCCACTGACAGGTTGTTATGACGAATATAAACGATATATATTCCCTTTTTAACCGCAAGGTCAATCGCCTCGTTGACTTTTTCAATGATTTCTTTGTAGTTTTTCGTGATGTCATTTTGCAGGTCGATTACGACCAATGCGCTGTTATTCATAATAAAAGCCTCTCTAATTTAAGACATATTTTTACCATTTGTGAGGGCGGCGGCACAAACGCAAACCTTGTACATTTTTTATTTCATTTCTTTTTGCGCCGCCAATATTGCACCTTTGTATGCAAGGTTCAACTGAGAATTGATAATCTCCTCGTCATATTTCAGTGAATTGTTGGCAATAATGCTTGCATACCCGTGAGCAAACAGAAAAACATTCAGAAAGATATTTTTAGTTTGTTCCATATCGACCCCCAATGCTCTTTTCATAGCCGAAAGAACGGGAATAAGCTCGTCGGCATCTATCAGTTCAAGCAAGGTCTTTCCGCCGAAATAATCTGACTGAAACAAAAAGCGAAACAAGCATGGTTCTTCGATTGCAAAACGGATATAATTCATTCCGATTCCGAGTGCCTCCCCTTTCGGCTTGTCTTTAGTATTCATCAGATATTCCGAATGATAAAGGTCAGCTTTCGAATAAACAGCCCGTTTCAATTCGTTGATAGTTGCGAAATGATACATAATAGGCTGCGTGGAGCAATTAAGCCTTTCCGAAACGGTCCGCGCGTTGATGTTTTCCGCACCCGCTTCACGGGCAATTGCAAAGGCGGCGTCAATAATCATTTCTTTTGTGACTTTCGTTTTTGCAGGCATATTCGCACCTCATATATAATTTGAATTATGTATAACTCGAATTATACATTAAAAAACAAGAATTGTCAAGAAGCGTCGGCAAGTTAAGATAATCGGATAAATCCCGCCTATCAGCGGGATTAGTTGCACAGTCGGCGCCTTTAAAAGAGCAAAATCCCCTCTCAATTTCGGCAATTCTCGCTTTGTGTCCTTTACAATTTTTCAGCACCGTGCTATATTGACAGTGAAAACAGAAAGGAGCGGTTGCTATGGAACAAGAAAAAATCGGCAGATTCATTGCAGAGAATCGCAAAGCAAAAGGCTTGACGCAGATTGAATTTGCAGAAAAATTAGGGGTTTCAAACAAGTCGGTATCACGTTGGGAAACAGGCAAAAATATGCCCGATGTATCCTTATTTCTCCCCTTGTGCGAACTGCTTGGCATTTCTGTCAATGAATTGATTGTAGGCGAACACATCACAGAAGAAGAAAGCAAAAACTCGGATGAAATTCTTGTTGAAGTAATAAAAAGCTCTGACAAAAAACTCCGCACAGTACGAATAATATTGTATCTTGCTGCCATTTTGTTAAATGCGGTTTATACCATTGCCGTACCGCTAACCGCAACACAGTCCGATGCAATGGCAGTACCTCTTATGGCAATAATCGGCGGAGCGCTTTCTGCCCTGCTGTTGTCATTTTCAAACATCAAGCCTGCGTGGCAATTTATATTTATTCCGATTTCGGCAACAGAATTGCTTATCGGCAGTGCAATCTATTGTTCCGACCTGTTTGATTACGGATTGCCGTATGCAACTGTCATAGCGTTTATTCAATTAGCTATAATTCTGCTGTCGATGGGCATTAAAAAAATCATAAGAATGATTAGGCATACGAGAGTCGAATGAGAATCTGCCTATTAGTTGCACAGCCGCGTAATGTTCGGTACACGGCTGTTAAATAATATTGAGGCTACAGACTTGCACGCTTCGGATATATCTATCCCCTGTGTGCAAGGTTTTTTATATCCCGTCCCGCGTTTCCGAAGTGTCAATTGACACTTCGGAAATTTTTATATTCACGGCATATTCATATGTTATACTTTTTATGGCAAATTCTGTTTTAAATTCAGGAAAGGGGCACATATGAAATTTAAAATACTTCGCCGCCCTTTAGCGGCAATAATGTCTGTTTTGTCTGTTGCGGCTTTTCTTTCTGCCTGCACAGGCAAAGGCACCGAAAACGAAACCGCTGTTGAAAGCGGCACATTAAAAAGTGACGTGGGAACCACTGCGGCAAGCATTACTTCCGAGCCGAAAACGCTTGAAGAAGAGCTTTTAAAACGCCGCGGCATAGCTTTCAACGCTTCCGACTATAAAAAAGTTATCGGCGGTGAAGGCGTTATCGACAAAAAAGCCGAATTTGACGTTCTTCTTGACCACGGCTACAGCAAGGATATTGACGCAATTCTTCTTTCGGGCAGAAAAATTTATCGCGCCAACTTCAACGCCCCTCTTTCAAACGGCAAAAACGTGCTTGAAGTAGGCACACTTCCCGGGAGCAGCGATGTTTTATATTTTGAAGCCGAATATGACGGCGAAAACTGCACCGCATATTTTAAAGATAACACGGCTTATAAACTGACTTCGCCCGTACCCGTAACGTCTTATTCGTCTTCAAGCCTCGATACAGCTAAATATCCGCTTTTCAAAAAGGTTTACCGCTATTCTCAGGACGGAAAAACTCTTAACGACTGCACCGCCGAGTTTTTGAATGCCGATAAAATATACGGTGACTTTTTCCCGATGATTGCCTTTTCGGATGGCCGCGTAAGCATTATTTTCAGTGCTCAGTATCTTGACAAAGACACCACCGGGTGGAATTGGTACCGCGATATGGGTTGGCGCGAATACATAGCATTTGACCTTGATTTGTCGCTTATCGGCGATGAAAAGCCGATAAGACTTTTTAACAAAAACATTCTTATGACCGACCGTGCGTTTTATGAAATTGTTTATTCACAAAAACCGCTTTCTGACAGTGACGAAGCCGCGCAAAAAGCGCCGGACGGGTCTGTTTCTCCGTACTTCCCCGCTTCACAGCACCTTAACTGCCCTGTTACGCTTCGCAAGGCAGAGCTTTTAAGCAAATATTACGGCGATGTTTTGAACATTTGCACAAGCCATGTAATAACAACCGATTACACGCTTTTGCCTATTGAAGAGGTTATGGCGGACGGCTACGGCAAATATCAAAAATATGATTGCTCAAATTTTTATTTCGACTACCTCGGTCAATAAAAAATTTAATTTTAGGAGAGTTAGCTATGACATTCAAAAAAAGAAAGCTTTTCTGCATTTTGCTTTGCGCCGTTCTTTTGGTTTTGAGCGCTTCGTGCTCCGGTGGCGGCGGCATAAATGACGGCAGCTCGCCGTCAGGCACAAAAAAGCCCGCAAAAACCGAAAAGGACATTAAAATAACACAAACAACGGCAAAATCGGCAGAAACGGAAAAATACGAAACCGCCGATTTCACCATGACCATTCCGAAAGGCTGGAAAGTGACCTCGGGCGGCACAAACATTTATCACAGCATTCGCGTTTATGACCCCGCAGAGCCGATAAACCAGATGTTTATTTTGCTTAAAGCAGATATTCTTCTTCACAGCGAAGCCGGCAAAGCGGCGTGGCAGCAAAACTACAATATGGGCAACACGCAGGCGGCGCTTTTCACAAAAGCCGCTGTGCTTCAAAACCCGTCTACAGAAGGATTTTTCCAAATCTTCCCTCAATATGTCGCCTTTGCTTCGGCGGTAGAGTCCTCATATGCAGGATATGTGTTTCCGACAATCAATAATTTTGCCGTAACCGAAAGATTCCCTTCAACAAGCCCTCTTAAATCATATTCTTTAGGCGACGAGCTTTTGCGCGCAACGTTTTCGGACGGCACAAAAGAGGGCGAAGGCCTGTTTGCGGCTTCTGTTGCCGATTTCGGCAATTTCACAATTACAAACGGCAATGTTTCGGGCTATCAGCTTGAAACCGTTGACGGCGGATATTATATGGCATACAACGTGGTGGCAATAACAGCAGTAAAAGATACGTTTATAGAGTGGGAGGACCTTCTCACAAAATGCATGAGTTCCCTTGATTATTCCGACAGCTTTGTCAGCGCCGCAAACAACGCAAGCAACGAAAAGGTTGCGCTTTCAAAGCAGATAAGCGCAAATTTCAACGCCACTATGGACGGCTTTATGGCGTCATGGGAGAGCCGCAACAAAAGTCAGGACATTATGAGCCAAAAGCAGAGCGACGCAATTCTCGGATACGAGCGCGTTTATGACACCGACACAAACGAGGTTTATAAAGCAACAAACGGATTCAGCGACAGCTACGACGGCAGCCGATTCAAGCCCGTTACGGACGACAATATGTATGCGGAAGCAATAAGCGGCTATATTGAGCGCGTTGACTGACCCAAAAATTAACCACTGATTATAAAACGCACACGGCAAGAGCTGATTTTGCCGTGTGCGTTTTTATTATTATGTTGATTTTTAAGCTTGCGCTTCGGCGGATTCGCCGTTTTTCTCAAGAGCCAGCTGTTTTCGTCTCTCTTTAAGCTCGCTTTCAACGCGCTCTTTAAGCGCCTTGTCGTCTTTAACAAAGCTTATTACAATAAGATACATCAAAGCGCCTATAACCGGGCCGAGCATAAATATCGGCCACTGCCACTTAAGATAGGTAGCATTTTGGTTATATTTGCGCGGTATGGTCTGGTCGTATTTAAGAAGCGACAATATGCCGCCTTTTATAAGCGATGTTACGGCAGACTGCATTTTTGAAATGAAGTTTTGTATCGAGAATGAAATGCCCTCGTTTCTGACGCCTGTTTTCCATTCGACGTAATCTATCGAATCCGAAATCAGTGAGCGGTGGCAAATATCCATCATCATGGCGGGCATTTGCATAACCGCATAAAGCACCATAACAACAGCCATTCTGCCGATGCTCTTGTAGCCGACAAAATACGCTATAATACGCATGGCGATTGCGACAACCTGCGAAGACAGCAAAAGCTTTTTTCTGCCGCCGACTTTGTCGACTATTTTTGTTGCGGCAAACATACAAAGCGTTCCGGGGATTCCCGTGAGAAGCCCGAAAAAGAATTGCGCGTTGCCGCCGTCGATGTGAACAGAGCCGACGTCATACGAAACGCTGCTTTCAAAAAAGTGTATCCAGTCAAGCACGGGCGTTACCTGCTGCAAAAATCTTGCAAGCGAAATTATAAGAAGCACCTTGTTGTGCATAAGCCCGTTAAAAATATCCTTTAAAGTATCCGCTTTTTCGGTTTCGGCTTTTATGCGCTCTTTTTGCCTGTAGGCGGACATTGAAAGAAGCTCGCCGCCCAAGCCGAAAACGAGTCCGCCGACAAGATACATTGTGGCAGCCGTTGTGTGAAATGCATTAAGAATGTTGTCGCCGAGAAGATTCGGAAAAAGCCCTACAAGCGCGCCGCCCGCGCCCGCGCCTATCGAAATCCACTGTGCAACGCGCGTGCGCTCTTCGGAGTGCGGCGACGAAACCGCTATAAGTCCCCACAGGGCAACATCCTGAAACGAATATGTAAGGTCCCAAAAAAAGTAAAGAACCATCATAAGCGCCAGAATTATACCCGGGGCAAAGCGGAAGTTGACGAACATAAGAAGCGACAAAATACCGATTATCGGTGGCGTTATCAGGGTATACGGTCTGAGCTTTTCGCCGCTTTTGAACCTGAATTTGTCAACAAGAGAGCCTATCAACGGGTCGTTTACAGCGTCCCAAAGTCTGCTGACAGATGTTATAATGCCCACCTTTTTGGGGTCGATTCCGAGAATGTCGATGCAAAAAGTGAACCACCAGCCGGCAACAAAGGAATACGTCATATTCTGACCGCAAAGCCCCGCCGAATGGGCTAAAAGGTCAAAATTAGGCACATAGCCCTCTTCTGCCTCTTTTGAAAAGAAAAACTTGACAGGATTTTTCAAATATATCACCCGCAAAAATGTTTTTGTATCCGCAAAGCGAACACGTATTGTATGTATTATACAATATTTTTGTGCAATTTGCAACCACCCGAAACGCAGTGTTTTCGGGATTTTGTTCAATTTTGTTCAGTTTAAAAGCAACCTGTTATAATTGCGGTTAGTATCGGGGCAGTAACAAGCCTTTTATGACTTGATGCAGTAATCAAAAGAAATCCGGCCTGCACCGGACTTCGGTTTTTCCCATCAACTGTCAGAACCCTGTCCGGCAAATTCGGCAACAATGGTGTATGTACCTTTGTCAGTAATACAACCGGTTTATTGCAGTTCGTTCCTGCAACTGCGCTGATGTTCAAAACGGGAGTATTTATTTTGACAAGGTGTTGAGTAAATAAGACTTTCCGCTTCTGCGTATTCCGGTAATAACCTTTATAAAACCGTTGTGTCTTCGTACAATCAGCCGTTGCAAATATTCGTCTCTCTTAATTTCCATATAAATCACCATTTAATATTTTTGCCGATAACGGCTCTTTTATTAAATGCATTATACAATACTTTGTAATGTAATTTCAATATATTTATTAAAATTACACTCACTTTGCGCCGTAATTTGTAAGAATCAGCGTAATATCGTTTACATTTGTGCATGTGGGGCCGGTAACAACAAGCGCCCCGGCAGATTTCAGCGCGAAATATGAGTTGTTGTTTTTCAGTTCCTCTTCGGGGTCAACGCCGTTTTTTTGCATTTCAAAAAATGTGCTGCCGCAAACTATGCCGCCGGCGGCGTCGGTGGGGCCGTCCGTCCCGTCGGAGCCGACCGAAGAAAAAACAATTCCGCTTTCGCCTTTAAGATTTATTGCGGCACTAAGCGCCATCTCCTGATTTCTGCCGCCCTTTCCCGCGCCGTTTAACGTCACCACGGTTTCGCCGCCGTATATGTACGCTCTTTTCCCGAAGTTTCTCGGCGTTTCTTTTATAAGCCTTAAAGCCTCGTCTTTCGCTTCGCCCGTAAGGCTCATATTTACCTTTTCAACCGTATATCCAAGCTCTTCGGCGCGTTTTTTTGCAGAGAGCACAAGCAAGGTTATGTCGCCCGCAAAAAAGTAACCGCCGTCGTTAATTTTCATATCGGCTTTATCTTTTAATCCGCCGCTGAAAAGCTCAAGGTATTCGGGAAGATATTTTTTCACAATACCGATTATTTCCCTGCCGTCGTCGGGCGATTTAAAAGTAATGCCCGAGGCTATTGTGCTTTTGTCGTTCCCGAGAACGTCCGAAAGCGCGACCGTATAAACCTTTGCGGGGTACGCGAATGCGGCAAGTCCCCCGCCCTTTACAAGTGATATTCTGCGCCTTATTGCGTTTATTTCATAAATATCGGCGCCCCTTGAAAGGAGCTTTTTTGTTATATCCCTTTGCGTTTCTTCATTAAGAATGCTTTTTTCAAAAAGCGCGCTGCCGCCGCCCGAAAGAAGCACCAAAAGCGCGTCGCCCTCTTTAAGACTTTTTGCAATTGAGATTGCCTTTTCTGCGGCAAGGGCGCTGTTTTCGTCGCTTACGGGGTGCGCCGCTTCAACCGTTTCAAAATATTCTGAAGAAAAGCCCTTTTTGTGACCGTATTTTGTTACAACAAGTCCGTTTTTAATTCTGCCGCCTAAAACGCTTTGCGCGGCGTTTGCCATAGGCACTGCGGCTTTTCCGATTGAAAACACGGTAACGCTTTTGGGCAACCTGTCCTTTAAGCCTTCAAGCGTTCTCACGGTCGAAATATAAGGGTCTGCTTTTTTTATTGCATATGAAATTATGTCAAGCGCGTCTTTTTTTAATAAAATATCTCTGTTTTCCATAAGCGCCCTCCGTTTTTACTGTTTACATTTTAGCACACAAGGCACTCTTTAGCAAGAAATGGTTGAACTGCGATTGACAATTCGGAAATATTAATGCATAATATATGTATATTAAACACCGCAGAAAAACCTGCGGCAAAAAGGAGTAATAGGAGTGAAAGATAAAACAAAAAAAGCCGCCGCGCCTCAAAACGCTCATCCCAACAAAATCGGCATAAAAGAGGGCATGGGCTATATGCTCGGCGACGCGGGCAACCTGTTTGTTCTTACATACGTTTCGTCGTTCCTTAAGGTTTTTTATACCGACGTTTTAAGAATCGGCACAGGAAAGGTTGCAACGCTTTTTCTTACAACAAGACTTTGGGACGCAATAAACGACCCCATGTGGGGTTCAATCGTGGCAAAAAAACGCCCGAACAAAGACGGAAAATACCGTTCTTACCTTAAATGGCTTGCAATTCCGCTTGCTCTGTCACAGCTTTTGTGCTTTTTTGATATAAGCCGCTTTACAAATACCGACTGGCTCATACTTCTTTTTGCCTATGTCACATACATAGCCTTCGGTATGCTTTATACGGGTATGAACGTTCCGTTCGGCTCGCTCGCCTCTGTTATAACCGACGACCCCGAGGGCAGAACGCTTCTTTCGACCTTCAGAACAATCGGCGGCGGCATAGGCGGCGCCGCACCGCTTCTTCTTGCGCCGTTTATAATTTACACAAAGGCTAAAGATTCAAGCGGCAACACCTATAACGTTGCAAATGCAAAGGGTATGTTCCTTTTTGCGCTTGCCATGGCTGTTTGTGCGATAATCTTTTATTACGCCTGCTTTGCTTCAACCAAAGAGCGCGTCCCTTCCGAAAGCGAGCCGCACGTTGACCTTAAAAAGATTTACGGCGGAATGTTAAAAAGCAGACCGTTTGTTGTGCTTGCGCTTACGGGTATTCTTATAAGCGGTCAGCTTCAGTTTGCTTCGTTGAACCAATATCTTTATAAAAACTATTTTTGCAACACAAGCCTTTCGGTAATAGGCACGATAGCGCAGTATTTGCCGATGGCGCTTATGATTCCGTTTGTTCCTAAGCTTGTTAAAAAATACGGCAAAAAAGAGCTTAGCGGTCTCGGCGCGTTTTTCTCGGCTGCAGCCGCAATAGCCTGCTTTGTTATTAAGCCCTCAAGAGACGATGCCGCGCTGTTTATGATTCTTCTTTTCATCATCGGCTTCGGATATTCGTTTGTTTCAATCACAAACTGGGCTGTTGTTGCCGACGTAATAGACTATCAGGAATATAAAACGGGCATCAAAAACGAAAGCGCTGTTTATGCCGTTTATACCTTCTGCCGAAAGCTCGGTCAGACTGCCGCGGATTACGGCGGACTTATGCTTCTCGGAAAGGTCGGCTATGACGTTGACGTTATGGCAAACGCCGGTTATGTTGAGGGCGTAAGCGAAGGAATACTCACGGTGTGCACGCTTATCCCCGCGGTTACATATACTCTTATATTCCTGCTTTATAAATTCGCATATCCCCTTACAAAAGAAAAGCTTGAACCTATTTATGAACACGTCCGCACGTCGCGTTCTGCCGAATAACAGCTTCTGAATAAAAAATCTCCCCGCAGGCGGTATATACCGTTTGCGGGGAAAGTTTTTTATAATAGAACTCTTATGCGCGCTTAACGGAAAGCGTAACGTTTTCGCCGTTAATATCCCATTCTTTTTCGCCGTTGCCCTTTATAATATCGTTTGAAAGCACGATATTTGAAATAGCTTTTTCGTTTTTCTTTGCTATGTCAAACACTTTGTCGCTTCCGCCGATTGTAACGACTATTCTGTCGGTTACGTTGAAGTCGGACTCTTTACGCATTGTCTGAATTTTGCTGATAAGCTCTTTAACAAAGCCCTCTTCCACAAGCTCGGGTGTGAGCGTTGTGTCAAGCGCAACCGTAACGCCCTTATCGGAGACGGTGAACACGCCCTCTTTTTGCTTTGTTTCAATAAGCAAATCGTCCTGCGTAAGTTCAATGTCGCCCGTAGAAAGCGAAATTGTAAGCTTTTTGTCTTTATCAAGCTGTGCTTTTGCTTCACTCGGAAGAGAAGCAAGTGCATTTCTTATTTCGCCGAGCTGTTTGCCGTATTTCGGCCCGAGCGTTTTTAACTGGGGCTTGAACACATACGAAACAAGCGTGCCAGCATCCTTTACAAAATCAACGTTTTTAACGTTAAGCTCGTCGCGGATTATATCGGCAAAGTAGCCGTCAACCGTTTTGTCGCACTGAACATACATGGTGTTGAGCGGCTGACGGTTTTTGATGTTGGAGCCGTTTCTTGCCGCCCTGCCGAGAACGACAATATCAACAACCTCATCCATATTCTTTTCAAGCTCTTTGTCGATAAGCTCTGTATGAACGGTCGGGAAGTCGCAAAGATGAACGCTTTCGGGGGCGTTTTTGTCAACGCTGCAAACAAGGTTTCTGTAAATAGCCTCTGCCATAAAGGGAATCATCGGAGCGGCTGTTTTTGCAGTGGTAACAAGCGCGGTGTAAAGCGTCATATAAGCCGCAATTTTATCGTCCGAAAGGCCCTGCGCCCAATAGCGCTCTCTGCCGCGGCGAACGTACCAGTTGCTCATTTCGTCAACAAAATCCTGAAGAGCCTTTGCCGCCTCGGGAATTCTGTAATTAGAAAGGTTATCGTCAACCGAAGCAACGGCTGAATTGAGCTTTGAAAGAAGCCACCTGTCCATAACCGTAAGCTTGCAGTCGTTTATATTGTATTTTGTGGGGTCAAACTCGTCTATATTAGCATAAAGCACATAGAACGCATATGTGTTCCAAAGCGTGCCCATAAACTTGCGCTGACCCTCTGTCACGGCTTTTCCGTGGAAGCGGTTCGGAAGCCACGGGGCTGAGTTTGTATAGAAATACCAGCGTATCGCGTCTGCGCCGTATGACTCAAGCGCGTCAAACGGGTCAACGGCGTTGCCCTTTGACTTGCTCATTTTCTGACCGTTTTCATCCTGAACATGGCCGAGAACTATAACGTTTTTATAAGGCGCTTTGTTAAAAATAAGCGTAGAAATCGCAAGAAGCGAATAGAACCAGCCGCGCGTTTGGTCAACAGCCTCAGAAATAAAGTCTGCCGGGAACTGCGACTCGAAAAGCTCTTTGTTTTCAAAGGGATAGTGATGCTGTGCAAACGGCATTGCGCCCGAATCAAACCAGCAGTCGATAACCTCGGGGACGCGGTGCATTTCTTTGCCGCACTCGGGGCATTTTATCGTTACCGAATCAATAAAGGGTCTGTGAAGCTCAATATCGTCGGGGCAATTGTCGCTCATGCTTTTAAGCTCTTCAATCGAGCCTATCGCGTGACGGCAGCCGCACTCGCATTCCCAGATATTGAGCGGCGTTCCCCAATAGCGGTTACGCGAAAGTCCCCAATCCTGAACGTTTTCAAGCCAATCGCCGAAGCGGCCCTTGCCGATGCTTTCGGGAATCCAGTTAATTGTGTTGTTGTTTCTTATAAGGTCGGCTCTTACGGCTCTCATGGAAAAAAACCACGACTCGCGCGCGTAATAGATGAGGGGTGTTGAGCAGCGCCAGCAGTGCGGATATTCGTGCTCGAACTTGGGCGCGTCAAAAAGAAGCCCCGCTTTTTCAAGGTCAACAAGCACAAGCTTGTCGGCGTCTTTAACGAATGTTCCGACATAAGGCGTAGGCTCGGTCATATCGCCCTTGCCGTCTACAAGCTGAATAAACGGAAGGTCGTATTTTCTGCCGACTCTGGCGTCGTCCTCGCCGAAGGCGGGCGCACAGTGGACAATACCCGTGCCGTCAGTCATGGTGACATAGCTGTCGCACATAACAAAGAACGCCTTTTTGCCCTGTTTGTCGCAAAGGGGTTTTACATAAGAAAACAGCGGCTCGTATTCTTTATATTCAAGCGCCTTGCCGGGGAACTCTTCAAGAATTTCGTATGCGGGCGTATCTTCATTACCGAGCTTTGAAAGCACCTTGTCAAGAAGCGCCTTTGCCATATAGTAAGTAAAGCCGTCTGCCGCCTTAACCTTGCAATATGTATCGTCGGGGTTAACGCAAAGCGCAACGTTTGAGGGAAGAGTCCACGGAGTCGTCGTCCACGCAAGGAAATATGCGTCCTCGTTTTTAACCTTAAAGCGCACTACGGCAGAGCGCTCTTTAACGGTTTTGTAGCCCTGAGCCACCTCGTGCGAGGAAAGCGGCGTTCCGCAGCGCGGGCAATAGGGAACTATTTTAAATCCCTTGTAAAGAAGCCCTTTTTCATAAATCTTTTTAAGCGCCCACCATTCGGACTCGATATAAGAATTGTGATATGTTACATAGGGGTTATCCATATCAGCCCAAAAGCCGACCGTACGCGAAAAATCCTCCCACATACCCTTATATTTCCAAACACTCTCTTTGCAGTGACTGATAAAGGGTTCAAGGCCGTATTCTTCTATCTGCTCTTTTCCGTCAAGCCCGAGCATTTTTTCGACTTCAAGCTCTACGGGGAGGCCGTGCGTATCCCAGCCCGCTTTTCTCGGAACCATACAGCCCTTCATTGTGCGGTAGCGGGGAATCATATCTTTAATTACCCTTGTAAGAACGTGCCCTATATGCGGCTTTCCGTTAGCCGTAGGCGGACCGTCATAAAATACATATGGCGTTCCCTCTTTTCTGAGGGCGATGCTTTTTTCAAAAATCTTGTTGTCGTGCCAAAACTTTTCAATTTTCTTTTCCTGTTCGACAAAGTTTACATTAGGCGAAATAGGCTCGTACAATTTTGTTACCTCCTTAGTAACCGCTTATTACGCGTAAAGGGAGAAAAAAATCTTTGCCCCGTAATAACGGGACAAAGATGAATTCCTTGCAACCACCCATATTACGCATACAAATTTATATGCTGCCACGGTAACGGCGGGCTGCCGGAGAAGCTTACTTAGAAAAGCTCTGTTGGGCTTTCGGCTCGAAAGGGATATTCACGCACACACCGCCGCCGGGCTTGCACCGCCCCCGACTCGCTTTGGGCATTTAATATGCGCTACTGTCTTTGTCACAGCCTTTTATACAAGGGTATATTAACACTATTAAAAGAATATTGCAAGTGTTTTTTAATTCAATTCGATTTCAATTTTCTGCGTTGTAAATAGATGTGACCCATTTTAGCCAAAAAATAAAGTCAAAGTATAGTATATGATTTTTGTAAGCCTTTGAAGTGGAGCGTAGCGGAACGAAAAAGGCTTACAAAAATCAGCCGTCACGCCGAGAGCTTCTCCCTGAGAAGCTGAAC
>ERZ808246.1950-NODE-1950-length-13706-cov-2.966303_pt1 | contig 13706 bp, 5 predicted proteins | sample MGYA00521083_ERZ808246 | MGnify/ENA primary metagenome ERZ808246 (study PRJEB31516, sample SAMN03275577) | gut metagenome | biome: mammalia-associated habitat; material: feces | host: Papio cynocephalus | place: Kenya | collected 2012-07-07 ...
TACGACGAGAAATACGCACAGTTCAAACAGATTTATCCGGCGCTGAAACCGGTATTTATCAACATGCTGGCGATGGCTGGATATGGTGTGTTCTATATTATTGTTGCGAATATTGTGTCAGCGAAGAAACGGGTAGTGGCGTAATTTTGAAACAGGCGAAGTGGAAAATCTGCTTCGCCTGTTTTTTTGCTTTCAGATGTTTTTGAAAAAACAAACGAATGTTCGCAAAAAATTCTTGCATCCAAGAACGTTTGTTCGTATAATGAAACTATGAGTAGAGAGATAACAAACAATTACATAGAAGAATATACAACACAGGAGAAATTGCAGATTCTTGCGGATGCTGCCAAATACGATGTGGCATGTACATCGAGTGGATCAGATCGCCGGGGAAAGAAAGGAGAACTCGGCAATGCGGCGGCGTGTGGCATCTGCCACAGCTTTGCGTCGGATGGCAGATGTATCTCGTTGCTTAAGATTTTGATGACGAATCACTGCGTCTATGATTGTAAATACTGTATCAATCGTGCAAGCAATGATGTGAAACGGGCGACCTTCACACCGCAGGAGATCTGTGAGCTGACAGTGGAATTCTACAAGCGGAATTATATTGAAGGCTTGTTCTTAAGCTCCGGTGTTCTGAAGAATCCAACGTATACGATGGAGAAGATGTGCGAGACATTACTTTTGCTTCGGACGAAATATCATTTTAATGGCTACATCCATGTCAAGACGATTCCGGGCGCATCCGATGAGCTGCTTGCGGCAGCAGGATATCTGGCAGACCGTATCAGCGTGAATATGGAGCTGCCGACGGAGGAAGGGCTGCGGACGCTGGCACCGAATAAGACAATGCAGACAATCTTAGATCCGATGGGGAAGGTGCGGAATACGATCGCGTCGCATCGGATGGCAATCGGGAAATCCGCGCATATGGAGCGAAGCAAGGGCAATCAGTTCCTGAAGCAGAGTATCTTCGGAACCGAGTCGAAGAGGCAGTTTGCAGATGGATTGATGAAGGAGAAGGAAGCAGGGAAAATCGCTGCGGATGGCGCAGGTTCAGGTAGTCCAGCCTCTGGAAAGACAGATGTGCAGAATACAATTGCGAGTCTGGCTGCGAAGATGAACGGAACGGTTCTAGACAGTGCTCTGACATGGGATAACGCATACCAGCTCGCACCGCTCGATATGTCGAAATTAAAGCGGCGGTTTGCACCGGCGGGGCAGAGCACGCAGATGATCATTGGGGCAACTGGCGAGAGCGATTATACGTTGCTGCAGACGACACAGCAGTTGTATCAGGGATTCGACTTGAAACGAGTCTTTTATTCCGCGTATATTCCGCTGAATGAGGATACGGTATTGCCGCAGATTGGAACACCGCCACCGCTTCTGCGGGAGCACAGGTTGTATCAGGCGGACTGGCTGCTCCGGTTCTATGGATTTCAGGCGGGTGAATTGTTATCCGAGGAAAAGCCGAATTTCAATGAACTGGTTGATCCGAAGTGCGACTGGGCACTGCGGCATCTGGAGCAATTCCCGGTGGAAGTGCAGACGGCAAGCTATGCGATGCTGCTTCGAGTACCGGGCATCGGACCGAAATCGGCAGGGCGGATCACATATGCAAGACGCTATGGAAGGCTGGATTTCACTTCCCTGAAGAAGATGGGCGTCGTGTTGAAGCGGGCACAATATTTCATTACCTGTGGCGGCAAGCAGATGTATCACACGCCGATCGAGGAAGGGTACATTACAAGGCAGTTGACCGGCGTCGACCAGAAGGATATATGGAAGGCAGAGCATGCGAACGAATCGTTCACGCAGATGTCTCTGGCGGATTTTGGAATTGGGTAGATTGTGGACGTTGTAAGATGAACTCTGTTGGCTGAATGAAAATCGCAAGTAATAGAGTGGATAGTAATAATTTGCGGACATTTTCTTTGCTGGTGCACAGATTGGTGAAGGTATTGGTTGGAATATTGGGAATTTTCAAAAATCCCCCCAATGTTAAGAGGAAATATGGCTGTGTATTGGGTGAAAAATGTAAATATGAAAAAATCACCCAATGAAATAGAAAATAATACAGAAAATGATGGGTGAATTATTGAAATATGAAAAAATTCCCCAATGGGGAAAAAATGGATAGTGAGAAATTGGGGAGAATGTCTGAATTAGCCTACAAATCCCCAATGAGGGTAATAATGAAATTACTATGTGTACAGAAAGAGATATAAAATATATACATGTAGAGACGAGTTGAAAAGGATTTCATCGTAAAGGCGGCATAACAGAAATATGAAAATATATACATGCAAAGACCGGTTGGAGGATATCATGACCTGCATCTATGATGCGTGGGAGGAAGCCTTGCGGATCGGTCACAATCAGATACAAGTGAAGAAAGAACCGATATTTCAACAGACGATGTTTGACGAGTACATCCATGTGGACGGTGATGCAGAAAAGGCGGAGAAGGTGATCCGTTCAATCCGGAGAGATATCTCAGACGAGGCGTATATGGATGTCTATTATGCAACACTCTCCGCAGAGGAAGATGCATTGCAGGCGATCTATAATTTCCTGCGGGTTGGATTCGCTGTTGGCTGCCGTGTGCTCGATTATTATACGAACCCGCATGTGATGCGGATATTGGAACTGCGTCGGAAGGTGGGAAATGAGAGTCACCATTTCCGGGAATTTGCGCGGTTTCAGTCGTTAAATGGGAAAGTCTATGTGTGCCATCTGGAACCGAAAAGCGATGTGATCATGCTGGTCGGCAGGCATTTTGCAGATCGTATGCCGTCAGAACACTGGATGATTATTGATGATACAAGGAAGACTGCGTGCGTGCATCCGAAGGACGGGGCGAATTATCTGCGCTATCTGACTGATGCGGAATTTGACACGCTTCGGAAGACGGAAGAGTACGAGGATGAATATACCGATATGTGGAAGACGTTTTTCCATGCGGTTGGAATCAAAGAGCGTGAGAATTATATCTGCCAGCGGAATCTCTTCCCAATCTGGAAACGGAAACATGCGGTGGAATTCAAGGATTAGATATGGTAGTATCTTGAGTATAGAGAAGAGATAGGCATTTCATATTGTATATAATAATTGTACCTGCTTTGATGATATACATATGAAATGACAATCGCATATAACAGGAGGAACGGATACGATGGCATACTTCTATTTTACAAGACACGGACAGACAATCTGGAATGTAGAGAATAAAATCTGTGGCGCGACGGATATTGCACTCACAGAATTTGGACATACACAGGCAAAGGAATTGGGCGAACGGATCAAGGCAGAAGGAATCCATATTGATAAGATTCTGTATTCGCCGCTGATGCGCGCGGCAGATACCGCAAAGCATATCGCGGAAGTGACTGGCGTTCCGGCAGAGGAAGAAATGCGGTTGAAGGAGCAGAATTTTGGACGGTATGAGTCCACACCGCGAAATGGTGCGGAATTTTCTGTTGCCAAAGCGCAGTTTGTCAACAGTTATGATGGTGGGGAGTCTATGCTGAAGCTTTCCCAGAGAATCTATAATCTGCTGGATGATATTAAGAAAGAAGCCGAAAGCGACGGGACGGTATATCTGTTGGTTGCGCATAACGGTATTTCCCGTATTATTGAGTCATATTTCCGTGATATGACGAACGAGGAATTTGCAGCATTTGGAATAAAGAATTGTGAGCTGAAAAAGTATGAATTTTAAGGGAATTAGTCGGGTATTTTCGACAGAAAATGAAGCATTCGAGATCTGGTATTTGAGGTAGGGATGTTATGCGGATAGCAATGGTGCAGATGTCCAACGCGGGCAGTGTACAATCAAATATGGAGAAAAGCCTGCGTGCGATCGAAGAAGCGGCACGACAACATGCAGATCTGGTGTTATTCCCAGAGGTGCAATTGACCGAATTCTTTCCGCAGTATGCAGGGCAGGATGTACAGAAATATCAGGTGTCAATCGAGTCCGAAATTGTGCGTCAATTCTCTGAAGTGTGTCGGAAGAATCAGATTATGGCAGTACCAAATCTGTATTTGCTGGAGAATGGAAAGCCCTATGATGCAAGCATTTTGATCGATAAAAATGGTGACATACTGGGTGTTCAGAAGATGGTGCATGTGGCACAGGCAGAGAAGTTTTATGAGCAGGATTATTATACGCCATCGGATGATGGATTCCATGTTTTTGAGACAGCATATGGAACAATTGGAATTGTCGTTTGCTTTGACCGCCATTACCCGGAAAGTATTCGGACAGAAGCCTTGCAAGGAGCGGATCTTATTCTCATACCTACTGTGAATACAAAAGCAGAACCATCGGAGATGTTTGAATGGGAGCTGCGTGTGCAGGCATTTCAAAATAGTGTGATACTTGCGATGTGCAACCGCGTCGGCGTCGAGGGTGAGATGCATTTCTCAGGAGAATCTATCGTTGTAGGTGCAGATGGACAGGTGCTTGTGAAAGCCGATGACAGTGAGAAGATCGTGTATGCAGATGTAGATCTGACACAGGTAAAAAGGATACGGAATGGACGTCCGTATACGCAGCTTCGACGAACGGAATTTTATGCGTGAGAGGGGAGTTGCCGGTTCTCTGATAGATTTGAATATGTTTTTGCAAAAAAAGTCCGCGAAATGGCTTGAGAGAAGATAGTATTAGGATAACAATGCGTCGGGAAGCTTAATAAGCGCTCATCTGTAATTCCCGGGAATGAGTACCCCATTGCCATACCCCATAAAATACAGTAAAATAATAACAAATCCGTAAGACACAAGGAGTAACAGTTATCATGCAGTTTAAGAAAACACTGGAAATCAAGGCAAATCATAAGCAGGTGATAATCGATGTTGCAGATATACTATATATCAAGGCATCGGTGAATGACTGTTACATCCATGTGACAAGCGGAAGCGTATACAAGACCAGAAGCACCTTAGAGGCAATGGAGGCACAGGTTGGGGAATATTTCCTGAAAGTGCATCGTACCTATCTGGTGTGTATCATGGCAATCCATGCATTAGAAGATACGCTGACACTTATCAATGGAGAAGAGCTCAACTATGCAACACGCAGGAGAAAAGAAATCCTTGCCCAACTGCAGGAGAAGCAAAGAAAGCTTATAGCAACCTTTGCCCTGCCGAACACTCCTAAGACACCGGAAGAGTATCATGCGTTCTATCGGAGCTTTGATCAGATGCCGTTTGCCTTTACGGATATCGAAATGATATTCAATGAGGACAGGCATGCAGTGGACTGGATATTCCGCTATGGTAACGAGAAGCTGGCAGAGGTGGAGAGAGTACCTCTAAGTGGACTCATCGGTAACAGCTTCGGCAGTATCTTCTCCAATATGGACGATAAATGGCTGTGTACTTACGAACGGGCAACACTGTATGGAGAACGGCTTGAGATTATGGCTTATAGTCCGGAGATAGATACCGAACTTAAGATTATCTGTTTCCCGACATTTTCGGGACACTGCGGATGTATGTTATTTCCGTTGGATGAGATACACTGTGCACAAAAACAAGATGAGCTGTCACAGATATGGAAGAATTACCTGTTAAAGCAGGAATAAATACTGTGACGAATTACATAAAGAGACTTAAAAATGTCATTTCATCACAAAAAAGTGGTGAGATGGCATTTTTTTAGAAAATATAAGAACAAATAGTCACGCAACACCTTGAAAAAATCGGGATGAAATGGTAAAGTTTGATTAAATGTGTGACAGAGAAGATTCAGTATAACACATGCAAAATAGATACAGATAATTATAAAACACGGATTACAATGAAAATTGTGGCAAGGAGGAAATCTATGACGAAAGGAATAATGAGCATAAAAAGAGGAATAGCAGTACTCTTGAGTGCCTGTATGATATTCGGTATGACACCGATTCAGGCAGGGGCGGAGGAAGCTGGAACAAGTGTATCCGGAAATGAGACGCAGACGCAACAATCCATAAATGAAAATGAGACAGATGAGATTCAGGCGGGGGTGGAGGAAACTGGAACAACTGTATCAGGAAATCAGACGCAGATACAACAATCCGAGAATGATAATAAGGCAGATGCGGTTGCAGAAGCAGGTCACTATGACGAAAACGGCTTCTGTAAGGGATATGAGATAGATCCGAATGGTACAGGTGCATGGGTGAAAAAGTCAGACACTGATGCCTGCACGGACGATAGTTGCAATGGCTATCAGCCGATGACGACAGTAACGGAAGATGGCACAGCATGGTATGAGATCAGCAATGCCGGACAGCTCTATTGGTTCGCTTCGCAGGTCGATAATGGCAATCTCATAAATGCCAATGTGCGTCTGACTGCAGATATCGTGGATAATGAGGGCGTAACCTTTGGCTGGGATGAGACTAATGATTATGCAGTGGTTGCGACAAAAGATGGGCAGACAGTAGATACGACAACGCTGCGTATGTGGAATCCGATTGGAAATAGCACTACTGAAAGTTATTTTGCAGGACATTTTGACGGACAGGGGCATGATATTTCCGGTTTGTATTATCATAAAGGAAAGGATTCTATTGCAGGCGTTTTTTGTGGAATTTCCGGGAATACAACAGCTTGTGTTACTGTTGAGAAAGTTGGTCTGTATAATTCTTATATATATGGTGAATATCAAACAGGAGCAATTGCGGGATATGCTAAGTATGCTAATTTTGATCAATGTTATAATGCCGCTTATTTGGTTGTAGATTATATGGGATATGGTATTGGAGGAATCGTTGGAGGTACCGTAGGAAAGATAACTCTGAATGAATTATTTAATGTAGGAAATTTGTCAATTGCTGGTGATCGTGATGAAAATGAAAGACCTGCATACAAAGGACAGCTTGTAGGTGGAATAAGCTTTTCGGAGGATGAAAAGTATTGTAGTTCCTGCTATGGGTGCTCTGATACTAGTACAACATTTTTTGGGGATTACTCATTTAATGGAGAAGCCTTTTTAGCCAAGGAATCCTTCTATAATGGAGAAGCTGCGTATTTGTTAAGTCAGTTATCCTCCTCATGGGGACAGAATTTATCTTCTAATAATTCGCTCCCAAATCCCTGTGTATCTGAAGAGTATAAGGTTTATAAGACGTGTACCGGATATACCAATGATGCAAGCGAGGTACATCACATTGTCAAGAATGGCTTCTGTACCAATGCCGGATGTGATTATTATGAAGAACCGCATTACAATGAAAAGGATGATGTCTACGAGATCAGTAATGCCGGACAACTGTATGCCTACGCAGATAAAGCGCAGACAGTTTATAAAAAAGGCGCAAGACTTACAGCAGATATCGTAGTAAATGAAGGAACATTGATTCAGGAGGATGGTACTCCTGTTGCGGAGACGGCTGACATTAGGATGTGGGATGGGTTGTTCAGAAAATTTGGTAATCTATATTACTATAACCAAAAACTTGTATTTGATGGTAACAATCATTCTATCAGTGGACTGTATGCGAGTGGAAGCGGACCGCAGGGTTTGGCGTTACATAATTACGGAACGGTAAAGAATCTGCAGATTAAGAATTCGGTATTCATATCAACGGATGGCAAAGCAGGAGGCATTGATTCAGGTTATACTGATGGACCGGGTGACTATAAGGTAGTGAATTGTTCTTTTGAAGGTTATGTAGAAGGAGCTAAATCTGCAGGGGGCATCGCCGGAGACGGCCATAATATAAGCAATTGTTATATAGATGCTTATGTAAAGGGTGGAACTGTAAATCCAATCGCACCAAACAAAACAAATATACCAAACACCGCCTATAATACAGATAAATACACAGCGGAATGTACCACCGGTGGCGTAACGGGCTTTACCACCGGCCAGTTTGCATCCGGTGAAGTGGCATATGCATTGAATCAAGGCAGTTCCGATGCCACAACAGATACCTGGAAGCAGACCATTGATGCAGAGGGTAAGGTCAAGGACAGCACACCGACACTGAATACATCAAAAGCGAACGTATATCGGTATGAGAGACTTCGCTGTAATGGGGAGCCGAAGACTACCGATGATGGTAAGTATGAATATACCAATGATTCTTCTATGAGTGGTACATCCATTAAGGATGAGCATGTATATGAGATAGATGCTTCTGACCATACACATCATAAGTGTAAGGTATGCAGTGGCGTAGTAGCACATGACTATACCTATCAAGTGGCAGATGGGACAACAGATACCATCTGGGCAGTCTGTGATGTATGCAGTGATTCCTATACGGTAAAGCTTATCGCACCGGCTGGGACTGATGGAAAGCTTACATATACCGGAACCGGACTGACTGCCGGTACGGATATTACAGACGGAACACTTGGAGAGACATTACCAGGTGTAGAATATGCCACCGTGACAGATGGCACTGTTTCAGAATATAGCACGGACGCACCGGTCAATGCCGGCAGCTACAGGGCAAGGCTGACTCTGGGAAGTGGTGATAATAAAGTTTCTGCTACAGTGGATTATACGATTGAGCAGGCAACACCGGTGATTGGCTGGGCAGATGATCAGAAAGAACAGTCAGCAGTCTATACGGGAACAGCGATTGCTTCATCCAAGCTTACAGCACCGAAGGTTACATTACTGAGTGATGATACATTTAGCGATAATAGTAAGATTACTTATTCTTACCGCAAGGTGACAGATGGTGCAGCATCCGGTGATTTCATTTCCAGTCTGCCGGCGGATATCGGAACCTACGAGATCAAGGCAGCGATTCCGGCAGAAGGTAATTATACTGCGGCAGAGACAGCAGACACGATGCAGCTTACGATTGCATATCTTGTTAGTGCTCCGGATGCAGTTGTAACGGATCGAAATAATAAAACATATCATTCAGATGCTTGGTGTCCTTCGGATATCGTGTTGAAAGCACCGGATGGATACAAGATTTCTATGGAAGTAAATGGTGACTACGAAGCCTCTTGTACCTATACCGGAAGCACAGAAAATGAAACCATCACCTATTACCTGAGAGCAGATAATCGTGGTGAGATTGCTGAGAAATCCGTCACTATAAAGATGGACAGGACAGCTCCGGACTTTAGCAGCGAGCAGAGCGGTATCAATATCAGGATGAACTGGTGGAATTCTTTGCTCAGTACGATCACATTTGTTCTGTATAAGGGCAGTCTGGATGTAAATATAAAAGCTGATGACAGCCAGAGTGGTGTCGCAGAGTATTACTATTATATAGATAATTCCGGCAGTACAACAATATTAACAGCAGAGGAACTTGACACTAAGACCTTTACAAAGGTTGATGCCGGCAAAAATGGTACAACAAAACTTACAGAGATAACATCAGACAACGATTATGTCATTTATGCCTACGCAGTAGATGCGGTTGGCAACAGGAGTACTTACATAAGCTCCGATGGTGTGGTATTGGATAACACCGCACCGAAACTGACCAATGTGAGTGCACCTGCGAAAAGTAACGAGACTCTTTCTGATACTTCGGCGACAATTACATTTACCGGAAGTGAAGCAGGAACTTATTATTATATTCTGAAAGAGAATGGAATATCAGCTCCAACTGTAATGAGTGATTTTGCAGCAAAGACGGCTGGGGATAAGGTTGACACATGGACAGCGAAAGATGGTGTTTCAACAGGAACCTTGACAGCAGACGAAGCTAATACAATTAAACTAACCGGACTGAAAGCTAATACAGGCTATGTATTATATCTTGCAACGACAGATGCAGCGGGCAATGCAAGTGTGGCAGAGTCCGTAGGGGCAGATGGATACTCCGGGGTAGTATCAGTATCATTTACCACTACAAAGACGATTCCGTATGTAAAGACTGCACCGGTTCTTTCCGGTACTTATGGTAATACGGTATCTGCCATGTTTGAAAAGGCAGATATGACAAAGGCGGTTGTGACAGCAGGATTAAACAGTGACACGAAGGTTGAGGGTACATGGACTTTGGCATCTGAGGATGCAGATAAGCTTCCGACAGTCGGCACAAGTAAGAAATACACGCTTGTTTTTACACCTACAGGAAGTGAAGCAGATACTTATGATTCTGTAACCTGTGAAGTGATACCGAAAGTTTCTAAGAAGCAGATTACCGTAGTGATTGCTGATAAAGAAAAATTCTATGGAGAGACAAACCCTGCACTTACATGGAGTCTTGCCACAGGTGATGTCTACTCAGATAATGTTTTGGTAGCAGGAGATACCGAAGAAGCACTTGGCGTCAGATTATCAATTACTGTGAAAGACAATTTAAGTGTTGGAACCTATGCAATTACAGGAACCTCAAATAGTGCCAATTATGAAGTATCCTTTACCGGAAGCGGTTCAGATGGCAAGAGTGGTATTCTGACAGTAAAACAGGCAGCAAATAGTTTTACTACAGAACTTAGCTGTTCTGATTATACTTATGCGAAGGATGAGACACCAAAACCAAATGCAACAGCAAAATTCGGTACAGTAACTTATAAGTATGCAACAGCAGATTTTGATGGTACTGCATATACGGCACCTTCGGACGAATCCGAATATAAAGATGCCATACCTGTAAATGCAGGAATCTATGCCGTAAAGGCTTATGTTTCAGAGACAGATAACTATGCAGGACTTACAAGTGATCCGGTCGTATTTACGATTAACAAAGCAGCTTCACCGAACATTGGTGATGAGGAAAAGAGTTATGCGTATGCAGCCGGTTCAGATGGCAAGGCAATTAGTGTGGATATTACAGGAAAGCTCCCGACAGATAGGGGAACTACAGCATACGCATTAACAAATACATATAACGAGCAGCTTTTGAGTGATGTAGCAGTAGATCAAGACGGAAACCTGACCTATAAAGTGAACGAGGTAGATAAATCTCAGGTTGGAGCAACAACTACAATAACAGTATTGGCTTCAATGGAGAACTATAATGTGGCTCGTTATGTACTGACCATCAAGATTACGGATAAGAAGCTTGTTACATTAAAGAGCGGAAATACGGTATCTGTAAATGGAAGCAATGCTCTTATATATGGAGATAGGCTTTCTAAGCTTAGTTTTAGCAGTGTTACCTTTGTGGAAGCAGATACAGACACCGAAGTAAAGGGAACGCTTGAATGGGCTGATCCGGATTGCATACCGACTGCAGGAACGACACAGGCAGGCTGGGTATTCAAGCCTGCTGACAGCAAACATTACGAGGAACTTACCGGAACAGCGGCTATTACAGTAGCCAGGGCAACACCGGCAGTAGTAACAGTTCCAACTGTAGCAGAGCGTGTATACAATCCTGCTGTAGCACTTGCTGATTCTGATATGACAGGCGGCAGTGTGACCGGAGCAGATGGCAATGAACTTGCCGGAACATGGAGCTTTACAGGAACGAATATCATTCCGATTGTAAATAACAAAGGCTATCAGGCAGTATTCACACCTGATGACACAAACAACTACAATACAGTAACAAGAACAATAACTGTTAAAGTAACGAAAGCAACACCGGTAATTGCAGAGAAGCCGACAGCAGGCGCACTTACCTACGGACAGAAACTTTCAGACAGTACACTGACCGGAGGAAAAGCCGCTTATCAGACAGTAGATGGAACTGAAATCACAGGAACATTTGCATGGAAGAACAGCAGTAGCAAGCCTACAGTAGCAGACAGCCAAAAGACAGAGTATGATGTAACATTTACACCATCAGATAAGGATAATTATAATGCTGTTGATACAAAGCTTACACTTACTGTAAATAAGGCAGCTCGGGCACCGAACATGCCGCAAGCTGCAATGGCTCCGGCACACAGCACAAAGAAGGTTGGCGATATTACGCTTCCGGATGGATGGAGCTGGCAGGAGGATGATAAGGACACGGCACTTGCAGATGGTGTGGCAGTGACAGCGAATGCATTTTATACAGGAACTGACAAGGGCAACTACGAGACAGAAAGTGTAAGCATTACGATCACAAGAAGCGAATGTGAGCACAAAAATACAGAAATCATAAACAAAAAAGATGCAACCTGTAGCGTTGAAGGCTATACAGGCGATACCTACTGTAAGGATTGTGGTGAAAAGCTTGACACCGGTACAACAATCGAGAAAAAACCGCACACGGTCGGAACGTCTGCTACATGTGTATCTAAAGCTGTGTGCAGTGTTTGTGGCGAAACTTTTGGTGAAGTGGATGCCAATAACCATGTGCATAAGACCGTGAAGAACCAAAAGGAAGCAACTTGCACACAGACCGGCTACACCGGAGATATCTATTGTACGGATTGCAACAAACTTCTGGGAATGGGAAAAGAACTGGCAGCACTGGGACATGCCTATAAAGCAACCGTGACAAAGCAGCCAACGACAACAGAGGAAGGCATCAGAACCTACACTTGCACCAGATGTAACAGCAGTTATACAGAGAGCATTGCAAAGCTTCCTGAACAGCATAAGCATGAATATACCGAAACTGTTACGAAAGAGCCGACATATACAGATACAGGCATAAAGACATTTACATGCTCGTGTGGAGACAGTTACACTGAGACAATATCGGCACTTGGTCACAGCTATACATCAAAGGTAACTAAGGTTGCAACAATAACAGAGGAAGGCATCATGACCTACACCTGCTCCAAGTGCGGACACAGTTACACACAGCCTATCGCTGAGATTAGGATAGATGATGGCAACGAAGATAATGGCAATCAAAACCAGAATCCAAAACCAGGTATAGATAATGGAAATAATAATAGTACTTCAATAAAGCCATATATCAAGGACGACAGCGGTAAGGAAGGATGGGGTGTTATCAAACCACAGCTTGAAAAGGCTAAATCAGGCGAAACTGTAACAGTTGTCATGAATGGAACCTCTGTAGTACCGAAAACTGTGATTGACAGCATCAAGGGCAAAGACACAACACTTGTCCTGGACATGGGAAATGGCATTTCTTGGAAGATCAATGGAAAGGAAATCACTGATGCAGCCGGAGATATTGATTTCGGTGTGACTATCGGGGCAGACGCAGGAAAATCCATTCCTGTAGATGTCATCAACAACGTGACCGGAGAACGGTATTCCATGAACCTGTCACTTGCTTATGACGGAGAGTTTGGTTTTACAGCAACACTCACAGTCAATATGGAGCCTAAGAACTCAGGTATGTATGCAAACCTGTTCTACTACAACGAGCAGACAGGAAAGCTGGAGTTTGTCAGTGCTGGACAGATTGATTCGGATGGAAATGTTGAACTTGCCTTTATACACGCATCTGATTACACAATCATTGTAGATGCTGATATTATGAGTGATAATAGTCAGGCAGACAACAATGCTGATGAAACCATTCCGGCACCTAAGACAGATGACAACATTTCAAAATATGCATGGAATAATACGATAATCATAATTATAGGTATCTGTATTATACTGATTATATTTGGAGCAGTGTTCTATGTAAGGAAAAAGAGTGGTTCAGAGGAAGAATAAATATCTGAAATAATAAGGAGTAAGAAAAGAGGCAGTGCCAGATTGGCAATGGCATTAAGTTAAGACTAATTATGAGAGAAGTTGGTATCTGTTTTCGATACTAACTTCTCTTTTCATTTTCTTGTCACAGATTAAATTCTATACATAAATAAAAAAATGTACGACAAATAGACAAGAGCAATACCCTTGTCAAAAATTGATACAT
>ERZ808246.1951-NODE-1951-length-13702-cov-4.013336_pt1 | contig 13702 bp, 11 predicted proteins | sample MGYA00521083_ERZ808246 | MGnify/ENA primary metagenome ERZ808246 (study PRJEB31516, sample SAMN03275577) | gut metagenome | biome: mammalia-associated habitat; material: feces | host: Papio cynocephalus | place: Kenya | collected 2012-07-07 ...
TTCTTCGCTTTCAAAAAGCTTGTGTTCAAGAAAATGCGCCGTACCCGCGGGTATTGTCGTAAAGCCCTCGCGGTCGCTTCTTTTAAAGCAGGTGTCAACAGAGCCGTAGTTTGTGCCGAACACCGCATAGCTTGAATTATATCCCTCTTTCGGATAAACATATATCGCAAGCCCCGAATCGTGGGTTATTTTGTAATAGCCCTCGCCGAGCGCTTTGTTTTCGATATATTCAATCATTCTGCACCCTCCTCTCCGGAAAGCATAAATACCGTGTCAAGCGTAACCGCTTTTGCCGCGTTTATTACGTCTTCTGCTGTAACGGCTTTGAAATCTTCGATATATTCTTCGGGGTATTTATACTCCCCGCTTGCCGACTGCGTCATAAACCACGCGTCAAGCGCTTCGGGGCTGTCGCTTACGCCTTTAAACGCATCGCCAAGCGCTTTTTGCGAAGCTTCAAGCTCCTCTTGCGAAAATTCGCCGTTTTTAAGAGCCTCAAGCTGTGCCATAATGCCCTCGCGCGCTTTTTTCTCGTTTTGCGATTCTATTCCGCTTTGAACAAGCATTATGCCCTTTCGCATATACATACGCGCCGAGCAGTAATAGCAAAGGCTCATTTTTTCGCGCACTACCGAAAACAGCTTTGAATGGGGGCTTCCGCCGAAAAGGTCTGTCATAACGCGCCTTGCGGCATAGCCGTCGCGCGCATTTTCCATACCGAGTCTGAATCCCATAACAAGCTTGCCCTGTTTAATATTTTCGGTTTCTTTAATATAGGTTACGTCCTCGGCGCTTTCTACAAACAGAGTGTCAAGCTTCGCTTTGCTTCGCTCAACTTTCGGGAAATAGTCAAAAAACATTTTTTCGATTTTTTCCGTATTCAAATCGCCGCCGCTTATGCAAAGCGAAATGTAAGCCGTTGAAAGCATTTCAAAATATGCTTCGGTAAGACTTTTTTCGTCAACCTTTAAAACCGACTCGCTGTCGCCGAGGCGGTTTATGCCGTAAAGCTCATCGGCAAACATTATTTCTTCACAGCGGTTTTTGGCATAAATGCGTTTGTCGCTTTTTTCCGCGCCTAGCTGTTCAAGCAAAAGTCTTTTTTCGCTTTCGACCTCGTCCGATTTAAAAAGTCCGTTTACAAAATCGGGCTTAAAAGCAATTTCAAAAAGCAGCCTCGCCGCTTCTTCGACAATGCTTTCGTTCTCTAAAGCAAAACGGTCGTCAATACACGAAACAGCAAGCTTTATAACCTGATTTTCGCCGGATTTTGAAACGTCTGCGGCAATATCAGCACCGTAAAGCGACGCCGACTTTCTTTCAAGAAGCTTTACCGACGGATATTTTTCCGAGGAACGCGTTAAGATTCCCGGTACAAGCGCAAAAAGCGACGCCTTTTCAGAGAGGGGCAAAGTAAAGTTGAGCGAAATGCAGGCTGTTTTAAAGCCCTGCCCTTTCGCCTTGCATATCTCAATGCCGTTTCCTGCGTTTTTTACATCAAATGAGTATTTCAAAAAATCACTTCCGTAAAAAAATTGAAAAATTTACCTATTATTTATATACTATCACATTTTTTCTAATCTTTCCACTCTTTTTTGTTTTAAACGCTATATTTTCTCATAAAGAAGCGTTTTTACGCCGCGCATAGCGCTGTCGGACATAAATCTTTTTTGCACGCACCCGTCTTTAAGAGCGTTAAAGCAGGCGACAAAGCTCATTCCGACGTGATGCGCCATAACGCATCTTACAGGCTCCGGGGTGTTGCCCACTCTTGATTTTGTAAAATCAACCGCGTCAAAAAAGCCGTACTTTGAAAGCACGCCTAAATCTTTCAGCCGTTTTAAATTAAGAAGCGGTTCTTTCACCTCTTTTTCAAAAAACAAAAACGACGAATACGGCGACACGGCAAGGTTTTTCCCGACCTCTTTTTTCAGCGCCGTTTTAGGAACTCCGTCGGCAGCATATTTATACAGCCCGTTTTCGTCAAAAGAATAATAAGAGCTTTCGGAAATGCCGAACGGAATACCGTGCTTTTTTGCAAATTTCTTTTGGCAGTAATAAGAGTATTCGAGCGCTTCAAAAACGCGCGTGCCCTCAAAAGTCGGCAAAAACAGCGACGACATATAATATTCAAACACGGTGCCCGTCCACGAAAGCGTGCCGAAATACCCAAAAAGGCTTTTTTCTTTTCGCCCTATTTTTTGCCAATGAATATAAGGAACGCTTTTTGAAGCGATTGCAAAATAAGATGTCATTCGCATTTCGCTCATAAAAAGGTCATAGTGCGTGTCGGTGCCTTTTCCTGTTTCGCCGTCAATACCCGTTCTTAAAAGTCCGCGCTCGCCGTTATAAAAAACAGAAAAATCGGTTTCGGCTGTTATTTTTTCAAGGCGGCGGCAAATGCTGCCCGAAATGTCAATGCCGCCGTTTTCTTTGAGCCCCTCTTTAAGCGCTGTAACGGCACAAAGAAAATTGCCGCTGTCGACCGAAGAAACGTAAAACGGCTTCACCTTTCTTAATGTTGAAGTGTCATACCAATTATATAGATTTCCTTTATATTTTTCGAGAGCTTCGACAGACGAGAGCGCTTTATCAAGCCGCTCTTCTGCTTCGCTTTGCGAAATGACTGACATTTCAGCCGCCGCAAGCACTGACAAAAGATAAAACCCTATATTCGTCGGCGAGGTTTTTGCATTTATATTTTTTATTTTTCCGTCCTTAGTAAACACAACGTTGTCGGGCGGCAAATTGTTAAATTCGTCGCGGCAAAATTCGCCGAAATAATTCCAGTGAAGCTTTGCATATGAATAAATCTCATTTTTATTTTCGATTTCTTTGTTTGAATTGCCGTTCTCTTTTAAAACAAAATAAATCAGCGGTACCGACAGCAAAAACAAAACGCCCAAAAGCTTTACATACGGCACGCCGAACAAAATGAGCGCGGCGGCGCATACAAGTGAGAAAGCCGACTCATAAAAAAACGAGGGCGATTTTTTATTTTCATACTCCGATGAAACGGTCCACGAAAGCGTCTTTTTGCCGCTTATGCTTCTTGCAACGCCCAAAACAGCGGCGCATATTTCGGTTTTGGCGTTTGTAAAGCACAAAAGAAATTCAAAAAAATCGCGCCTTATATCAGCGGCGCTGCCGCCGTTTCTTGAAAAATACCGTCTGAAAGCGCATTTCGGATGAAAAAGCACAAGAAAAACAAGCCTTATTAAGCTGTTCAGGAAAAACGCCGCTGTCACGCCGACGACAAAATATGCGGCATGCTCAGGCAAAAAAGCCGAAAGCAGCAAGCACAAGGCGCACGACGGCGCAAAAAGCGCGCGAACGGCGTTATCCGCCAGTTTATATTTTGAAAGCGCCGACGGTATATGATATTTTTTTGAAAAAAGATAAAAAAGATTTTGAAAATCGCCCCTGACCCACCGCTCTTTTCTTTTTAAAAATCCGAAAAGCGTTGACGGAAAGCCGTCCGAAACCTCGCAGTCGGAAGCCGTGCACACTCTTAAAAAAGAGCCTTCTGCTATATCGTGGCTCAAAACTCTTTCATACGGCAAATTTTTCGGCACAACCTCAAGATAAGCGCCGACGTCAATAAGGCCTTTGCCCTGAAAGATGCCGTCATGAAACATATCGGAATAAAACTCCGCTGTGTTTTCGTGATAAAGTGAGCAGCCCCCGCCGCCCGAAAAAATTCTTGAAAACCGCGTTTTGTATGCCGAAACGACACAGGCGCCCGTTTTCGGCGCAAATATGCCGTAGCCGCTTTCAACCGCACTTTTGTCGGCATTGAGTTTTGCACGGTTCCCCGGGTGAAGCGCCTTTCCTATAAGCCTTTTTACCGTAAGCGGCAAAATCACCGTATCGCTGTCGCAGATAAAGACATATTTTGCATTATAAAACGACTTTTCGTCGCCGAACAAAAAAGCACCGTCTTTGTTGCCGCCGACGGCTTTAATAAGCGCCTTAACCGCGCCGAGCTTGCGCTCGGGCGGGATAAAAAGCCCCTGCGCTTTTGAAAAACCGCGCTCACGCGTCAAAAGGGTAAAACTGCCGCCGTATTTCTTATTAAGCGCCGATATAGCCTTAGCCGCCGCATTTACGTTTTTTTCGTCTGTCTTTTCTTTCTTTTCTTTCGCTTCTTTTAAATCCAAAAGCGCGCAGACCGAAATATTCTTTTCGCACGACGACAAATAAATATCGGTAAGCTTCTCGGATATACCCGAAAAATCGCCGTCAGACGGCATAAGGCACGAATACACTATAACGGTTTTCCCTTCGTCGGGCACGCCCTCTTCAAGCGAAATTTCGGGATAAAACACGGGCTTTACAATGCGCCCGGAGAAAGCGTATACCCACTCTCTGAATATTATGGAAAGCGGCAAAAAGAGAAAAGCCAAAAGATAAAGCTTTGTCACAAGAACCAAAAGCACCGTAAGCGCGAGCGGCATAAACCACATAAGAAAAATGCACACCCAACCGACGGCGCCGTTGCCGTTATTCAAGTATTCCTTATAAAACCCCGCTTCATCACATAAAAACGCGTCTTTTGCAAAAAGAGCCTCTTGGGCGGGTGTTCTGCCGTTTTTTAAAGCCGCTTTGTCAACGGCTTTTCTTATTTCAAAGCGCGTTTTTTCGGTAGCGTATTTGTAGCCTTTAAAACAGGAAAGAATTTTTGAAGTTTCGCTTAAACTTTCGGCAATACCCGAAAAATCAATATCGCTAAGCGACGACAGCATAAGAAAGCTTTCGGAAGTCCCCTTTTCGTCAGAGGATTTGCCGCATTTTTCAAGATTTTTTGAAATTTCAAGCGCAAGGCACGCCCTTATTACTGAAAGCTCCGCTTCGTTAAGCGGCATATTTTCAAAATAAAACTCTTTTAAAATGCCGTCAAAAGAAAGTTTTTTGCCTGCAGCAGACGCCGCCGCTTTCATCATATTTTCGAGCGCGCCGCTTCTTACAAGCCGATTTTTAAAAATACATTTAACCGCATTTTCAAACTCTTCTTTAAGCTGCGAAAAATTGTCGTAAAACCAAAGATATGCGCCGTCCTGCTCTGTTTTTGACTTTTTATAAATACTTTTCAGTGCCGAAAATACGCTTTTCATCTGTCTTTCGGCTTTGCTTTTAAAATTCATTTTTATTCACCGAAATTATTTTTACCAAAAACTTCAAAAATATTTCAAAACGCGCCGAAACCTATGCATAAGACTGTAAGATTACTATGCATAAGACCGTAAGATTAAAAAAAGTTGACAAAATCAAAACGTTATGATACTATACTTCGGTTAGAAATTATTATTTCCTATAATTCTTTTTCGGGAGGAAACATAAATGTCGGGTCACTCAAAATGGAGCACGATTAAGCGTAAAAAAGAAAAAACCGACGGCGCAAGAGCAAAGGTATTCACAAAAATCGGCCGTGAAATAGCTGTTGCAGTCCGTGAAGGCGGCCCCGACCCCGCGGGCAACTCAAAGCTTAAAGACGTAATTGCAAAAGCAAAAGCAAACAACGTTCCCAACGACAATATTGAAAGAATAATCAAAAAAGCCGCAGGCGATTCTTCATCAGCAAACTATGAAGAAATCGTTTACGAGGGCTACGGCCCCGCAGGTATTGCGGTTGTTGTTGAAGCGCTTACGGATAACCGCAACCGCACCGCAGGCGACGTTCGCCACTATTTTGACAAATACGGCGGAAATATGGGCACAAGCGGCTGTGTTATGTTTATGTTTGACCGTTTCGGCGTTATCGTAGTGGAAAAAGAAGGCGTAGACGAAGAACAGCTTATGATGGACGCTCTTGAAGCGGGCGCTGTTGACCTTCTCACAGACGACGAAGATATTTTTGAAATCCGCACAGACCCCAACGACCTCGGCGCAGTCAGCGGCGACCTTGAAGCAAAGGGCTATAAATTCGTCTCTGCGGAAGCTGCCTATATTCCTCAGACATACACTCGTATAGAGGACCCCGATACCATGAAAAATATGAGCAAAATGCTTGAGATGTTTGAAGATAACGACGACATTCAGGCAGTTTGGCACAACTGGGAAAACGAGGATGAATACGAGGGCTGATTTTAGCTTTACCTATTGATTTTTGAGAAACCTTGTATTATAATAATCAGTACTGAATTAAGTTTTACGCTCAATTCGGTCATGCGATGAGTGGGTCCTGTGCGACGGGGCGCCGTGAACCATGTCAGGCGGGGAACCGAGCAGCATTAAGCGGGCCGTCCTGTGCGACACAGTCTGCCTGCTCATCGTGTGACCGAGTTGAGCGTAAAATCGCTAAAGGGGTGAAAATGAATGTACAGAGCGCTTTACAGAAAATGGCGTCCGCAGTGTTTTACCGACGTCTACGGTCAGCGCCACATAACCGACACGCTTATGCACGAGGTTGAAGCAAACCGTTTTTCACACGCTTATCTTTTCACCGGCTCACGCGGGACTGGTAAAACGACCTGTGCAAAAATTCTTGCAAAAGCCGTAAACTGCCTTCACCCCGTAAACGGCAATCCCTGTAACGAATGCGAAATATGCCGCGGCATTGACGACGGCTCGGTGCTTGACGTAATCGAAATCGACGCCGCAAGCAACAACGGCGTTGACAATATCCGCGATTTAAGAGAAGAAGCAAACTTCACTCCTGCCGCCGCAAAATACAGGGTATATATAATCGACGAAGTGCACATGCTCTCGCAGGGGGCTTTCAACGCGCTTTTAAAAACGCTTGAAGAACCGCCCGAGCACGTTTTGTTCATTCTTGCCACGACCGAGGTTCAAAAGCTTCCTGCAACGATTCTTTCGCGCTGTCAAAGGTTTGATTTCAGGCGCATTCCGCCTGAGGATATTTCCGCAAGGCTTCTTGAAGTCGCAAATAACGAGGGCATTTCGCTCACAAACGAAGCGGCGCTTTTAATCGCCCGAATTGCCGACGGCGCTCTCAGAGATGCGCTTTCAATTCTTGACCAGTGCGCCGGAAGCGGCGAGGCTGTCACGGTTGAAACCGTCAGCTCCTGCGCGGGGCTTCTCGGAAGAGGTTATCTTTTTGAGCTTTCGGATGCAGTTTATTCCGGCAACGCCGCTGCGGCGCTTGAAGTAATAGACCGCCTGCACTCCTCCTCTTGCGATATGGAGCGGCTTTTATCGGAGCTTGTTAACCATTTCAGAAACGTTTTGCTTGTAAAAACGCTTAAAAAGCCCGAAGAGCTTGTTGTTTGCACGCCCGAAGAGCTTCAGAAATATAAGGCTCTTTCCGAAAAAATGACAAACGGCTCACTGCTTTATATAATGGAAACGCTTTGCCGCGAGGCTTCGGCGCTTAAATACAGCTCTTATCAAAGAGCACAAACAGAAACGGTGCTTATAAGGCTTTGCAATCCGCAGCTTTCGACCGACGTTTCGGCGCTCGCTTCGGAAATTGAAAACCTTAAAGCCGAAATAGGCCGACTTAAAGCAAACGGCATAAAAGCCGCGCCCGCTTCTTCAAAAATCGGCGAAGAGCTTAAAGAAAAGCCCGCCGACAAACCCGCAAAAGCGGAAAACCCGCCGCAGACTGCAGTTGAAGAAGAGCATATCGCCCCGAAACATATGGAAAGCAAAACGCCTTTACAGGCTGAAAGCGACGTTCCCGAGCGCATTGAGCCTGCGCACGAAAAACCGCATAACGAAGCGGTTTCAGATACAATCGGTGATTTCAAAGAAGCCGAGGAGAGTTTCGGAGTCGTCACAGAAAGCGACAAGGCGCTGCCCTTTACAGCTTGGGACAGCGTTTTAAAACAGATTTCTGCAACAAACAAGCCGCTTTACCCGTTCCTTTTGGGTTCTTCGGCTTTCAGGGCGGGCAATACCGTATTTATAAAAGCAAAAAACACGGCTTTCGCTTCAATGTTCAAACAGCCGTTTACCGTTCAGTCAATAGCCGACGCACTTTCGGGCGCGACCGGTGAGAAGCTTCGACCCGCGCTTTACAGCGACGGCGCCTCCCCTCATGCAGAAGAGGCGGCAGAGCCTGTAGATTCACTCATAAATAAGCTCAGCAAGCTTAAAATAGATTTTATTATCGAAGAATAAATTTCTCGAAAGGGAGAACAGTATATGAAAGCAAGAATACCGAATCAGGGTGCGTCTTCGCGCGCCAATATGATGAAACAGCTTCAGGATATGCAAAACGAAATGGCTCGCGTGCAGACCGAGGTTGAAGAGTCGGAGTTTTCCGCTTCTTCGGGCGGCGGCGCTGTTGAAGTAAAAGTAAACGGCAAGCACGAAGTTAAGTCTATCGAAATTAAGCCCGAGGTTGTTGACCCCGACGATACCGAAATACTTGCAGATATGATTATCGCCGCAGTAAACGAGGCTCTCAGAAAAGCTTCCGAAACCATGGACCGCGAAATGGGCAAGATTTCGGGCGGACTTAACCTCCCCGCAGGGTTGGGCTTTTAAAAATGGCATACGACGTTGAAGCTCTCGAAAGGCTTGTCGAGCAATTCAGAAAGATTCCGTCTGTCGGCAACAAAACCGCACAGCGAATGGCTTTTTATGTGCTCGATTTGCCCGAAAGCGAAGCAAAAGAGTTTGCGGACGCAATAATAAACGCTCACTCAAAAATACATCATTGTGCCATTTGCCACAATCTTACGCAAAACGACATTTGCACAATCTGCGCAAACCCGCGCCGCGACGCGTCGGTGATTTGCGTCGTTGAAGACCCGCGCGTTGTTATGACCATTGAGCGCGCGCACGAGTTTCAGGGCGTTTATCACGTTTTGCACGGCGTTATTTCGCCGATGAACGGCATAGGACCCGAGCAGCTCACAATAAAATCACTTGTCGAGCGCGTTGCAAAAGGTGATGTTAAAGAAGTTATTATGGCGACAAACCCCACTATTGAGGGCGACACAACCGCCATGTATATAGGAAAGCTTTTAAAGCCGTTTGATGTAAAAGTAACGCGGCTTGCGTACGGCATTCCCGTCGGCGCCGACATTGAATTTGCCGACGACGTAACGCTTACAAGAGCGCTTGAAGGCAGGCGCGAGCTTTAACAGATAAACGGTATCAACCGTGCAGCTGTTAACAGATTTTTTAAAAGGAGTGAAATAACGTGGCAGACAAAGGCAGAAAATACGCGGCTCAAAACAAAAAAGCATATCACGACTATTTCATTCTTGAAACATATGAAGCCGGAATAGAGCTTTTCGGCACGGAGGTCAAATCCGTAAGAGCGGGAAAGCTCAATCTCAAAGACTCGTGGTGCAACATTGTTAACGGCGAAATGCTTGCAAACGGCGTTCATATTTCGCCTTATGAGCAAGGCAACCGTTTTAACCGCGACCCGTTAAGACCGAAAAGGCTGCTTCTTCACAAAAAAGAAATTTTAAAGCTTTTCGGCACGGTAAAGCAAGAGGGTCTTGCGCTTGTTCCTTTAAGCGTATATTTTAACGACAAAGGAAAGGCAAAAATGCAAATAGGGCTTTGCAAGGGCAAAAAGAATTACGACAAGCGCGAAGCCCAGGCGAAAAAAGACGCACAGCGCGACATTGAACGCGGAATGCGGCAAAAATATTGATAATCTTTAATATGATTATATATATGGGGATGAAAGGATTTCGACGGGAGCTTTGACCCCGGATAAGCGAGCAGAGGCGCGGTACCGCTTTAAAAACCGCACTTTTAAAATTAACTGACAACAAAACAGTTTTACAGGCTGCTTAACGCAGTCCGTCTTTACCGAGAGTACCGCGGCTTGGATAAAGGCGTCATCGAGCGGTGAACGTGAACGGCCGATAGCCTTGTACGCCGTCACGGAATAAAGGGCTGCTTTTTCTCTGAGCCTGCTTTTCGGCGCTTGGAAAAAGGAGATTTAAAAGAAAAGCTACGCTCGTAGAAAGTCCCCGGAACGGGCTTTCGGACGCGGTTTCGATTACCGCCATCTCCACCATAACGCACAGGCACGAACACCCTGCGGTATTTGCAGTGTTGCGAAACGTAATTATCGTTACCGTGCCTGTAGAACAAAAAACACCCGGAGAACCTTCGCCGCTCTCCGGGTGTTTTTTACGTAATCAGCTCGAAGCGCGCCAAGAATGTTAATATTTTGTCAATTCTTGACACGGCAGAAGATATGTGATAATATTCCTTTATTAACATTTTCAGCATGAGTGGTGGAGTCTGTCATAAAGCTTTCGGCTTTATTCATGTTATCTTTGCAGCGCTTTTGTTTTGCATTGGTTTGGCAGTTTTACCGAGTCGCTTTTTCGGCTCGTTTTTTTCTGTTTGCAGAGTCACCCATGGCTCTGCTTATTTTTTTGGGAGGTATTCAATTGACCGTTGCACTGATAATCTTTATCATCACCTACATTCTTATGCTTGCGCTTCAAAAGTACAGACCTTTTATAGCGCTCGGCTCCGCACTTATTTACATCATACTCGGCACTTGCGGAATGTTTGATATGAGCATTCTTTCCGCGCTTAAAGCTGTCGATTATAACGTTCTTCTTATGATTGGCGGCACCATGGGCACCGTTACGCTTTTCGTCGAAAGCAAAATGCCCGCCCGCCTTTCGGAGCTTCTTATTTCAAAGGTTCCGAACGTTTTGTGGGCTGTTACGGCACTCTCTTTGTTTGCAGGCGTTATAAGCGCGTTTGTTGACAACGTTGCAACCGTTCTTATGGTGGCGCCGATAGGTCTGGCAATTTCAAAAAAGCTTAAAATTTCGCCTGTTCCCGTAATCATCTCAATAGCGGTTTCGTCGAACCTTCAGGGTGCGGCAACGCTTGTCGGCGACACAACAAGTATTCTTCTCGGCAGTGCCGCAGATATGAACTTCCTCGACTTTTTCTGGATGGAAGGAAAACCCGGCATTTTCTTTGCTACTGAGTGCGGCGCGCTCGCGTCGGTTGTTGCGCTTCTTTTCATATTCAGAAAAGACAAAGGCGCTGTTGACGCAAAGGTTGAAACAACCGTTGAGGATTATGTTCCCTCAATTCTTATGATACTTACGGTTGTGCTTCTTATATTCGCTTCGTTCATTCCCGCTCCCGAAGGCGGCGCGCTTCTTGTTCTTTATAACCTCAGAAGCGGTCTTATCTGCTTTGCGCTTTGCGTATTCGGCGTTATTTACGAATGTGCCAAAGGCAGAAACCACGACCCGCTCAAAAAGGTATTTGTTGAGCTTGACACGGAAACGCTTCTTTTACTCTTCGGACTTTTCATTATTATCGAAGGCATCACGGCAGCAGGCGTTATCGACGCGATTGCAGAGCTTTTCTATAAAATCGCGGGCGACAATCCGACGCTTCTCTATCTTCTTATTGTCGGCGCTTCGGTAATTCTTTCGGCGTTTATAGACAATATTCCTTATGTTGCGACGATGCTTCCCGTTGTAAGCAGTCTTGCCGCAATGATGGGCTGTGAACCTTATGTTTTCTATTTCGGACTTCTCATAGGTGCAACGCTCGGCGGAAACCTTACGCCCATCGGTGCTTCGGCAAACATTGCCGGCATCGGCATTTTAAGAAAGAACGGCGAAACGGTCACAACGAAGGACTTTTTAAGAATCGGCGTACCGTTTACGCTTGCCGCGGTTGTTGCCGGCGCGGCATTCACATGGATTGTTTGGGGTATTCATTAATATAGCGACAGGCTGTGACAAAGCGAAAATTTCGTCACAGCCTGTTACTTTTTTTATTTTCAGGTTACAAAGAGTAACAAAACATAACCTTTATTTGACATAGGCGCTCTTTTGTAGTAATATGTATGCGTATAATTATGCACAGGCATACTGACTGCAACGGCTAAAAAAGCGTTTGCCTGTCAAAAGGAGTTTTAAAAAGTGGGTTTATTTATAGACCTTGAGGGGCTTGACGGCTGCGGAAAAACCACGCAGACAGAGCTTTTATGCAAAAAGCTTGAAGAACGCGGCGTTAATTTCAAAAAAATCAAGCTTCCCGACTATGAAAACGAATCAAGTATTCTCGTAAGAAAGTATTTACGCGGCGATTTCGGGAAAAATGTCGGCGATGTCAATGCATATGCCGCCTCGCTTTTATATTCGGTTGACAGGTTTGCCTCGTTTACCGAGCATTGGAAAAGCGACTATTTAAACGGAACGCTAATTATTTCGGACCGCTATACGCCCGCTAACGCGATATATCAAATAACAAAGCTTGAAAAAAGCGAATGGGATTCTTTTCTTGACTGGCTTTTTGACATTGAATACAACAAAATCGGAATCCCCGCCCCCGACAAGGTGATTTTTCTTGATATGCCCGTCAGCGTGTCGCAAAAGCTTATGACAGAACGCTATCACGGCGACGAAAAAAAGAAAGACGTTCACGAAGCGAATGTTTCATATTTAAACCACTGCCGCGACGCGGCCTTGTATGTGGCAAAAAAATACAACTGGATTGTTATTGACTGCGCTAAAGGCGGCGAGCCGCTTTCAATTGAAGAAATAAACGGCAAAATTCTTGACGCGGTGCTTTCAATAATGTGAAAGGATATTTTATGGTATATATATTTTTGGCAAACGGCTTTGAAGAGATTGAAGCCCTTACGGCGGCCGATGTTTTAAGACGCGGCGGCATAGATGTAAAAACCGTCGGCGTCGGCGGCACCGAAATCACAGGTGCGCACGGTATAACGGTAAAAGCCGATATTTCTGAAAAAGATGTTTCTCTTTCGGACGAATTTTCTGGCGTTATACTTCCAGGCGGAATGCCGGGAGCGGAAAACCTTTATAACTCCCCCGCAGTAAAAAGCGCGCTTGAGTTTGCAAACAGCCGAAAAAATCTTACGGCGGCAATTTGCGCCGCGCCGTTTATATTGGGAAAACTCGGTCTTTTAAAAGGAAAACGCGCAACATGTTACCCGGGTTTTGAAGACTGTCTTTTTGAAGCGGACGTAAGAAAAGAAGCGGTGGTAACCGACGGAAATATTATTACCGCAAACGGCCCTGCGGCGGCGCTCGGATTTGCGCTTGAAATTCTTAAATATTTTAAAGGCGAAAATACAGCCGCCGAAGTTGCAAGGGGTATGCAATGCAAAGAATAAAGGATATTCGCCCCATTAAGCGCAAACTGCGCGAAAAATGCAAACAGTCGCGCCGTGAATTTTTGCCGGAGCAAAAAAATGCCGCCGACAGAAAAATCAGAGGCAAGCTTTTGAACCTTTGGCTTTTAAGAAATGCAAAGACTGTGCTGGTTTATGTATCCACAGAAATTGAGGTGGATACGCGAGAGCTTATTAACGAGCTGTTTTTGCGCGGCGTTACCGTGGCAGTCCCGAAATGCGAGGACGCTCTCGGGAATATGTCATTTTATATAATTCGCTCTTTTGACGAACTTAAAAAAGGCTTTTTCGGCGTGCTTGAACCGGAGCCGTCGCAGTGTGAAAAGCTTACGGATTTTTCAGACTCCGTGTGCATAGTACCCGCGTTTATGTTTGACAAAAAGGGCTTTCGCCTCGGCTACGGCAAGGGTTATTACGACAGATTTCTTGCAGACTTCCCGGGAACGGCGCTCGGCATTTGCTATAACGGCGAAGTGTGCGAACGGCTTTATCACGGAAGATTTGACAGACCTGTTGATATGATAGTCACCGACAGACAAATTATTGACAATCGCGTCATCGAATAAAGGAGACCAGCTATGAAAAGTCAAGAGGAAATTAAGAATTAACAAGACGGGAAGG
>ERZ808246.1952-NODE-1952-length-13689-cov-4.319569_pt1 | contig 13689 bp, 11 predicted proteins | sample MGYA00521083_ERZ808246 | MGnify/ENA primary metagenome ERZ808246 (study PRJEB31516, sample SAMN03275577) | gut metagenome | biome: mammalia-associated habitat; material: feces | host: Papio cynocephalus | place: Kenya | collected 2012-07-07 ...
GGAACAGGTCCCACATGACCTCGAAATGGTTGTCCATCTCGCGGCCGCCGCGCATGACGTAGCCGACGTTTTCGAACTTATAGCCGTCGCACGCGCCGCCGGGGATGGAGTCCTTCTCAAGGATATGCACCCGCTCGCCCTTCATCTGACCGTCACGGACAAGATAGCAGGCTGCCGTCAGAGCGGCAAGGCCGCTGCCGACGATATAGGCCGATTTGTTGTCCACGCCTTCCGGCTTTTTGGGTCTTGCAAACGCTTCATAGTTACCGCTCGAATAATACATGATTCATACCTCCATTTAGCGTCAGTTGACAAGGGCACGCATGCCCGCAGGACGTTCCGGCCCGCCTTTCGCGGCGTTATCGTCCTTGACAGGCGACAGCCTGCCTGCGTCCTCTGCCTTGCGAAAAACGCGCCGGAGCGCCCGGCGGGTCTTCGAGTTTTCCCGGAGCATGGACGGCAGATGGCAAGGCAGACGAGGCAGATGGGCTGTCGCCCATCAACGAGGATAACGCAGCCAGCTGCTGTTCAGGCCCGGGAAAACCATGTGTGCCCTTGTCAGCTGACGCTATAGTCTGGAAACGATGCTTTATGTTTCCCTTTCGATGGTATGAGCATACTACAGGTTCAAAAAAGATACCATAAGCAGAAAACGCCCGGTGATAAAGTTCTTATCACCGGGCGCTGTATTGTATAGTTTTTTATCAAACGGGCGGATCTGATGGGGCATCGAGCCGGAGACGCTCCAGCGCAGCGGCAACGCTGCCGTGAATGACACAGTCGAGCCGGTCGATGATCTGCTTCGGCTCGCCCTTCATGTCGTGCTTGATCCAGTCGAGCATCAGGCCGACGAAGGCGTATTTATAGACGTTGGCGATGAACGCCTTGTCCTCCGGCCGGACGGACATGCCGGCCGCCTGCTCTTCGACCACGCCCTCAAGGAGGTCATACGTCAGCTTATAGAGGTAATTTTCCACCTGCTCACGGCTGACGGAGTGGTAGACGTTCATGATGAACGGCTTATTGGCCAGCACCGCTTCAAAGATCTGCGCAAAGCCCTGCTGCCACGTCTCATACGTCTTTTTCCCGGCCAGCGCCTTGGCTGCATCCTCCTGACACGACCATTCGACAAGGTCATAGATATCCTTGAAATGATAGTAAAACGTCATGCGGTTGATGCCGCAGTCGTCGGCAATGTCGCTGATGGTGATCTTGCTGAGGGGCTTCTGCAAAAGAAGGTTCTTGAGCGACTGCTCCAGCGCGCGCTTGGTAAGGTCGGACATGACAAGTCTCCTGTTTTGTGTTTTCTCCAGCTTACCCGGTTTCCCCGAAAAAGTCAAGCGAATGGGCTTGACAGGAAAGTGTATTATGTGTATAATACGGTCACAAAGTGTATGACACGAGTAATACGGTGGTGAGCGGTATGGTATCGTTTGAGACGTTCCGGCCGGTGGACGGGATGCCGGTGTATTTGCAGATCATCAATTTCATCAAGCGCGGCGCGATCGCCGGAACGATCACGGACGGCGAAGAGCTGCCGTCCAGGCGCGTCGTCTCGGCGCTTCTGGGCATCAATCCGAACACGGTGCAGAAGGCCTTTCATCTTCTGGAGGAGGAATCGCTCATGGAATCGCGGACAGGCGCAAAAAGCTGCATGACGTTGCCGCCCGGGACGCTTGCGCGGCTGCGGCGGGAAGTTTTGTCTGACGAGCTGCGCGCCATGGCACGAACGCTGCGGCAGATGGGCATTTCCCGGGACGAAGCGCTTCGCCTGCTCGGCGAGGCCTGGAAGGAGGAAGAGACATGAAAAAGCACCTTTCTGTACTGGCGCTGCACCTTCGCGCGATGGGCTGGCGGCTGCCGCTGGTGCTGCTCGGCATGGCTGCGGTGGACGCGGCGGGATATTTCTGGTGCGTGCAGCGGGGCGGCATGACGTTCACCGGGAATACCGGCGGGTTTTCCCTGCTGCTTCTCATTGCGTTTGCGGCGGGGATCCTCGGCTGCCAGATGCTGCTTTGCTTCTGCTTTGGCTCCAACAGCCGCTTTGGCTATACGCTGCGCCGGCTGTGGATCTCGGAGCGGCAGGTATTTCTCTGGAGCTTTGTCGGCGATCTTCTCTGCTTTCTGATCGTCTGGTGCGTGCAGATCATCTGCGCGGCGGGGCTGATGCTCCTGTACCAGCGCAGCGCGGAATATTCCGGCGGCGCACAGGGCGTTTTCGTTAATTTCTACCGGAACAGCACGCTGCACGGCCTTCTGCCGCTCGCGGACGGCTATGTGCTGGGGCGGAATCTCGCGTTCCTGCTCCTGCTCGCCGCCTCGACCGCGCATCTGCAGCTGCGGCAGCACCGGAAGGTGAAGCGATTCCCGTTCTGGTGCATCGCGACCGCGCTGGGCGTGGTGCGGCTCCTGCCGATCGATTACGGCAGCAGCAGCGGCGGCGGAGTCGTCAGTGCGGTCGCGGCGCTGTTCTTCGCGGGGATCTTTGTCATGCTGGCGCTCGCGCAGGCGCACGACGGATTGGAGGGACTGACGGATGAACTGGACTAAGCGGCTCTCTCATTACGCCCCGCCCGGCACCGATCTGCGCGCAATGGCCATCAGCTATGGCCTTTGCATGCTGGTATTTCTCGTATCCTGGGGCGCGAGCTATTTTTTCGCCTGCAGCCGGGCGGTGCAGGAGCTCTATGAGCTGCGCTACGGCATAAAGATCCTGCAGGAGGACGCCGTGATGCCGGCGCTGAACACGCTCATCCGGCACCGGCTCGCGGGCTTCTGGGTCTATGCGCTCGTCTGCGGCTATAATGTGTGGGCGAACTACGCGTCCTTTTCGCAGCAGACCAAAAGTATTTACGTCATGAAGCGCCTGAAAAGCAGCCGCGAACTGCACCGGCGCTGCCTGACGATGCCCGCAGCCGCGCTTGCGGCTGGCATCCTCGTCTGTGCAATTCTATTGCTTCTTTTCGTGCTGGTCTACCGGCACAGCGTCCCGGCGCGCTGCATGCCGCCGGAGGAAATCCTGAATGTCTGGGGGGCGTTATTCTGATGCTGGAAGTAAACAATCTCTGCAAGCACTACGGGCTCAAGCAGGCGCTGCGGGACGTGAGCCTGACCGTCGGGCCGGGTGAGATCATCGGCCTGTTCGGCGAAAACGGCGCGGGCAAGACGACGCTGATGAAGTGCATATTACAGTTCCTGTCCTACGACAGCGGCAGCGTCACGCTGGACGGCGCGCCCATTACACGCAAAAATATCGGCAGGTTCTCCTTTGCCACCTGCGAGCACAGCTTCTTCCCTGCTCTGAGCGCGCAGGCGCACCGGGAGTTCTATGAGGCGCATTTCCCGACATTCCTGCACAAGCGGTTTGAGGGGCTCATGACGTTCTTCGATCTGCCGATGGACAAGCCCATCCGCAGCTTCTCCACCGGCCAGAAGAACCAGTTTGAGGTCATCATGGCGCTGTCGCAGGGTGCGGATTATATCCTGATGGACGAGCCGTTCGCGGGCAACGACGTGTTTAACCGCGAGGACTTCTATAAAGTCCTGCTCGGCATTCTCGAGCCGCACGAGACGCTGATCTTATCCACGCACCTCATTGAGGAGGTCACGGGGTTCATCGGCCGCGCCGTGCTGCTGCACGCGGGCAGCGTCGCGGGCGACGTACAGACCGCCGCGCTGGACGAGCAGGGTCAGTCGCTCATGGACTATGTGAAGCAGACCTACAGCTACCGCGCCGACCGCGTGTGCAAAGCGCTTGCCGATCTGACCGGTGGGGAGGATGGCAATGCGTAAGACGCTCGTGCTCTTTCTCGTGCTGGCGCTGGTGTGCGGCTGCGGGGCAGTATTGGCCGCGCAGGCCGTCAGTGCGCCGCGCGCGGACGTGGCCTTCCGCGAGGAGGTCGTCTCCGGCGATCCGGCGGCGGCCGCCGGTCTGGAAGCGGTCTACGACGTGCGGATGAACGATCGCCTCATCTGGGACAGCACGCTCCGCTTTTCCGGCAATGATTATACGTATGACACCGCCTTCCGCTATGTCCCCCGCGGCGAGGAGGCAGACCCGCAGCTGACCTATAACGGCGTCATGATCGATCTCATCCGCGACGCCGGGATCACCGGCAGCGACTTGGACGTCAATCCGTATGGCTACGGCACCGCATTCCGGCAGCTGCTGGACGATACGGAGCCGGGCAGCACCGGGACAACGGTCATTCGCGTCGCCGATTATTACGAGGAATACCCGCTCCGGTTTACCGTCGATCTGCCGGATTTCACCTTCAGCGACATGGACGACGCGGAGGAGGAGGCGCGCTATCCGGAGCCGATGGCGCGCACGTGCCGGGCGCTGCGGGAGTTTTTCCGCATCCCGACCCTGCCGGACGAGTATCTGGAGCTGGACGTCGACAAAAACGTGGACGGGACGTGCAGCTCGCGCGGCCTCAGCTCCGTGGATAAGGGCGACGCCTTCAATCTGAGCACCGAATCCGTCCTGACGGAGGGCGGCTGCTATTTCTGGTTCTCCAACCGCACGCGGAACGGCAAAACCGTCGACACCAGCCGCATCCCCGGCGGCTACGGCGTGTATCTGCTGCCGCTCGTCGAAAGTCAATGGTCGGACTGGGCCGAGGGCATGCTCCCCGATCCGGACGGGCTGCGTGTGTTTTATCCGGTCGATCCCGCGGCAGAGATCCTGCACGCAGGACTAAGCAGGGACGAGACGCGGCTGCTCCTGTATACGCGGGAAAACGGCAAGTACATGCTGCGCGTGATCGGGCTGTCCTCCGGCGAGCTTCTGCAGGAGCTGACGATCGCGGCGTGCAGCGGAGATGCAGATGAGGAATGGCTCAACATCTTTGAGCTGCCGGACTTTATCTGCCTGCGGCAGTCCGACAGCACCCTGTACGTGCTGACAGAGCGCGAGGACGGACAGTATCAGCTCGCGCTCCAGTGCCCGCTTACCGGTGCGGACGATCTCTGGTTCACCACCAGCGGCGCCAACACCATGGCCTTTGACGGCACGCGGCTGGTCATCGCCGGGAACAACACGCGCTATGCCGCCTATGCCGGCGGCACCGTCTATAAGCAGCTATCCGACGGTGCGGAGGTCACGCTGTATCCGAACGAGGATTTCTATTCCTATGACAGCTGCGGTCTGTACCTGCTCGTGTTCGACGCGTCGGGGCTTATTTACCGCGGCGTATACTACAGCAGTCTGGAAGACACGCTGGAGGATCCGCAAAACCGCTCCTACAGCCAGACGATCCTCCCGAATGCATTGCAGCTCAGCTGGAACTGACTGGTTTCATCTCTCTGTAAAATCACCAAATCCGTTGTAGGGGACGATGCCCACATCGTCCCGGCAGAACAGGCCGATTTACCGGAAATCCACGGCAAATTCGCAACCTTTCTCGGGCCGATGTGGGCATCGGCCCCTACACGGACAGTGCGTGTCTCGTACTGCTTCGCAGGAATCGAGCTTTTGGACAAACCGACGCCCCCGAACCGGCCGGTTCGGGGGCGCTTGCTTTTATTTCTGCTTTTTCGTGCCCAGCATGCACAGGAGCATCCCGGCCGGGAAAATGGCGGCGGCGAGGATGCCGGTGCGCAGATCGCCGCCGGATGTTCCGGAGACGAGACCGGCCAGCGTCGGCCCGCCGGTGCAGCCGAGATCGCCCGCCAGCGCCAGCAGCGCAAACATCGCCGTTCCGCCGCCGGGAATGGCCGCCGTGGCCTTACTGAACGTCCCCGGCCAGAAAATGCCGACCGAGAAGCCGCAGACCGCACAGCCGAGCAGCCCGACGACCGGCACGGGCACAAACACAATGCACGCATACGCCGCAAGGCAGAGCAGGCAGCTTGCGCGCATATACCGGTTCAGATCCATTCTCTGCCCGCGTTTGCCGAAGATCAGGCGCGAAACGCCCATCAGCGCCGCGAACGCCATCGGCCCCGCCAGATCGCCTGCCGTTTTGGACACGCCAAGCCCCTGCTCGGCAAAGGCGGACGCCCACTGGCTCACGGCCTGCTCCGACGCGCCGGCGCAGAGCATCATGAGCATGAAGACCCAGAACGCGCGGCTTGCAGCAAGCTCACGCAGGGAGAGCGTCTGCCCTGCCTCATCGCCGATCGGATAGAGCGGCGCGCCCGCGAAGATCACTGTGTTTGCGATCGGGACGAGCGCCCACCCGATCGCAAGCACCTTCCAGTTCTCAATTCCGAACAGGGCAAAAAACGCGGTGGAGAGCAGCACGACGCCCATATGTCCCCAGCAGTAGAACGAATGGAGCAGGCTCATGTGCTGCTCTTTGTTCTGCGTGGGACATGCCTCCATCACCGGACTGACGATGACCTCCAACAGCCCGCCGCCGACCGCATAAATGACGACCGCGATCAGAAGTCCCGTAAACGCATCGGGCAGCAGCTCCGGCAAAACCGTCAGCAGAACGAGACCGGCCGCCGACGCAAGGTGCGACAGATAAATCGCCGCGCGGTAGCCGATGCGGTCGAGAAATCCTGCGGACAAAAGATCGACGGTCAGCTGGATGCCGAAGTTGATCGTGATGAGAAGCGTGATCTTTGCAAGTGGAATGCGGTACGTCTGCTCGAACATGACAAACAGCAGCGGAACGAAATTGTTGACGATCGCCTGCACGATATAGCCGATATAGCAGGCGCATATGGTCCTCTGATACGATCTGCGCATGGCTGGCGCCTCCGGAAGAATTTTCGGGAAGGTTATACCATACCCTGCGCGAAATTGCAAGACGCGGCGCTCAATTATGGTGAAAGGGCTGCGGCCGGGTCTGCAAGGGGTAACGGACGAGTTCACAGCCGTCCAGGTTTTCGTGATGAAGGGAGACCACATGCAGGGCGGGATCGTCGTAGGTCGTGTAATAATACTCGCCCCGGCCGGCGTTCCAGCAGGCGGTATAGAGGGTCTTTTCATAGACGCCGGGCGAAAGCTCGCAGCAGCCCGCGGGCTGCGCGACCGTGCCGAGGATGTGCAGCATCTGCGAGACGCACTGCACGTCGCCCTCTCCGCGGACGCTGTTCATCCGCGCAAAGGCCGCGCGCACGAACCGCGACTGCGATGACCAGTCACCCGGCAATCCGACCGCGCCCATGCCCCGGCTGTCCGCCCGCAGTGGAAGTGCCGGTGCAAAGCGGTTCTCCGGCGGCTTCGCGGACAGCTGCATATATCGGTTCAGGGCGGGCAGCTGCCGGTCAAAGGGCGGATTGTTGGTCAGAACGCCGACTGTGTTTTCATACAGGCGCAGGCCGTCCGCCATCGGCTCAATGACCAGCGCGCCGGTGCGGTCGGCCAGCAGCCAGTGAAGCTCGGCGGCGGGATACTTGCCGAAGGGCTCGTCGGTCACATTGACCGTCTGCAGAAACGCGCGCGCCTGCGCGAGCGTCGCGCACCGGCGCAGAACGTGCAGAAGAAGCGCATACTGCGGGATATTGCACCGTCCGGCTTCCTGCTGCCGGTACTGCGCGTTCCCCACAAAGTTCAGCCCGGCCATACCGAGTCCCTTTTCGTTCACCGCGTCATAATACAGAGGGAAGCCCTCCGCCGCGTGCGCCATGCCGATGACCGCGTAAGCGCCGGGCAGCGAGAATTTTCGCGGCGTGATCACCACCTCTTCTCCAAACGAACAGTCATAATCCAGCGTGCGGCCCATGTAAAACTCCGCCGCCTGATACGTCACAGCAGTACACATTGCAGATACCTCCCAAAATAATCGGAATTATTTTTCCCGGAACCGCTTGACAAATGCATGCTTCGGCGCTATACTGCGTTACAAGTTAAACCGTTGATGCAGACGAGTAAGCAAGCAGGACTTTTCCCAGAGAGCTGCCGGGTGGTGCGAGCGCAGCAAAAGGACGTTTGCCGAATGGACTGCGGAGGGCAGATCGAACACGAAAGCAAGTAGATCCTGACGGAATCCCACCGTTATCGGGGAAGACGCGTAGTGGCGCGTCATGAGCGGACAAGCAATTGTCAATTTGGGTGGCACCGCAGAAGTTTTTCAGACTTTTGTCCCAAGAGATCAAACCGACGACCGGTTTTCTCTGTGGACGAAGGTCTTTTTTGTTGCCCTTCTCCCGGAGAGACCAACATACGAAAGGAGAAGCACCATGAAAACCGAAACCATTCCTTACAAGATCTATCTGTCTGAATCTGAGATGCCCCAGAATTGGTACAACGTCCGCGCGGATATGAAAACGAAGCCCGCGCCCCTCGTCAACCCCGGCACCGGCAAGCCCATGGGCTTTGACGATCTGCGCCCGGTATTCTGCGACGAGCTGATCGAGCAGGAGCTGGACAACGACACCCCGTATATCCCCATCCCGGAGGATATCCGCAATTTCTACAAGATGTATCGCCCGTCGCCCCTCGTGCGCGCGTACTGCCTGGAAGAAAAGCTCGGCACACCGGCAAAAATTTATTATAAATTCGAAGGCAACAACACCTCCGGCAGCCATAAGCTGAACTCCGCCATCGCGCAGGCCTACTACGCCAAGAAGCAGGGCCTGAAGGGCGTCACGACCGAGACCGGCGCCGGCCAGTGGGGCACGGCCCTTTCGATGGCCTGCGCGTATCTGGGGCTTGACCTGAAGGTGTTCATGGTCAAATGCTCGTATGAGCAGAAGCCCTTCCGCCGCGAGGTCATGCGCACCTACGGCGCAAGCGTCACGCCCAGCCCGTCGAACACCACGAACGTCGGCCGCGCCATTCTGGCGAAGGATCCCGACACGACCGGCTCGCTCGGCTGCGCCATCAGTGAAGCCGTCGAGGTCGCGACCACCACGCCCGGCTACCGGTATGTACTCGGCAGCGTTCTCAATCAGGTGCTGCTCCACCAGTCGGTCATCGGCCTTGAGACGAAGATCGCGCTGGATAAATACGGCGTCACGCCCGATATCATCATCGGCTGCGCCGGCGGCGGCTCGAACCTCGGCGGCCTCATCTCCCCGTTCATGGGCGAAAAGCTGCGCGGCGAAAAGGACTACCGCATCATCGCGGTCGAGCCTGCCTCCTGCCCCAGCTTCACGCGCGGCGTATTCGCGTATGACTTCTGCGACACCGGCATGGTCTGCCCGCTGGCAAAGATGTACACGCTCGGCAGCGGCTTCATCCCGTCTGCCAACCACGCGGGCGGCCTGCGCTACCATGGCATGAGTCCGATCCTCTCCCAGCTGTACCACGACGGGCTGATGGAAGCGCGCAGCGTCGAGCAGACGAGCGTGTTTGAAGCGGCGGAATATTTTGCCCGCACCGAGGGCATCCTCCCCGCGCCGGAATCCAGCCACGCCATCCGCGCCGCCATTGACGAAGCGCTCAAGTGCAAGCAGACCGGCGAGGAAAAGACCATTGTCTTCGGTCTGACTGGCACGGGCTATTTCGATCTTGTCGCCTATCAGAAATTCAACGACCACGAGATGACCGACGTCATCCCGACCGACGAGCAGCTGGCCGCGAGCATCGCAAAGCTGCCGAAGGTGGAGGGCTGAAAAAATCCGCATATCCCCTGTTGACATTTGTCCGTCAAGTGCGTATAATAACGCCGTCAACTGAATACGGAAATCCCGTTGATCGTCTTCAGAACGCCCGCGCGGACTGGAGACAGAAGGAATCTCTGGAGAACTCATTGAATTGAGTGCCGAAGGTGCAAGGCGCAAGCCGAATCTCTCAGGCAAAAGGACAGAGCCGCAGCTGCAGTAATTGTAACACGGCATTTTAATGAGCAGACCGGAGACGGCCTGCTCATTTTTATTGTTTTTTAAGGTAAGGAGACACATCACCATGGCAAACGTACTCGAACCCAGCATGAACTATCTGCAGCAGCAGGATCCGGAGATCGCCGCCTGCATCGAAAACGAATTTCACCGTCAGCAGCAGAACATCGAGCTGATCGCGTCGGAGAACATCGCGTCCCCCGCCGTCATTCTCGCGATGGGAACCGTTCTGACGAACAAATATGCCGAAGGCTACCCCGGCAAGCGCTATTACGGCGGCTGCGATTATGTGGACGTGCTGGAGACGATCGCCATCGAGCGCGCCAAAAAGCTCTTCGGCGCCGCCTATGCCAACGTACAGCCGCACTCCGGCGCGCAGGCCAATCTGGAGGTCTACGCCGCGCTTCTGCAGCCGGGCGACACGCTCATGGGCATGGATCTTGCCAGCGGCGGCCATCTGACGCACGGCGCGCGGGTGAACCTGTCCGGCAAGTATTATAACAGCGTCAGCTACGGCGTCGACCCCGAGACCGGCCGCATCGACTATGACCAGATCGAAGATATGGTCCGCCGGTACCGCCCGAAGCTGCTTGTGGCAGGTGCATCCGCCTATCCCAGAGCGATCGATTTCAAGGCCTTTGCCGACATCGCGCACCGCAATGGCGCGCTTCTGATGGTCGACATGGCGCACATTGCCGGTCTCGTCGCGGGCGGGCAGCACATGAGCCCCGTCCCCTATGCCGACGTCGTCACCACCACCACGCACAAGACGCTGCGCGGCCCGCGCGGCGGCATGATCCTCTCGCGCGACGAGGAATTTGCAAAGAAGCTCAACAGCGCCGTCTTCCCCGGCACGCAGGGCGGCCCCCTGATGCACGTGATCGCGGGCAAGGCCGTCTGCCTGCGCGAAGCGGCGCAGCCGGAGTTCAAGACCTATGCCGAAAACGTCGTCAAAAACGCGAAGGCGCTGGCGTCCGCCCTTCTGGCGCGTGGGTTTGACCTCGTCACGGGCGGCACGGATAACCACCTGATGCTGGCCGATCTGCGGAAGAAGAACATCACCGGCAAGGACCTGCAGATCAAGCTCGACGAGGTGCACATCACCGTCAACAAGAACGCCATCCCGAACGACCCGCAGAAGCCCGGCGTCACGAGCGGCGTGCGTATCGGCACCCCGGCCTGCACCACGCGCGGCTTTACCGAGGAGGATATGCCCATCGTGGCCGACTGCATCGACAAGATCGCAACGGACTATGCGGCCAACCGCGAAGCCGTCCTTGACACCGTCGCCGCCCTTGTCGCAAAGCACCCGATCTACGAATAAGTAAAAAGTCGCTCTAAAACCCTGCATATTCATTTCGCCGGAGAATTTCCAAACCCGTTGTAGGGGCGGACGCCTCTGTCCGCCCGGCAGAATGCACCGATTTCACGAAAATCTTCGGCAAATTCGCAACTTTTCAAGGGCGGACAGTGTCGTCCGCCCCTACAGGTATTGTGCTTTTTCATATTGCGCGATGAAAACCGAACACGTCTGACAAGCAAAGCGCCTGCCGCAGATCTCTGCGGCAGGCGTTTTTCTATGGGATCTTAATTGAAGCTTCCGAGCTGTTTGCCGGAGAGGACGTGGAAATGGATGTGGTGGACGGTCTGGCCGGCCAGCTCGCCGACGTTGGTGACCACACGGTAGCCGTCCGCAAAGCCCATTTCCCTGGCGAGCTTTGCGATGACGCTGTAAATGTGACCGACAACGGCTTCATTTTCCGGCGTCACCTCTGCCGCAGACGCGAAATGCTGCTTCGGGATGACGAGAAAATGCATGGGAGCGAGCGGGTTAATGTCCTTGAAGGCGTAGCAGAGGTCATCCTCATAGACCTTCGCGGACGGGATCTCACCGGCAATGATCCTGCAGAACAGGCAATCAGACATAAGCGTATCCTCCTTTTCAATCCTTGACATTGGCCGCGACGTAATCGTCCACAGCCGCCAGCGCGTCGTCGACCTTCAGGGCGTTCGTGCCGCCGCCCATGGCGGAATCCGGCTTGCCGCCGCCCTTGCCGCCGACGATCGGCGCAATGGTCCTGATGATATCGCCGGCCTTGATGCCGCGGGCGATGGCGCTTTTGCCGCAGACAGCAAGCAGCGTGACCTTTTCGCCGTTGACAGCGCCGAGTGCCGCGACGGTGTTCGGGTTCTTGTCGCGCAGGAAGTCGCCCAGCTTGCGCAGGTCGTTCGCCTCCGTGTTTTCACGGCAGGCTGTGACGACCTTGAGGCCGTTTACATCCTTGGCCGAGAACATGAGACTGTCGACATCGCCGGCAAACAGCTTGTCCTTCATCTTCTCAATGGTCTGGTGCAGCTCGCGGATCTCGTTCATGCTGCTCTGCGCCTTGTTGATGAGCTCGCCCGGCGTCGTCTTGAGCAGTTCCGCCGCCTTGAGCAGGCGCATGTTCATCTCGTCGACGAGATTCAGGAACGCTTCGCCGGTCACAGCTTCAATGCGGCGCACGCCGGAGGCGACGGACGATTCGCTCGTGATGCGGAACGGGCCGACCTTGGCCGTGTTATCCACGTGCGTGCCGCCGCAGAGCTCGATGGACTTGCCGCCCATGTTGACCACGCGGACAACGTCGCCGTATTTTTCGCCGAACAGTGCGATCGCGCCAAGCTTCTTCGCCTCGCCGATGGGCATTTCTTTTGTCTCGACGGGCATGCCATCCAGCACCAGCTCGCTGACAAGGCGGCTGATCTTTACCAGCTCCTCGGCAGTGACGGCGGAGAAGTGCGTGAAGTCATAGCGCAGGCGGTCCGGCTCGACAAGAGAGCCCGCCTGATGGGCATGGTCGCCCAGCACTGTGCGCAGCGCATAGTCCAGCAGGTGCGTGGCCGAGTGCGCGCGCATGATGGCCTTGCGGCGGGCCGTATCGATGGAAGCCGTCACGGTATCGCCGACAGCCAGAGAGCCGGCCGTCAGCCTGCCGTAGTGCATGAACTTGCCGCCCTTGTTCTTCTGAACGTCGGTAACGGTAAATTCAGCCGTTTCCGTGCGAATGACGCCGTGGTCGGCGACCTGGCCGCCCATTTCCGCATAGAACGGCGTCTGGTCGAGCACCAGAATGGCGTCCGTACCGGCCGTGATCGCGCCCTGCAGCTCCTCGTCCGCAACGATCGCGGCGATCCTGCCCTCGGCCTCCGTGTTGGTGTAGCCGATGAACTTTGTGGCCGGGATCTCCTTGCCGAACTCGACACCGGCCCAGCCGAGATCGCCGAGCGCCTTCCGCGCTTCTCTTGCGCGGACCTTCTGTTCCTGCATGAGCTGCTCGAAGGCGTCCTCGTCGACCTGCATGCCCTCTTCGGCGACCATCTCGTTGGTCAGGTCGATCGGGAAGCCGTAGGTGTCGTAGAGCTTGAAGGCGTCAGCGCCGGAGAAGGTCTTTTCGCCCTTTTCCTTGTGGCTCTGCAGCATCTCGGAGAAGATCTTCATGCCGCCGTCGATGGTCTTGGCGAAGTTCTCTTCCTCGGTGCGGATGACGCGGGTGATATAGGACTGCTTCTCGCGCAGCTCGGGATACTGGCACTCGTTCTCATGAATGACGGTATCGATGACCTGATAGAGGAACGGCTCGTTGACGCCCAGCAGCTTGCCATGGCGCGCCGCGCGGCGCAGCAGGCGGCGCAGAACGTAGCCGCGGCCCTCGTTGGAGGGGAGGATGCCGTCGCAGATCATGAAGGTCGACGAGCGGATATGGTCGGTGATGACGCGGAGCGACACGTCGGTCTTCTGAGATTCCTCATAGTGCGCGCCGGTGATCTCGGAGACCTTATTTGTGATGTTCATGACGGTGTCGACGTCAAAGAGGGACGAGACGTTCTGGCACACGCAGGCCAGACGCTCCAGACCCATGCCGGTGTCGATGTTCTTCTGCTTCAGCTCGGTGTAGTTGTTGTGGCCGT
>ERZ808246.1953-NODE-1953-length-13689-cov-4.170750_pt1 | contig 13689 bp, 9 predicted proteins | sample MGYA00521083_ERZ808246 | MGnify/ENA primary metagenome ERZ808246 (study PRJEB31516, sample SAMN03275577) | gut metagenome | biome: mammalia-associated habitat; material: feces | host: Papio cynocephalus | place: Kenya | collected 2012-07-07 ...
AGGAAATCCATCAAATTTTCACGATTTTTAGCTATTTTCAGCCATTTTTGCGACTCAGCAACACCACCGTCTCAACATGAAATGTTTGAGGGAACATATCAAAGGGCTGGATATCTTCAATTTTATAAGACTTGCTAATATAGGCTATATCTCTAGCTAAAGTAGTTGGGTCGCAAGAAACGTATACGATTTTCTTGGGTTTTAGCATTAATACGGCTTTTAAAAAACGCTCATCCGACCCCTTTCTTGGTGGATCCATAAACAAGGCATCAACAGTTTGCTTATTTTTTGCCATCTTGACCATAAAGCTAGAGGCGTCATCACAATACATTTTAAAATTATTTATATTATTTCTTTTCGCGTTTTTTATTCCGTCTTTAACTGCTTGGGGAACTAGTTCAACCGAAATTATTTCTTTTGCATTCTTCGATGCTATCAAACCAATTGTCCCAATCCCTGAATAAGCGTCGAAAGCTACTTCATTTTTGTTTAAATTTGCTTTTCCTATCGCATAGGAATATAGCTTTTCTGTCATTACTGGGTTAGTTTGGTAAAAAGATTTGGAAGATATTTGGAAATTAACTCCGCATAAAGAGTCTTCTATATATCCTTTTCCATATAAAACATGTTCTTTTTCCCCTAATATTACATTAGTAGATCTAGAATTAATGTTTTGCACCACGGTAGTAATTTCTGGGCAAAGTTTTAATAAAGCTTTCACAAAATTGTTTCTACTTGGAAAAGAATCAATGGCAGTTACTAGCACAACCATGATTTCTTTTTTATAGAAAGAGGTTTTAATGAGGACGTGTCTTAATATTCCCCATTTCTCATCTTCGTTATATGGCTCTATTTTAAAAGATTTTAACAATGATTTTATAGATGAAAGGATGTGCTCTGATCTCTTATCTTCGATATAGCAAATATCGATTGGGACAATTACATGGGTAGAGGCTTTATAGAACCCACAATAAGGATTGCCTTTATTATCTTTTCCAAAGGGCATTTGGATTTTGTTTCTATAAAAATAAGGGTCATCCATGCCAATACATGGATTTACATCAACATTCATTTTGGCAATCTTTTTAAATTGCTCTTTTACTTTATTGGTTTTGTATTCTAGCTGGGCTTTATATTCTAATTGTTGAAAACAGCACCCTCCACAAGATGAACACACTTTACATTTTGGTTGGATTCTATTTGGCGATACTTTTGTTAGCTTTTTTACTTTTCCAAATAAAGCTCCGTTTCTTTTGTAAAGTATTTTAATTTCCCCTTCTTCGTTAGGAAACATGCCATCAACAAAAACAATGGTATTGCCATCCTTAAATACCCCCTTCCCCTCAAAGGAAAGATCAAAGCATTTTCCAGTCAATATTTGTTTTTGGCTTGGTTTTTTCATTAAGCAGCAGCCTTTTCTTTTGGTCCGTTCATCATTGATGTGATGGCCTGAATTTCGCTTTCGCTATCTAAACGTGGGAATAATTGTTCGCCTTTTTCGACTTTTAGGCCATCTAAGCAAGAAGGATTATGTATATTTTCATATACACGTCCTTCTTCTTTTAATCCTAATTGATCAAAAATCTTATCTGATTTAGTTACTAAAATTGGCTTTAATAACATTCCAGCAACAAATAAAACGAATGAAAGATGGGACATGACTGATTCTAATTGCTCTTTTTTATTCTCATCTTTTGCTAATGCCCAGGGCGTTGTTTCTTCTATATACTTATTGGCCCTGCTAACTAGATTCATGACTTCGGTATAGGCTTCGGTTACTTTTAAATCATCGGAAAGAGTTTCATATTTATTGATGGTAGACTTCACCATTTCTTCTAATTCTTGATCTAGTGGGGTTATGCTAGATTTAAAGGAAGGAATAATGCCATTAAAATATTTATTAATCATTGAAACGGTTCTATTTAATAAATTGCCTAAATTGTTGGCTAAATCTTGGTTTATCCTCATGACAAATTGTTCAGGAGTAAATACCCCATCCATACCAAAAGGAATTTCTAGGGCCATGTAATACCTAACCGCATCTACTCCGTATCTTTCAATTAATGGGTAGGCGGATATTGTATTGCCTTTTGATTTAGACATTTTCCCATCTTTCATCATTAATAAACCATGAACAAATATCCTATTTGGTTTCCTTAAATTTAAAGATTCAAGAAACATTGGCCAATAAATCGTGTGGAACCTAGTTATATCGGCCCCGATAACGTGAACTATTTCGCAGTTTTCATCTTCCCAGTATTTTTTAAATTTTGAATCGTCGTCTTGCAAATACCCTAGGGCCGTAATGTAATTTGTTAAGGCATCTAGCCAGACATAAATGACATGTTTTGGATTTTCCTTTACTGGTATTCCCCAAGTAAAGGAAGTTCTAGAGACACATAAATCTTGTAACCCGGGCTTAATGAAAGTATTAACCATTTCGTTTTTTCTATTTTCCGGGGTTATGAACTTTGGGTTTTCTTCGTAATACTTTAGCAAAGAATCAACATATTTTTGGCATCTATAAAAATAAGCCGGTTCATCTTTTTTCTCTACTGGCCTATGGCATTCAGGGCATAGATGTTCTTCCCCGACTTGAGTTTCGGTCCAGTATGTTTCTTCATGGACGCAATACCAACCAGTATAAGAGGAAAGATAGATATCGTCTTGTTTTAACAAACGAGAAAAGATCTTTGTAACGGTTTCAACATGCCTTTTATCGGTAGTTCTTATAAAATCGTCGTTTGAGATATACATGGCTTTCCATAGATCTTTAAATCTAGTTGCCACTTCATCGACAAACTGTTGCGGAGTGACTCCTTTTGCTTTGGCATTCTTCTCAATTTTTTCGCCATGTTCATCGGTGCCGGTTAAAAAATAAGTGTCAAATCCCCTTAGTCTTTTTCCTCTAGCTATGATGTCGCACATGGTTGTGCAATAAGCGTGTCCTAAATGCGGGGAGGCACTTGGATAATATATTGGGGTAGTAATATAAAACTTTTTATTTGACATAATTTTAACCTCGAAAAATAAAACCGCGTTTTTATGCGCGGTTATTTTACCATTTATAAACAATATTGTTTATTTCTTGTTTTGATTAGACTTGGCAAGTTTTTTGTTGAAACGATCGATTCTTCCGTCGTTAGCGACAAAACGTTGCTTTCCGGTATAGAATGGGTGGCAATTTGAGCAGGTATCGACCTTGATTTCGTCTAAGGTAGAACCAGTTTCAAATGTGGAACCGCAGGTAGTGCAGGTAACGGTGCACTTGTGATAGTCCGGATGGATTTCTTTTTTCATGTCCATTTACTCCTTTCGCCGTATGGCAAGTTGCCACACAGAGAGTTCGGTAGATAAGATACACGAATTTGCTATTTCCTTCAACATTAATTTTCCTCGTTGATAAATAAAAAAAGTCATTTAAATTGGTTTAACTAATGTGAAGCTTTATTTCTAATAGTTCTTTTGTTTGAATTTGACTTACTTATATTAAGAAAAACCATTTATAAATTTATTGTAGTTATTGATTTTAAAGATACACTATTAAACGCACTTAAAAGTGAGTGAGGAGTAATTCATGATATCTAAATCCATTGCCTTGGATGTATTAAATGCTTCATTATCATCCGGTGGCGATTATGCTGAAATTTATTTAGAAGAGACTCTTTCTTCCGCCTTTTCATTAGAAAATGGCAAGGTTGAAAGCGTCGGCACTACTTTATCTTATGGAGCAGGGATAAGGATTTTAAAAGGTTTTGCATCCGTTTATGGGTATACGTCTGATTTATCTAGGAAAAGCCTATTGGATTTAGCCAATAAGTTATCCTCTAGTTTTCAGGGCGAAAGAATAATAAAAGTAGACTCGATTAAGAAAGAAAAAGTTAAAATTATTAACAAAGTTATTGATCATTTAGACCAAGTAAAACCAGAAGAAAAAATCGCCTATTTAAAGCAATGTTATGAAATTACTAAAAGTGTTTCCCCAAAGTTAGTTCGTATTGCCGATTCTTTCTCTAGCTATAGAAAGAAAATCGAATTGTTCATAGCCGAAGCAAGTGAAGCAAAGCAATTTGAAAATTTCGAAGAGAGGGGTCGCTTAACCATGATGGCTCTCGCTAGTGGAGAAAATGGTTCTATAGAGACTAGTTTTTCAGGACCTGGAAGATATGATGGTTGGCATTATTTTACGGATATTCTCGATTATAAAAAGAAAGCAAAGGAAATTGGTGAAAAGGCCATAATGATGTTAAATGCAAAAGAATGTCCTTCCGGAAGGTATCCTGTTGTCATTACAAACGGCTGGGGAGGGGTTATTTTCCACGAGGCTTGCGGTCATTCCTTAGAGGCAACCGCCACTGCTAAACATTTATCTGTGTTTTCTGATTCTATAGGCGAGCAAATCGCTTCTAATATCGTTTCTGCTTATGACGATGGAACCTTACCTAATGAATGGGGGTCGAATAATATTGATTCTGAGGGGCATGTTACTCAAAATAATCAACTAATTAAGGATGGCATTTGCGTTGGCTTTTTAGTAGATAAGGCAAATGGCAGAAGGCTTAACATGGAACCAAATGGCTGTTCTAGAAGGCAAAATTATAGGTATGCCCCTACTTCTAGAATGTCTAATACCTATATTGCAAAAGGAAAAGATAATCCCGAAGACATTATTAAAGATACTAAGTTAGGCATTTATGTTGCGGACTTTGGGGGAGGCTCGGTTGAACCTTCAACTGGGGAATTTAATTTTTCTGCAAGCGAAGCCTATATTATTAGGGATGGGAAAATATGTGAGCCAGTAAAAGGCTGTACTTTAATTGGATCGGGAAAAGAAGTATTGATGAATATCGACCGCGTAGGCAATGATGTTGCTTTAGGGCAAGGGATGTGCGGGTCCTTATCTGGGCTTGTGCCAGTAAATGTGGGCCAACCTACTATTAGAATTAAAGAAATTACAGTCGGGGGACGCGGAGGCAAATTAGAATGAACTGCCAAAAATTTTTTGAATTAGCCAAAAGCAAAGGCATTACTCAATCTCAAATTCAAGTCTTTAAAAGCTCAAGTATTGGAATAAAACTATTTCACCATGAAGTAGATAACTATAAAGTATCTTCTAGCCAATCTTTGGTAGCTTGTGGTATTTATGAGGGCAAATTCGGTTATGGGCGTACTGAAAAACTTGGCAAAGGTGCCTTTGAATTTTTAACCGAGCAAATAATCTTGACTGCTAAATATTCAGAAAAGAAAAATACGATAGGACTATTCGAAGGGTCGCCTAAATACAAAAAAAGAAATGTCTTTAATAAGGAACTTTCTTCTATGCCAATAGAAAAGAAACTAGCTTTATTAAAAGAATTTGAAGATGAAATATATAAAGCCGATAAGCGTGTTAGCGATGCCGACGGGGTTTCTTATTCTGAAAGGGAAACAAGTAGTGAATTTTATAATTCATTTGGCTTAAAACTAAGTCAAAAGAATAATTTTGCTACCATTGTTGGTGGGGCGGTTGCAAGGGAAAATAACGAAACCAAAACTTATTATGATGTCTATTTTGGAAACGATATCTCTAAATTTAACCCTAAAGAATTTGCTCAAAGTATAGTTAAGAAAACTATTTCAAAATTTAATGGGGAGCCTTGTGTTTCCGGAAAATATCCAACAGTTTTAGATAAGTCCATTGTCTCCGATTTAATAACTTATTTCCTTCAATCTACAATCGCGGATGAAGTGCAACGCCATTCTTCCTTTCTAGAAGGAAAATTAAATGAAAAAGTAGCTTCCTCTAAATTAACAATTGAGGAGAAACCATTGGCTAAAAATGTTTTCTTTTCTTATTTTGATGATGAAGGTGTGGCAACCCAAAATAAGGTTATTATCAAAAATGGTGTTTTAAAATCTTATTTTTATAATAGGGAAACTGCTTTTAAAGATGGAACGGTATCTACTGGAAATGGTGTTTGGGAAGGCTCAAAAATAGGAACAGATTTTGGCAATATTTTTGTTAAGCCAGGACGGCAAAGTTTTGATGAGCTAATCTCGCCAATTAAAGAAGGCGTCTATATTACAGAAATTGCCGGCTTAGGAACGGGGATGAATGCCAATTCTGGGAATTTTTCCTGTCAAGCCGAAGGATATATGATTAGAAATGGGAAAATAGAAGAACCATTAAATTTAATTACAATATCGGGCAATTTACTTACTTTGTTTAAGGATTTAAAGGGATTTTCGAATAGAAATGAACTTGATTCTTCTTCAATTTCAGTTGGAGATGCTTATATAAAGAAGCTTTCCATCGGAGGAAAATAAATTTATCGGCCCGTAAGAAGATCTTATGGGCTTTTTAAATCTCTTAATATAAAGAAATAGAATTAGCTTAGGCGTGTATGCATTACTTTGCTAAGATTTGTATAAAACCATTTATTTATCGATGCTTTTATTATTTTAATTTTTCTATTTTTTAAAATAGTTAACACGTGTATTGATTTTAGTTTGTTTTTCACTTTTGACTAGGAATGAAAAACTTTTATGTATTGTTTTATTTTATAAAAGTGGGAAAAATAATATTGTCTACATAAAAGAAGGGAAAATTTTATGGAACAAAAAGAGAAAAGAATTTCAATTATTACGTGGGTGATTTTTGCCTTGATTATCGTCTTGTCATCTATTGAAGTAACTTTTATTATTTTAAGTAAAGACACTTTTTTTGCAGAGAATAATGGATTGCTTTCTCATTTTAAGAATGTAGTTGCTTTTAATTATTCTTCCTATTCAGAAGGCCTTTTTAAGGCCGTGGCCTTAATCGATAGTATTTGGGGCTATCTTTTTATTGCTTGCTTCTTGGTTGGCTTAATAGGTATGTTTGCAAGAAAAAGAGCAAAGATATTTGTTGGATTATTAGGCTTTCTTCTTGCTTCTTTGTTTGCCTTTACCGGCATTCTTGCGTCTTTAACTTTAGCCGAGGCATCTATTTTATATCTTACATTAGCCGCCGTTTTGCTTTGCCTTGCGGTTGTCTCCTTTAGATTTGCTTTCGCTGCTTCTAGCAAGAGTGAAGCAATTCCTTCTAGCAAGAATGAAGTTAAGGAAGAAAAAGTTGAAGAAGAAAAAGAACCACTTGAACCAGCTATAGATAATCCTACTGAAAATGAAGAGAAAAAAATTGATAACACTCCTACCAAAGAAGAAAAAAGCGAAACTAAGCCTGTTGTTAATTCTAAAAAAGTGCAGGAAAACAAGAAGCCTTTAGCTGTTGAAACGCCTTCTACAAAAGAAAAAAATGAAGAATCTTCTACCGAAACGGAAGCTAAACAAAAGAATAATCGCCAAGTGGGAAAATATGAAGTATTCCCTGAGGCTGGTTTTTATAAGTATCGTTTAAAAGCAAATAATGGCGAAATCTTATTGGTCTCCTCTTCATATAAAACTAGAGAAGGCGCGCATAATGGAATTGCAACCTTAAGGAAAAATGTAAAAGATGGGTCTAAAAAGATTGTGACCGATAAAAATGGCTTTTCTCAATTTAGAATCTATACATCCAATGATTCTCGCCTTGTGGTGGCTGGAGAAATTTATCCAACATTATTGTCTGCCCAAAACGCTTTAAGCTCAGTTACAAAATTCTATAAAGCTCATAAAGAGGTTGATTTAGATGGCATTCCTGAAAATGAAGTTAGGGAATGGAAGGTCTTCCTGCCTCCTATAAATCCTTCTAACAACGGCAAAATTGAATTATATATAGATGAAGAGACCAAAAAATGGAAAGGGCGTTTGCTGGCCTCTAATGGCGTGCTTTTGTTTTCCACCACTACCTATTCATCAAAAAATGCCGTAACTAAAGCTATTGAAAACATTAAAAATAAGGTTATGGCAGGTTCTATGTCTATTTCTAGAGATAAACAAAATAGATATCAATTCCGTGTCTATAGTGAAAATGGGGCTGTGCTAGTTATGGGAGAAACTTATCCCTCAAAAGAATCCGCTATCAGTGCCGCTTCTTCCGTTAGGAACTTTATTGGCAACGCTAAATTAATCGACACCACTAAAACGTTTTAGCTTTAGACTAAATCAAATTCTTTAAGCCTTGGTTTTCTCCAAGGCTTTTTTAGATTATTGTTTCCTTTTGATTAATGTATAATTCTAGAAAAGGAGGTTTATAAAAAAATATAAAAATATGTTTATTGATGAGAGAAAATCCTCTGAGATGGCCGAATTATTGAATCCGTTCGACTATATCATATTGGATACTTGCTCTCTTATGGATGAAAATTTCCCTGAATGGATGGACGTTATTGAAAACGCCAAAGAATATCGCAAAGCAGGACAACAAATAATAGTCTTTCAAAAATGTGAAGACGAATTGAAAAAACATGTCCACGATAAAAATAATGATTCGAAACGCATCGCGGCAAAAAGAGCATTAAAAATACTTCGCCATGCTTCGTGGAAAAAATTATTGACGATAAGTAAAAAAGAAAAGAATCAAAACTTTGCCGATAATGCCATATACGTTCGTGTATCTAATGATCGTATTACTTCTAAAATTGCCGTTATTACCCAAGATAATCATTTAGCAGAAGACCTAATTAAACTTAATAATCTAGGCAGTCAAAAAGGGTATAGAGTTTATGTTTTTAAAATTGTAAACGGCGGATATTTAAAGAGGAATAATGGCTTACTTAACAACAATAACGAAAGCAAAAACAATCAAAGCAAGCCAAGAAATACTCCAAAAGAGAAGATAGAGATAAAACATTCTTATGTTTTTAACAAAACAATCGAAACGGATTCTAAATTAAAGGATAGATTCCTTTCGTCTTCTTATTCGAAAGAAAAAAGAATAGAAGACATAAAATATCAACTTAAAAATATTTCTAAGTTAAGCAAAGAAGAAGCAAAAGAAATATCTTTATTTTATGATGGCGCGAAATTAAACGCCTTGTTAAAGGAATATTCTTCTAAACAAGAGGATAAAAAAGACTTAAAAAAGGAAGAATTAATCAACAAGCCGAATCCAAAATTATATTTTGGAAGTGGTTGGAAGGTCGAAGATGCGCTTCATCAAGTGGCGGAACATTATCATTTGATGTTTCGTGACCCCTCAATTCCTTTTGTTAAAGGGGTACATGGCGATGTCGATCTTACATTAGCTGATTTTGAGCAAATAACTTCAAGAATATATTCTCTTCTTTCCAAGAAAAATAAGACTTCTTTTATGTATTCCTTTTTCGAAGTAATTGCAGAAAAGGTCAATAATGGTTTTCATGTTTATTTTGATTTTTCCAAAGCAATAAAAGGCAAAGAAAAGAATAAAATAGATAACTTGAAGCCAAAAGAAACATCTAAGAAAACCAAACAAATAGATGCCCCTTTGACTTTGAATGAAACTAAGGAACCTAAGGAAAAAAGGATAAGCAAAAAGGAAGAAAAACTAGCAACGGCTACTACTTCGCCTACTTTGGTTGTTGCTATTCCAGAAGAAAAAGTAAAATCTAGGATTGAAGCTAAAACTAGGAATGAAGTCTTGGCTGCTAAAGAAACAAAAAGAAGAAAAACTCCTTTAAAAAAGAGCGAGCCCAAGACGAAGAAGGATAATATAAATAAGAAAAAAGAGTCCTCAAAAGCCAAGAAAGCTTCCTCTATAAAAAAAGAAAAGAAGCCAATTTCCGAAGTTATTGTTTCTGATAAGAGGCTAAAAGCTCTTATTTCTAATCCAAATTATCCTATAAAAGACAAAATATCCGATATTAAAACCCAAATGAATCTAATAAAAGGATTATCTAGTGAAGAGAAGAAAAAGCTTTCTTTAAGCCAAAACAAACTAAAAAAAGAATTATCTTTTTTAGAACAAGCAAACGATAAATAGACAATTTATATTTTTTGTAAGTTATTTTATTTATTCTCTTTTTGTTGGCTAAATTTTATGTAAAATTGTTATTTGAAAGGTGGTATATAAGTCTTTATGGCTAAAAAATCTAAAAAATCTACTTTGTCATTATTTATTATAATGGCAGCCCTCGTCTTTGGAGTTCTTACCGTAATTTTACCAATGGTAACTAATTTTGCTTCCTCTTTCTTTTCTTACACAGTAGCAGGGAAACTTCTAGAAGGCACTATTGCAACTTATAAAGGAACAGACGTATTCTTTGGCACTAAAACAGATAGTGGCGACCAATTGCTAATTGGATCTACCTTGGGTTTAATTGGCTTTATTCTTTCGATCGCTGGCTCTCTTTCCTTACTTTTAGGCGCCGTCTTGGCTTGTTTGAAAAAAGGCAAGCTTGCTAAATTACTATCATTAATTGGTGGTTTATGCTTGCTTGTTGCCGGTATATTTATGTTTGTTGCCCCGAATAATTTTGTCTCTTCTAATTTAGATGAAATATTAGCTTCCGGTAGCAAATATGCTAAAGAAGCCATTTCAGGAAAGATGGAAGCTGGCGCAATCTTAGGCGGCATCTTCGGAATTGTTGGTGGCCTAGGTGGCTTTGCTGGTGCGATTGTAAAATAGTTTTACTAATAATTCTATTATTTACGCCTAGGCTAGCCCCTAGGCTTTTTCTTTATATAATTAAAGTATGGACAAAACTAATGTAATGCGTTTGCTCGCTGCAAAAAATATCAAATATATAGAAAAGACCTATTCAGAAGAAATTAGTGACGGAGAAAGCATTGCAAGGTGCTTAAACGAGGATCCTGATTGCGTTTTTAAAACATTGATTACTGAAAATGATAAAAGAGAACACTATGTTTTTTGCGTGCCAGTAAATAAAGAACTGGACCTAAAAAAGGCAGCAAAAGAAGTTGGCTGCAAATCTATAGTTATGATAAAACAAAAGGAATTGCTACCTTTAACTGGCTATATCCATGGAGGATGTTCTCCTATTGGCTTAAAAAAACAGTTTCCGGTTTTTATAGATGAAACAGCCCAACTTTTCGACTTAATTTATGTTTCCGGTGGCAGAAGAGGTTACCAAGTTGGCTTAAATCCCGATGACTTAATCAATCTTGTTTCCGGGAAATACGCAGATTTAGAAAAAAATTAGCACTCTGCTCTTGACACTGCTAAAAAACTGCATAATATATAGTTAGCACTTGAGATTAGCGAGTGCTAAAAACCATTAGGAGGTTTAATTAGTATGTCACATAATGTAAGTCGTTATTCAGGAAACTTCTTGGATCCATTCTTCGACAATTTCTTTGAAGATATAAATTCTGGGAACTTTGGTTCCTTAAGCATGAAGACGGATATCAAAGAGCATGAAAATAGTTATACTCTTGAAATTGATCTTCCTGGCTTTGAAAAGAACAATATCTCCCTTAGCTTAAAAGATGGTTATCTAACCGTTACGGCCAAAGTCAATCGTTCCATCAATAATGATAATGAAAAGAAATCTTCATTTGTTCACAGGGAACGTTTCTCTGGATCTTCTACTCGCAGCTATTATGTAGGCGATGTCGAAGAAAAAGACATTCACGCTTCTTATAAAGATGGAGTTTTGTCAATCGAATTGCCAAAGCAAGATACAAAGAAAGTCGAAGAAAAGCATCAAATTGCTATTCAATAAAGACTTTATTCAATAAGATTAGAAAGGGCGGGCGACCGCTCTTTTTTTGTTGCATACGCGAAAAAAGTTAATTAAACTATGGATACCCCTAGGGGGTATATATATGAACAAAAGATTCGATGTATCCGGCATGACTTGTTCTGCCTGTCAAGCAAATGTAACTAGAGCTGTGGCTAAATTAGCGGGAGTAAATTCTGTTAATGTTTCTTTGCTAGGCAAAAGCATGAACGTTGATTTTGATGATTCTATAGTAACTGAAATTCAAATAATTGATGCAGTAACTAAGGCTGGCTATTCATGTTCTTTATACGTCAATAAAACCTTAAAGGCCATTGAAAATGAAAGAAAAGCAGCTTTAAAGAAAAAAAGAAATAAGGTTCTTTTAAGCGTGCTCTTGCTACTTTGCCTAATGGTCTTTTCAATGGGTCCAATGATTTTTTCTTATCCCTCAATGGATGATCCTAATTATGGCAAAATAATGATTATTGATATTGCCATCCAATTTGCCTTTATTGTCCCAATCATTATTTTGAATTTTAATCATTTTTCTTCTGGCTTTAAAAGCTTATTTCACTTTCACCCAAATATGGACTCATTAGTAGCCTTAGGGTCAACCGTTTCTCTTGCTTATGGTATTTATTCTTTTGTTATGACTATTATTGGAGAAGTTGCTCACGATCATATGATGGTTATGAATAACGCAATGAATATATACATTGAATCCGGTGCTATGATTCCAACGATTGTGGGATTAGGAAAATATTTAGAGGAAAAAGCAACCTTAAAGACATCTTCTACTATTGCTTCTTTAATAGAGCTATTGCCAGATGTAGCTACTATAAAAAAGAATGATAAACAGATAGAAATACAATCTAGCGAATTAAAAGAAGGAGATATAGTAGTCGTTAAGCCAGGTCAAACAATACCTTGCGACGGAATTGTTTTGAATGGTTTTTCTCATGTTGACGAAGCTTCTTTAACAGGTGAATCGAAACTTATTAAGAAAGAAAAAAACGATAAAGTTGTTGGGGCAACTTTAAATAAGGAAGGCAGCTTTGAATTTAAAGCGACTTCAGTGGGAAAAAATATGGTTATGTCTCAAATAATTGACTTAGTAAAAGAAGCTAGTCAAACAAAAGCCCCTATTTCTAGATTGGCCGACAAGATCTCTTTAGTATTTGTTCCAACTGTAATGATTCTTTCTTTGATTACCTTTATTGTTTGGGTTTGTCTAGGTTATTCAGGCGTTATTAAGGATAATTCCAATCACCTTAATTTAGCGTTTCAACTTGCTATATCGGTTTTGGTAATATCTTGTCCTTGCGCTTTAGGGCTAGCTACGCCTGTATCAATAATGGTGGGAACTGGGAAAGGTGCGGAATATGGGGTACTAGTTCGTTCAGCTGAAGCTTTTGAAAGATTAAGCAAAGTTGATACGGTCGTTTTTGATAAAACAGGTACTTTAACAAAAGGGGAAATGACAGTTGTTACCATTAAGCCTTTTGGAGTTGAAGAGGACTCGCTTTTAAAAATAGCCTCTGAATTAGAGAGTAAATCCGAGCATCCTTTAGCAAGGGCTATAGTTTCTTTTGCTAAGAACAAAAAAATTGAATTTACTTCTAACTTGCTTTGCAATTACGTTTCGGGGAAGGGAGTTATTTCTTCTAATGCCTTAATAGGGAATACAGCTTTAATGGAGGAAAATTTTATAGACTACGATTTTGCTAAAAAAGACGAGAAAGAACTTTCTAGTCTAGGCTATACGGTTTTGTATGTGGCTTTAAATAACCATTTAATTGGTTTAATAGCTATTGGCGATACTTTAAAAGATGACTCTATAAGGGCTGTTTCTACATTAAAGAAAATGGGAAAAAGAGTCGTTATGCTAACTGGCGATAACGCTTTGACAGCAAAATGCATTGCTAGAAAAATAGGTATTGATGAAGTGTATTCAAATGTTTTGCCAAACCAAAAAGAAGAGATAATAGCAAAGCTGCAAGAAGCAGAGAGAAAAGTGCTTATGGTTGGAGACGGGGTTAACGATGCGCCTTCTTTAGCCAAGGCAGATGTCGGGGCTTCTGCCTTGGCTAAAGAAGGCGCATCGTTAACCCCGTCTCCAACCATA
>ERZ808246.1955-NODE-1955-length-13675-cov-3.414023_pt1 | contig 13675 bp, 9 predicted proteins | sample MGYA00521083_ERZ808246 | MGnify/ENA primary metagenome ERZ808246 (study PRJEB31516, sample SAMN03275577) | gut metagenome | biome: mammalia-associated habitat; material: feces | host: Papio cynocephalus | place: Kenya | collected 2012-07-07 ...
GTATGAAAAGCTGTTCCGGAAAGAGGAGTTCCAGATCAAGAACATGGTCGACGCCATTTCCCACGCAACGTGCTGCATGGCCTGTGATATCGGCGCCAGAGCGATCGTCGTCAGCTCCCTGTCGGGCGTTACCGTCCGCATGGTGTCGCGGTTCCGCGTTCCGGTCGATATCGTGGGCATGGCGACCAACGCCCGCGTCTGGTACCGGCTGGCGCTCTCGTGGGGCGTTCTTCCGATCCTCTGTGAGGAGACCTTCCACTCCGCCGACGTGCTGTTCTACAACGCACTGCGTGCGGCAAAGGCAGCCATGCATCTTGCGCCGGGCGACAGCGTCGTCATGACCGGCGGCACGCCGAACGGCACCTCCGGCAACACGAATCTCATCAAGGTCGAGACGATCTGAGGCTTTTGCGTTAGATAAGCCCAATTTCATGCCGCATACTCCGCGGGAAAAATCCCGCGGAGCTTTTTTTCGAACGTTCAGTGGAAATATTCTGCGGTTTGTGCTAATATAAATTATGTATGTGCATCCGGCCCGCCGGGTGCGACTTTCCGGACGGAGGCATGGTATGACCTATTGGACCGCCATTCTACTTGGTATCATACAGGGCCTGGCAGAGTTCCTGCCGATCTCCAGCTCAGGCCATCTGGCAATTCTGCAGAATTTTCTGCGCATCGGTGATCTGGAAAACCAGATGCTCTTTGACGTGCTGCTGCACCTGGGGACGCTCGGCGCCGTTATTCTTGCCTACCGGACACAGCTGAAGGGGCTGTGCCGCGAGGGTCTTCTGATGCTGCACTTCAAAAAGCCGAACCGCAGGGAAAAGCCGGATCCGGCCAGACGGCGTCTGATCCTGTTTCTCATCATCGCGACGCTCCCGCTGATCCCGGCAGCCTTCCTCAGTGATCTGCTGGATCCGCTGTTCTACGACACGTTTTTCATCGGCTTCGCGCTGATCGCCACGGGCTTTCTCCTGCTCGCAGCCGACCGGTACGGCCACGGCAATAAGTCGGAGCGCGCCATGACGCTTCCCGACGCGCTGATCATCGGGCTTGCGCAGATGATCGCGGTCGTTCCGGGGCTGTCGCGCTCCGGGACGACGATCTCCGTCGGAATGCTGCGCGGACTGGATCGGAGCTTTGCCGTCCGCTTTTCCTTCTTCCTCTCGATCCCTGCTGTACTGGGTGCGAATCTCCTTTCCCTTATCAAGGCGATTGCAGCAGGTGTCGTCTGGTCTGAAGTGCCCATGTATCTCTGCGGTGTTGCCGCCGCGTTCGTGTTCGGATATCTCGCCATTTTTGCGCTGAACCGCATCGTCCAGCGTGGAAAGTTCGGCGGATTCTGCTATTACTGCTGGGGCGCAGGTCTTCTGACGATCATCCTGTCCCTGATCTCGTGAGGTGTATCGATTCCATGGCTACCACGAACAAAAGAAAATCCACCGGCTCCCGCAGCCGGAAAAAAACGCCGCAGAAGCAAAGCCGCACGCCTATCCGGCGCGAGGTCGGCGCGTGTGTCTGCCTTGTGCTCGCGCTGCTGACGGTTCTGTGCTGCTTCCGCATCAATGCGGCCATCCTGAACCTGCTGACAGCTCTGTTCAAGGGTCTGATCGGTGCAGGCTTCTACATTCTGCCGTTCTCCTTTGTGATGAGCTTCCTGATCCTCATCCTGCACGACGGACGCCCGGTCGCGCTCCGCGTCACGTGTACATTCCTGACGGCTGCGCTCATCGGAAGCCTTGTGCATCTGGTCGGCGGAAAGTTTGAGGCAGACTGGGATTGGAGCCTGATCACGGCGCTCTGGGACGGCGGCATCGGCGGAACGGCAGGCGGCGTGCTCTCCGGTGGGCTGGCAAGCGTTCTGTCGCTGCTCATCAGCCGCGTCGGCGCGGTAATCGTTATCATTATCGGCATGCTGCTGAGCCTTATCACGAGCCTCAATATGACCGTCGCCAGCATCGTCACCGCCATCAAAAACAGACCGCGCGCAGAATACGCCGAACCGCAGCGCGAGCATAAGGATCCCGCACAGGTGATCGTCGATTCCGTCGCGACCCGGCACATCGAGCATACCCAGCGCACCGAGCAGCGCCGCGCCTCCCGCATGCAGGAGTTCGACCTGCCGGTCGACGATCCTCCTCTGCCGGAGCAGGCGGAAAAGAAAACCGCCGGAAAGCGTTCCTCGCCCATGCGTCCTGACGTGTTCGTGGAAAACAGCCGCAGGCAGACAAAGGCTTCCCCGCAGCCTGCCGCCGAAGAACCGCCCGCAGCACAGGAAGCGCCGCAGGAGCCGGTGCATTCGGATTACAAATCGCAGTTTGACGCGCTGATCGCTGAAAAGCCGGCGCAGCCGGAAGAAGCGGCACAGACCGCACCGGAGGAGCCGGAAGTCCCGGAGGCTCCGGCCGTCAATGTCATTCCCCTGTCGCGCCCCAGACAGATGCCGCCGCTCATCATCGAGCACTTTGATGCACCGAAGCCGGTTTCAAAGCCCGGGCCGGAGCCTGCAGAAGAGGAGCTTCCCCCGCTTCAGCTTCCTGACCAGCCCGAAACGGTCAAAAAGGAAGACGTACAGCTCGAAGCCGCGCAGATCGCGCAGGAGATCGGCCAGCAGGAACCGCAGAAGCCTGAATACCAGTTCCCGCCGCTCGGTCTGCTCAAGGCCGGAAACGGTCAGGCACACGACGGAACGGAGGAAATGCGCCAGAACGCCGAGCGCCTGAGCGATACCCTGCAGTCGTTCGGCATTGAAGCGCACATTATTAACGTCACGCGCGGCCCGTCGGTCACGCGCTATGAGCTGGAGTTGGACCGCGGCGTTAAATTATCCAAAGTAACAAATCTCGCAGACGATATTGCGCTTGCGCTCGGTGCTTCCGGCGTGCGTATTGCAGCCATTCCGGAGAAGATCTCTGTCGTTGGCATTGAGGTCCCGAATCGCGTTGTTTCGACCGTATTTGCACGCGATGTCATTGACTCGCCGGAGTTTACAAAAAACAAGTCAAAGGTTGCTTTTGCTGTCGGTAAAGATATCGGCGGCAACCGGATCATCTGTGATATCAATAAACTCCCGCATTTGCTGATCGCCGGTACGACCGGCTCCGGTAAATCGGTCTGCATGAACAGTCTGATCATCTCTCTTCTGTACAGGTCAACGCCCGAGGAGGTCAGGCTCATCATGATCGACCCTAAGATGGTCGAGCTTGGCATTTATAACGGCATTCCGCACCTGCTCATCCCTGTCGTCACAGACCCCAAAAAAGCCGCAGGCAGCCTGCAGTGGGCTGTCACAGAGATGATGCGCCGCTACCGCTTGATGGCGGACGCAGGCGTGCGCGATCTGGAATCGTACAACAAGCAGGCACGGGCGTCCACTGACGATGAACTCGAGCCGATGCCGCAGATCGTCGTTGTGATCGACGAGCTGGCAGACCTCATGCTGGTCGCAGCGAAAGAAGTCGAGGAATCGATCTGCCGCATTGCACAGATGGGTCGTGCATCCGGTATCCATCTGGTCATCGCGACGCAGCGTCCGTCCGTAAAAGTCATTACCGGCCTCATGAAGGCCAATATCCCCTCGCGTATCGCGTTCGCCGTCGCCTCTGCGATGGACTCGCGCATCATTCTGGACACATCCGGCGCGGAAAAGCTCGTCGGCAAGGGCGATATGCTCTATGCGCCGCTCGGTCAGGGCAAGCCAAAACGTGTGCAGGGCTGCTTCATCACTGACAGTGAGGTGCAGGATATCGTCACATTCATCAAATCGTCGAGCGAAGCGGACTATTCCGATACTGTCATGGCTGAGATCGATAAAAAAGCTGCAGAAAGCGGAAAATCCGGTTCCGCCAGCTCCGGCAGCAGCGCAGCCGCAGAGACAGACAGCTCTGACGGCGACGAAATGCTCCCGGCTGCGGTCGACGTCATCATGGAGACCGGGCAGGCGTCCGTTTCCATGCTCCAGCGCCGTCTGAAGCTCGGCTATGCGCGCGCCGCGCGCATCATGGATGAGATGGAAGAGCGCGGCATTGTCGGCCCGTTCGAAGGCTCCAAGCCGCGGCAGCTCCTGCTTTCGCGCGAGCAGTGGCAGGCCATGAAGGACGGCACCGCCGTCCCCAATCCCCCGGTCGAGGAGGAAATCCCGTAATCAGCGTTATCACCGGGCATTGCCCGTGGTAAAATATTTGCGTTGCATCCGGGATACCCGGAGCGACAGCAGGAGGAACTTATGAAAAGCAAAAATCATGCATCCGTCGTTCGTCTGACCTCGCTGGCCTTGCTGGCCGCACTGGTCGTTGTGCTGCAGACCGTGGCAAGCGGCATCCGGATCGGGCCGGTCCCGATCTCTCTAACGCTCGTCCCGATCGTCGTCGGCGCGATCCTGTTTGGACCCGCCGCAGGCGCGGGACTTGGCGCGGTGTTCGGCATCGTCTGCCTGATCGCCGGTATCAGCGGTGCCGACCAGTTCACAAACGTGCTGTGGGTCGCCAGCCCGTTCTGGCTCGTCATTGTCTGCGTTGGCAAGGCCGTTCTGTGCGGTCTGTGCGCCGGTCTTGCGGCAAAGGCGCTGCAGAAAAAGCAGACGCTTTCCTGCATCTGTGCGGCGTTGATCGCCCCGATCGTCAATACCGGCGTTTTCGCGGCCGGTATGCTGACGGTCTTCAAGCCGGTGCTGCAAAGCTATGCAGGCGGTACGAACATCGTCTATTTCCTTTTCGTCGCCTTCATCGGCGTCAACTTTCTCGTAGAGTTCTGCGTCAACGCCGTCCTGAGCGCCGCCATCGCGCGCATCGTCCAGGTCGTGAAAAAGCAGCTGGAAAAGTAAATTTTCTGCAGCAAAAAGAGGGGCAGCTCAGCTGCCCCTCTTTTTTGACATGTGATTACATCCAGCTGGGATCGGCGGTGAGTTTATCCCAGGTTTCGTAGCCGTTGGGCTTTCTGGTGTAGGTGTGGCTGTTGGCTGCTTCCTGGACATCCAGATAGTACCACGCACTCGTGCTGACATCGGAGAACGTCGTCATGTTCTTCAGCAGGTCGGAGCCGTACTGCGGCGCACGGTTCAGAACGCGATTCAGGATCGCGACGGTCTCTGCACGGGAGAGGTTGCGGTCCGGTGCGTAGGTGGAGCCGTAGCCGGTGATCCAGCCGAGTTCATAGGCTCTTGCGATGTAGCCGGATGCCCAGTGGCCGTAGGTATCCGTGAAGCCGGAGTATGTGCTGCCGTAATAGCCGCCGTCGCAGCGGGCGATCATGGCCGCCATTTCCGCTCTCGTAATGGGATCGTTCGGGCGGAAATAGCCGTCGCTGCCGCCGGTGATGATGCCAAGCTTCGCCATGGTGGACACAGCGGTGTTATACCATGCGTTTGCCGGGACATCCTTAAAGGTGTTGTAGCTGGTGGTGTAGGCTCTGCGCGTGGAATCCGTCAGCAGGCGGTAGAAGATCGTGGCGACCTCCGCACGGGTGATGGTCGCGTCGGGCTTGAACTTGCCATTCGGGTAGCCCTTGATGTACGCATAGTGATCGGTGCCGTTGAGCATGTAGGGAACCGTGTCGATCTTCTTCGACCACATGGCCGTAAAGACCGGCTTGCCGCCCGAGTAGGTCAGATCCCAGCCGTAGAACGTGTAGCCCGTTCTGGCGGCATCATCCAGGATGCGGTCGGCGTGGATGGAGGTGATCGTCTTCTTGGACAAGATCGTCGTACCGTACCACTTTACGCTGCCGCCGTTCGGGTCGATGATGATGCTGTCACCGGCCGCGACCGTCTCATAGGCGTATTTATTGGTATCGTAGTCCCAATATTTGATGGTATAGGTCGTGGAGGAGCTGATCTTCGACCACATGGCGGTGAAGATCGTCTTTGCGCCGTAGTTCGTGACATCCCAGCCGAGGAACACATAGCCGTCGCGCGCCGCGTCAGCCAGCGTGTAATTTCTGGAGACCGTATAGGCCTTCACAATGCTGAAGGTCTCCCCTTCGAACCTGACCGAACCGCCGTTCGGGTCGACGACGAACGTGCTGTTCTTTTCCAGCTCGAGATACTTGCAGGCATCGTCATAATCGTCGAAATAGACCTTGTACTTGACCGCAGCTGTGTCCTTCCACATGGCCGTCAGTGCGATCATGCTGTCCTCCTCGGACAGCTTCCAGCCTGCAAACGTCACGCCGGACTTTTCTGCATCCGCAATCGTCTGCACCTTTTCGTTGCCGGTGACAGTGACATAGGCTACATCGCCGCCTACGCCGTATGCAGTTCCAGGGTACGTGCCGCCGTTCAGGTTCAGCTTGATGTTGGCGTCAACTGCAGCAGTCACGCGCGTGTATGCGCCGTCCTTGTCATAGTCATGGAAGCGAACCAGCGCGGATTCCGACTTCTGCGTAAAGACAGCCACAAATACCCAGTCAGACTGCACATCGCGGATCACATCACCCTGCTTATAGATTTTGCCGTCCTGCGCCTGCCAGCCGTCGAAGCTCATGCCCTCCGGGGCAGTCCAGTCGCAGCCCTGCACGGTAATGCTGTCGCCCTTGCTGACCTGAAACGAGGCCGTGTGCGCAGAATCCGAAGTATGATACGTAATGGTGACCTTATCTGCATCAGGTGTCTGCGAGCCGTTTTCCTGCCACATGCCGTAGAAGGTCAGCGTAGCATAATACGTCTGAACGATCGGATAATAATCTTCGCCGAACCTGAAGATGGCAGCAGGATCATCCGACTTGAGCGACCAGCCAAGGAACGTATAGCCGGTTTTTTCATTGATCTCGCTGGCGGCCGGCTGATCGCCGTCGACAGACTTGACGCCCTGACGCGGAACATTCTCATCGCCCAGCTTGATGATCAGCTCCTGACCGTTCTGCGGATCAAAAATCAATGTAAGTCCGTAATTCTGCGCCGCAAATACCGTCGGCACAAGTCCGATCACCATGACAAGGCACAGGATCAGAGCCAAGAAACGTTTTTTCATAAATCTTCCTCCTTGATTTGTTCTCCGGTGGTGGGTTGCACCGGTATCCCATAGGACGCACGCGGAAGGCCGTGTGCGCTCCGGTTGGCAGCTCCGGCCTCCTTCATAGAGCCTCAACTGTCTTTTAACCATATATATCGTAGCACAGGGGTTTCCAGAACGCAATAGATGGTTTCCGCACTTTTCCCTGTTTTCCCGGCGAAAGCCGAATTTTTAAGAAATCTTAATTAATTTATGTAAACCTACAAAGGCGCTGTATCCGCAAGAATTTCAAATAGATTTCAAACCAGTTTCAGAAGTGTAACAGACCGCCGCGTGCAGTCAAACGGAAAGCCGTCTTCCCATATTGCGGAAAGACGGCTTGTGTGTTATTCCGGATCCGGAAGCGATACGATGACAGGCGTATGGTGGACAGCCGGGAGGAATTTTGTCAGGATATCCTGCGTGGCAATAGAAAGCGTGGAGGAGTTGATGCACGGATGGCAGCCGATCTGCGCCGATTCGGCGATCGGCTGGTCGATGACCAGCTGCACAGCATTTTCCGTGTCGTTCATAAGGCCAAGCACGCTGACAGAGCCGGGCGTGATGTCCAGATACCGATCCATATCCTCCGGCGCGGCAAAAGACAGCCGCGCCACGCCGAGCTGCTTGGAAAGATCCTTGGTCTTGAAGACCTTCTCCCCTTCCAGCATGAGAAGATAGAACTGCGTTTTCTGCCGGTTGCAGAGAAACAGGTTCTTGCAGATCTTCTCGCCCAGCACCTGCTCGACGGCCTCGCAGGCCTCGATGGTATCGGCAAAATCATGGTCAACACGGCTGTACGGGATCTTAAGGCTGTCCAGCAGCGCATAGCAGCGCTGCTCTTTTTCGAGCCTGCCGGACATATCCTCCGGCCGCCCTTCAAATTTTACGGGATTGACGTACATATTTTCAGCCAGCGCGGATATACAGCTGATCCGCCTGCACTCCTTTCTCATACGGGTTCAGATATTCGTTGACCATCTCCGCAACGCCGGACGCGTCCAGCACGTAGTATGAGCCGCTGGAGAAATTCGCAGCTGCTCCGGGCAGCGTCGCCGTCCGGATACTGCTGCGGCTGCAGAGCAGAAAGCTCTCGGCCAGCCAGAGAAGATTGGATTTAGTCAGATTTGTATTGGAGGATTCTTCAATCAGCTTCACTGCCTTCGTCAGATGCAGCAGTCCCTTGGGAGAGACCCACTGCCTCAGCGCAGCCGAGACCAGCTCCCGCTGCACCTCGATGCGGCCAAGGTCAGCCGTCGCATAGCCGGAGCGAAAGCGCGCAACCTGCATGGCCTGCTCGCCGTTCAGATGCTGCTTGCCCGCCTGCAGATCAATGTTCAGACCCTGCGTGGGATCATTATAATGCATATCGACCGGCACCTCGAATGTGATGCCGCCCATGAGATCGACCAGCTGCTCAAAGACGTTCAGATCGACGACCACATAGCCGTCCGGCTCGAAGCCAATGATCTCCGACACCCGCAGCAGCAGCTCCTGCATACCGCTCTCACCGCCGCCGGCCCAGCCGTAGGCAGAGTTGATCTTCGGGACGGAGTATTCGCAGTAGATGAGCGTGTCGCGCGGGATGGAGACCAGACTGATGGCCTTTGTCTCGCGATTGACGTTGACGAGCATCATGGAATCGGTGCGGTAGCCGCCCTCATCCGTACCGGCGACAAGGATCGTCGCGCAGCCCGGCTTCCGCGCGGAGAGCGCCGTGTCCGCCTCCGGCTGCCGGGCGAGGATAAAGTGGAACGCTGCCGCGCCGATCGCAAGCAGCAAAACCAGCACAAGGATCACCCGCCATGGGCCGCGGCGGCGCGGCTTGTCTTTTTTGGGCTTCCGCTGCTTTTTTTCCGGCTGCGCGAGCTTCATCTGCTGCTCGGTGCGCGCATGCTGCTCTTCGTCGCTCAAGCCCTGACTGTAGAGCCATTCGGCGTATTCCGCCGCACTCCGGCGCGGCTTGGGCTGATGCTTTCCGCGGCGCTTCTGTCTGGCGATCGCTTCGTCCTTCCGCTCCAGCTCCTGCTGGCGCGCAGCTCTGGCCAGACGCTCCTGTTCGCGGATGCGTTCATATTCCGCACGGCGTGCGCGCTGATAGGCCGGCTTGGACTGCTCGTAATACGTCAGCGGCGCCTGCGGCTGTCCGTCCGGTTCTCCATAGAACCTTCCGTAGTCGATCTGCACGTCGTCCGCCGTCATCGGCTCCTCTGCCGGTTCCGAAGGCGTTCCCTGCTCCTGCTCTGCGATTGCTTCATCGGACTCCCCAAGCAGGGATTTGACGTCCTCCAGCAGCGCGTCGACAGACTCTGGCTGCTCCGGCGTCTGTGCAGCGTCCTGCGGCGACTGGGTCTGATTGCGGTCTTCCATACGATGTCTCCTTCCATTTTCCGCCCAACCGGATCGGCTGGTGGAAAGAAAGTTTCCAATTCGATATGATATTGTAACATATATTCACCAAAAAGTAAATACTGGCCGCCATGCGCGTTGCAATCCGGGCGATTTCATGATACACTGATACAAGTTTTCAGAACTGGAGGATATGCGCATGAACTACGATGTGGCGCTTGCCGCCTGCCGGAGCTATGAGGAACAGGAGGTCTCCGCCGCACTGGAGCAGGCCATCGATCAGGCCGGCGGGCTTGAGTGGGTCACGCACGGTATGCACGTTGCGCTGAAGCTCAACCTCGTCTCCGCCATGAGGCCGGAGCAGGCTGCGACCGTCCATCCTGCGATCGTCTGCGCACTGACCCGCATGCTGACGGCGCGCGGCGCACACGTGATCCTCGGCGACAGCCCCGGCGGACTGTATACCGCCGCGCATCTGCAGCGTGTCTACGACGTGACCGGCCTTCGCGCGGCGCAGGCGCTTGGCGCGGAGCTGAATCAGGATTTTTCCGTGGAAGAGATCGCATTTCCGGAAGCCGTGCAGGCGCGGCATTTTACTGCAACCGCGTACCTGCGGAAGGTGGATGCCGTCATTGACGTCTGCAAGCTCAAGACGCACGGCATGATGGGCATGTCCAACGCCGTCAAGAACTTCTTCGGCACCATCCCTGGCACGATGAAGCCGGAATATCACTACAAATATCCGAAAATCGAGGATTTTTCCGACATGATCGTCGATCTGTGCGAATATTGGAAGCCGCGTCTTTGTATCTGCGACGCTGTGGTCGGTATGGAGGGAAACGGTCCGACACAGGGCCAGCCGCGCCAGATCGGCTGCATTCTGGCTGCGCAGAACGCGCACAGGCTGGATCTGGCAGCGTGTACGCTCATCGGTCTTCAGCCGGACGACGTACCGACGCTGCAGGCCGCCATCCGCCGCGGACTTTGCCCGGCTTCCCCTGCCGAATTGTCCGTCTCCGCCGATCCGGCGGCGTTCGCGGTCAGCGATTATAAGACCGTTCCGTCCCAGTCCAGCGTCCAGTTCCGCTACGGCGGCTCCGGTGCGGTCGGCCGTGCGATCCAGTCCGCCCTGCACGGCATTCTGACGCCGAAGCCGAAGCTGCACGCCGCCGATTGCATCGGCTGCTCGAAATGCGCGAAGATCTGTCCTGCACACGCGATCAGCATGCAGCGAAAAAAGCCGGTCATCGACCGCAGCAAATGCATTCGCTGCTTCTGCTGTCAGGAGTTCTGCCCGAAGGGCGCCATGCAGGTCGGCCGGAACCCGCTGATGCGGCTGCTGGAGCGCTGAAGCGGCTCCAGAATTGCCGCAGATCCCGGGATCTGACCGGTTTTTCAGAATCAGTCCTTGCTATTTTGTGGCAGGTGGCGTATAATCTCAGTGCCTGTCGTTTTCGGTGTGTGGGAACCGGCAGGCAGGTGTGTAAAATCGATAACTGAAAGGATGAAAAAAATGGGACTTTCCTCTTCCGCTCCCTGGCTCAAGTATTACGGTGATGTGCCCCATCATCTGACGTATCCGCAGAAGACCATCTACCAGATGGTGCAGGCTGCGGCTGACCGCAATCCGAAGCTGTACGCCTATGAGTTCATGGGCAATAAAACGACCTTTACGCAGTTCATGCAGAAGATCGACGCCGCCGCGCAGGCGTTCCTCGCCATGGGCATCCAGAAGGGCGACCGCGTGACCATCTGCATGCCGAACTGCCCGCAGGCGCTGCACGCATTCTACGGTCTGAACCGGATCGGCGCTGTTTCGAACATGATCCACCCCCTGTCCGCAGCCGGCGAGATCAAATTTTACCTCAATTTCTCCCACTCCAAGTGCATTCTGACGCTCGACCAGTTCTATGCCAAGGTCGCGCCCATCATGCCGGAGCTGGACGACCCGGACTGCAAGCTTCTGGTCGCGAAGATCGAGGACGAGCTGTTCCCGCATCTGGCCGTCGGCTACGCGCTCACGGCGGGCCGCAAGTATCCCAAGCCCCCGAAAAACGGCGATTACATCTGGTGGAACGAATTTCTGCGTGTTGGCAAAAAGCGTAATCTGCCGCTCCCGAAGGAGTTCGGCAGGGCTTCTGACGGCGCGTCCATCCTCTACTCCGGCGGAACGACCGGCACGACCAAGGGCATTCTTCTGTCCAACATGAACTTCAACGCCCTCGGCCTGCAGACCATCGCGGCCTCCGGCTTCTCCCCCATCGACGGCATGAAGATGCTCTCCGTCATGCCTGTATTCCACGGCTTCGGTCTCGGCATCGGCATCCACACGGCGCTCATCGGCGGCGCATGCTGCATTCTTGTCCCGAAGTTCAACGTCAACACCTATGCCGAGCTTCTCATCAAAAAGCAGCCCAACATCATTCCGGGCGTCCCGACGCTGTTTGAGGCACTGCTGCGCGCAGAGAAGCTCGAAAATGCCGATCTCAGCTGCCTGAAGGGCGTCTTCTCCGGCGGCGACAGCATGTCCATTGAGCTGAAGAAGAAGGTCGACACGTTCCTCAAGGCGCACAAGGCTTCCGTGCAGGTCCGGCAGGGCTACGGCCTGACCGAGTGCGTGACGGCCTCCTGCCTGACGCCGAAGGATTATAACCGCGTCGGCTCCATCGGCGTTCCGTTCCCGGACACCTATTACAAGATCGTCAAGCCCGGCACCACGCAGGAGGTCGACGCCAATATTGAGGGCGAGATCTGCGTCTCCGGCCCGTCCGTCATGCTTGAGTATGTCGACAATCCAGAAGAGACCGCCAACACGCTCCGCCGCCATGCCGACGGCCGTATCTGGCTGCACACGGGCGACCTCGGCAAAATGGACGAGGATGGCTTCGTCTACTTCTCGCAGCGCATCAAGCGCATGATCATCACTTCCGGCTATAACGTCTATCCCGGCCAGCTGGAAAACATCATTGACGGTCATGAGAAGGTACTCCTCTCCTGCGTCATCGGCGTCAAGGATCCGTATAAGATGCAGAAGGTCAAGGCCTTCGTCGTCCTGCGTCCGGGCTACGAACCGTCGGACGCCGTCAAGGAGGAGATCCTCGCCTACTGCCGGCAGCATATTGCGAAATATGCCATGCCGTATGATATCGAGTTCCGCCCCGAGCTTCCCAAGACGCTGGTCGGCAAGGTCGCCTACCGCGTGCTGGAGGAAGAAGAAGCAGAGCGTCAGGCCGCGGAAGACGCGAAAAATGCCTGATTTTTGACACAGCCCGCCTGCTGCTCCGGCAGCAGGCGGCACGTTTTCAGGGGGAGTTTTTATGAAAAAAGCAGACCGGATCTGGGAGCTGGACGCACTGCGCGGATTCTGCATCCTGTGCGTCATCCTGGTGCATCTCATTTATGATCTTGGATATTTTATCGGCATGGATCTGCATTTACCGGCGTGGTATGTCTTTATCCAGCAGTACGGCGGCGTGATCTTCGTCATCCTGTCCGGCTGCTGTGCGACGCTTGGCTCGCGGAGCTTCCGCCGCGGCGCGATCGTGTTCGCCTGCGGCATGCTGATCTCGCTTGTGACCTTCGGGATGTACCGGCTCGGCATGGCCACGCGGGACGTGATCGTCTGGTTCGGCGTTCTGCACCTGCTCGGCATCTGCATGATGCTGTATCCTGTTTATCGCAGGCTTCCGACACAGGCGCTGGCAGTCATCGGCGTCGTGCTGGTCGTTACGGGATATCTCATTTCCGGAACGGTCGTGGAAGCAAAGTTTCTGTTTCCGTTCGGCCTTGTGTACGAGGGCTTTTCCTCCAGCGATTACTTCCCGCTGCTGCCGCATCTCGGCTGGTACATGCTGGGCGCTGTCCTTGGTCGGACGGTCTACGCCGAGAAGAAAACGCGCCTGCCCGGCTCGTTCCGGGAAAGCGCGATTGCAAGATTCTTCTGCTGGTGCGGCCGGCAGTCGCTGTTTATTTACCTGCTCCATCAGCCGATCGTGTACGGCCTTCTGGAGCTGATCGCCGCGATCCGAAACGCATGACTCCGCATAGCATAAAACGAGCGCTGCTGGTGCAGCGGTGGCTTGGGAAAACATTGAAGCAACGAACGGTGCAGCTTAACGGCTATGCCGTTCGTTGCTCTTTTTACTCGTGTTGCAGACATTTTCGATTGCTTGTGTGAATCCATATGCACCGATAAAGTTAGCGTCGATTGACAAGGGCACACATGCCCGCAGGACGCTCTGGCACGCCTTTCGCTGCGTTATCGTCCTTGACATACGTCAGTATGCCTGCGTCCTCTGCCTTGCGAAAAACGCGCCGGAACGCCCGGCGGGTCTTCGAGT
>ERZ808246.1957-NODE-1957-length-13665-cov-2.813005_pt1 | contig 13665 bp, 15 predicted proteins | sample MGYA00521083_ERZ808246 | MGnify/ENA primary metagenome ERZ808246 (study PRJEB31516, sample SAMN03275577) | gut metagenome | biome: mammalia-associated habitat; material: feces | host: Papio cynocephalus | place: Kenya | collected 2012-07-07 ...
GGGCATTATTTTTTCAAGGATATTTGCAATCAAATCTTCTTTTTCATTTCCTTGGTTAAATTGAGTTTGAAAATAAGGAAATACTGCCGTACACCATTCTTGGGATTCATATACGGGAAAGTCATCACAGCACAACCCTCCTTTAGCGTTAAAGACATAATTAAAAAGCTCTACAATAGATGTCTTTCCGCTATTGTTCGCCCCAGCAATAACAGTAATATCATCTTCCATATTTATTGTTGCTTTCAAAATCTTTCGAAACCCAGATATCTGAATGGTTTTAATTTTCATTTATATTCCCTCCACACAGCAGATCAAGAATGCGCCTACTTACAGGATTTTACGCCTTCAGATTTTGATACCCTACCGGTTTCGATCCGTTGAATCGAACCACCTTTTATCAAGGCACCCATCTCAGCCTTCACTGTCGTGAGACTGACTTCCAGCAAAATTTTAGATATCTCCGCTTTGGAAAGCGATGTCAGATTGTATAATACTGTTGCCTTGACACATATCTGAGTAATCTTTTCCGTGGACAACGGCAAACCGTTTATCCAGATCTTTATAGCACATATATATTGACTCAACACTTGTTTCCACCAATAGACACATAGTATCGCATTTCAAATGCAGCGGCATTATTATCTCTCCTTGCCTCTTATGGTATATTCATATTATATCATAAAAAGCTGAAAACGGTAGCATTCTATTGATAAACATATTCCAAAATAACCCTATTGTAAAGTTTTAGAACGCTTCAGAAATATAGAAAAAACACCGTCTCGGAATCACTTCCAAGACGGCGCTTTTCTGTTGTGGATCAGAGCGAACACTTCACGGCAAAACCGCCGCTGAAGAAATAGGTGTTCGTCCAATACCTGTTTGGTGGAGCCACAGTATAGGGAAGCGAACATTATTGTGACGCCGGTAGGAATTTTGCTGATGGCTCGTAGATAGACGGCATTTTATCTACCGCCTCTTCTATAACTACGCCGTAGGGGTTTTTGCTTTTTTGCTGCAAATCCATATTGCTCTAGCTTTTTAAAACATTCATTTATACAAAAAGTGCTATTAGTACCGTTTTTCACTCTCTCCTTGTGGTATACTATTATTAAACATATAAATAATAAATTTTGAGCTCTCAAATTGACACGTCCCTCTTTTCATAGTATTATACTTAAATATAGATAATAGGAATAAACATTGAAAAGGAGGGTAAAAAGATGGAAAACTTATCTATGTTTATGCTTTTTGACTCCATGCAACAAACAGAGCAAGGATGTCAATTGATTAACCCTCTCCCCATAATTCAACCTATGTCTGTTCCGGGAAATTTCTCCTTTATCTTCGCTTTTAATGCTTTTGGTGTAAAGCCTGGATATGAGCATACATTGTCATTATCGTTAAACCCGCCAACTGGAGAACCACTTACGTTATTTGACAGAAAAAAGGTTGTCCCCAACGAACCCGATAATGTCGCTAAGGTTCCTGTTCGTGAAGATTTGCCCGGCAGTATTTCCATCAATCTTGAACTTAGGAATTTTCCATTTAAAGAAGAAGGAATCTACACATTTAAAATCATGGTTGATGATAAGTTTTACGAGCATAGTTTTCCTGTTTATCACAAGGATGTGTATTAATGCTATGACTATTACAACATGCGCTGATCGTCCCCCAGTAACTACGCTCTTCTTTTCCCCCCCGCTTGGCATCTTACTCATCCCCCTTTACTAGTTTAATTGCCAATCCAACAACACCGCGGATTGTTCTAAAAAGTGACTTGTCAGAAACATATAATGGAATCACCATTACATGGGAGGACAATATCATGTATAACCCCGATATGAGTAATGCTATTTCAAAAATTAATTCATTCGGCGAGTTAGGGGATAACTGGAACGGTTATGGAGCCCCTCCGTTTACCAAAAGCTTGCTTAATAAAGCAAAAAAAATTCTTCACACCCTTAGGCATTGTCCCGAAGTTTTCCCTATCGCTGGCGGCGCTATCCAATTCGAATTTGAAAACGACGCCGGAGATTATCTCGAATTTGAGATTTACGATACCGAGCCTGCGCATTGTTTTCAGGTCACTTCTACTGAGAGCGAGCTTGAGTTTGATGTGAGTGCAGAAAAAATAAACGAGGTGGTTGACAAATTCTATGGCTAAGGATTTTTACGATTCTGAATTGCTTTTTCGAGCCATTCTTCCTAATCCTGTATTTTGGAAAAGTGACGGCTCTCTTAGCTCCGCGGCTTTTAAAATTAGATCCGGTGAAGATGGACTTTCTGTTGACCGACAAATGAATCGTTCCATCGATGAATGTATCGCTTTTATTAGCCAGACACTTCAAGGCAGCATTGTTTCTGTATCAGTTTCTGACGTCCACACATATGGTGCCGAAGTAGTTTATGATCCAATTGAAGGCCATAACGAGTTTCATTCTCTAATCATTCGAAATGAAGCAACAAAAAGACTTACATCGGGCCAGGCCAAAAATCTGGCTTCTATTGCACAAATTCGATACAAATGCGACGACTAACCCAAGTTCATGTATCCTTCCACTATATTCGAATCAACCGATAAACTTCAGGATTTGTTATATTTAAAAGCAACTCCTGAAGTTTTGTTTCATCTTTACATAAATCAACTAAACGCTATAAGAATACTATCGCATATATTGATAAGATTTCTTTTGCTGCATCGGTCATCGTCTGTTTTTGTCATTGCGAGCATTATTTTTATAACAATAGCGCCTGGGGTGGATGCCCCAGGCGCTCATTTTATCTACCACATCATTTCAGGAGCGCCTCCCAAGTCTTCGCCCCCACGACACCATCCACGCTCAACCGATACTGCCGCTGGTACGCCTCCACCGCCGCCTTGGTGGCCGCACCGAAGACACCGTCCACAGCGATGCCACCCAGCAGCTTCTGTAACACACGCACCTGCTGACCCTTATCACCTTTTCTCAGCGTGTCCATATCATGTACCTCCTCGGATTTGTTATCTGCGAAGTCCTCATAGAAATAAGACCGGTCTACCTTGCCGGTCACGCCGGTCACCTTGCCTTTGTCGGTGTACTGCCAGCCAACGTAGCGCTTGACCTGTTTGGGCAGGATGGTCGACCACTTGGCCACCCACAGCGGGTAGCCGCTCAGCCGAGACAACTGCAGGCCGCTGATGAAGTAACTGTCGCTGGAGTAGATGCCCACGGCGTACCCCGCCGCCGTCATGGCCGCCAGGAACGCTTTGGCGTAGGTCGTCCTTGCCGCGGCAGACAGGCGGTTGAAGGCGCTGGGGTTGGCAGACGGCTCACTGTCCAGCCAGACCCGGAAGTTGATGTGCGCCTTGTAGGGCTTCAGCAACTTCGCCAGGTAGGCCGCATCCCCTTCCGCTTGAGCGACAGAGGTGTGCGCCGTCCACCAGTAGACGCCGATCCGCTTGACCCCGGCGCTGATGGCTCCCTGGATGTGCTTCAAGAACATGGGATCAGTCTTCAGGCCGCCGGACGTACCGCGGTAACCGGCACGGATGACGACGCCATCCACGGCCTTGGCTGCCTGCGTCCAGTTCACCGTCAGGTTGAACTGGCTGACGTCCATGAAATGCAGTTTTGTCACGGTAGGCACCTCCTTCACTTTGGGCACGACCACCACCAAGATAGGCGAGTTGAACGCATAGCCGCTGGTGATCTTGTTGGCCTTGTAACGCCCCTTGCTGTCCAGCTGACTCCCCTTTGCGCCGTTGCAGCTGTAGATTGCACCGCCACCGGCACAGATGCAGACGTTGCTGTCCTGGACATAGAGGACACCCCTCTGCCGGTATTTCGCGGGCAGGTCAGCGTACTTCTTCCCTGCCCACACCACGTCCACCTTGTCCTGGGGCAGATTGGCCACGCCGGTCATGGCCTTGGCCACGGTGGACTTTTTGCGCAGGATGTTGGCATCCGAGCCGCCCACGGCGTCCCGATGGCCGACCACATCGCCGCTGTCCAGGATTCCAGCCAGCTGATAGGCGATGGAGGCGGATGTGGCACAGGTGACCTTCTTAGCGCTCAGCAGCTGAGCGTAGGTCTTCGCGCCGCTGGCGTGGGTGCAGCGCAGGAACACGATCTTCGGATAGAGCTTGTCCGCTGCCTCTGCTGCCTTGGCCAGGTAATCAATCTTCGTCACTGTTGCCGCCATGGTTGTCTCCTTTCTTCTGGAGCATTTCGATCGCGTCCTTCAGCTTGTTCGGCATGGGGACGCCCATCAGACCGGCATTCTCCATGATGGAGATCGCTTCCCCTGCGATGAAGGCGATACAGGCCGTATCCTTGAGGTAGGACATCCCTACCAGCAGATCAAGCCGATATGCCACCAGGACAGCTGCCAGCGTCATTGCCTTCCGAATCAGCCCCTTCCAGCAGGCGTGACTTTCCAGTGCGCCATTCTTAGACTTCTGGGACTTGTGGAAGACACCGGCACACACAAGGCCGCTGACGTAGTCGATGCCCATGAACCACACCAGCGTGGTCAGTGCGGCAGACCAGCCGCCGAACAGACCGGCAATGAAGGAGCCAACCAGCCCCGCACCCGTACAGATCATTTCTTTCATAGTTTCCTCCTTTAAGTAAACTTCAGGATAAGGTTTTCCGGCGTCACGGTCACCGGGGTATTGTTGGTCGTGTTGTATGCAGACGATGCTTTAATACCGATGGTCACGCCGTTTTCGTAGGGCACACACGACGGAGTACCCAACGAACTAACCTTAGCGTCCTGAACAATATACCCGCCTCCGACTTTCCGCGCTGTGATGATCGCTGCTGTAGGATTGGAGATCGTCGCACCAGACACCCCGATGAGCGGTTTGGCCAGCGGGATATAAAAGTACAAGTTCGACCCACTGCCGGTGACGCCGCCAGCACAATACATTCTCGTGATGGTGACGGTATCGCCTGCAGTGTAATACGGGCGGAAGCTGCCCTTTGCAATCGAAAACTTGAGGCTATCCGCACCAAACTCAAGCCCATTGCCATTGCAGGTCACCCGAGCGTTATAATCCGTATCGTCTGCGTTATCTGAACTGTGGAAGTCCAGATACTTGCCAATCTCCATTACGCCATCTGTTTCGATTAGTGGGATATTCCCCCAGCGTTTTCCTGCCGACAAGCCGCTCAATTTGTCGGCATTGTCAGCATTTGCAGCGCTGTCCGCACGGCCACCATTGGCGGGGAGTTTGGTCGGGATGTCGGAGGCGAGCGCATAGCCCGCCAGCACCGCCGCCAGCTTATCAGTCACCCATTTGGTGTTCGCCAGGATGGCGCTCGCATCGTCCAAGGCTGAAAAGTCTTCGTTGCCCCAGGCCCTTACGCCAGCATTTTTGTCGCCCAGGATGAGCTTCTCCTTGTCTGCGTCCTGCGTATCACAGGAGGCATAGCGGAGCAAGGACACGTAATCATTCAATATGTCACCCACCTTGAGATTGAGGAAATCCCAGGCGTACAGGCCGTCGCGCTCTACATACATCCCCATAGTGTCAATGGGCGAGTTGTAATCATTCCCGGTCGATTTATCCCCCACCCGGATACGGCCAGAGCCAATAGTCGTCCTCTGCTTGCTGATCCCGTTGGTCGCGGAGTCATAGATGTGTTCGATTTCCAGCGCCGTATCCGCGTCCTTGTTGACGGTGACCGCATAGCGTTCCTTGTCGCCGCCATCCAGCAGATTGTCCTGATAGGCTGCCTCCACCTTTCCGTTCTTCATCGCGCAGGTGTAATTTTTGCTGCCTTCTGTCCGGCTGCAATCCAGTTCGGCACCCTTGAGCCGCGCGCCGGTAATGGTGCCGGTAGCGGTGATGTCCTGGGCAAACAGGCTCTTTGTGTCAATGCGCCCACCATAAATCTTCGTTACGCCATCCGGCCCCTCAATGATGAGCTGCTTGACTTTGGCAAGATCCACCACCAGCTGACTTACCTTGCCTCCAAGGCTGCCCTGCATGGCTGCTCCGGCATCCGTGGTGCTCTCACCGGTCGCCCGTAGGGTGGTCTTGCAGCCGCCGTCGATGGTCATGGTCAGGGACATGACCGCCAGCGTATGCGCCACACCTGCCTTGTCCGTGATGGTCACCAAATCACCCGGCTCCACCAGCAGCCCATGGAAGATGTCGCAGCTGCCGACGGTATACTCCAGACCACCGATGGACGCCCAAACAGCGTTCAGGATGGCCTGGGTCATGTACGGGTTCTGGATGGTCACGCCCACGCCTGTGCCGCCTGCGGTGTATGTGTTGGTGGTGACCGACGTGTTGCCGTCGGCGTCCGTGGTTGTCACATCCACCGTCGCCTGGATGCAGGCCAGGGTGGACGTGCCATCGATGGACAGGCCAGCGTTGTAGTAGTCGCTGGGGCTGTAGCTCTGGCCGCTGGACGCAAACCAGCGCAAGGCCAGCTTTCCGTCCCGGTCGACGAGCGCGTTACAGCCCACCAGCGCGGCCAGGTAGCCAACCATATCCCGGCAGGTCTTGCCGGTCAGGTCGCCGGTCACCGTGGTCGTAGACGCCGCCGAAGGCAGCGTGGCCAGAGTCAGACCGCACTGGGCAGCCACGTCAGACAGCACTGCCGCCACGGTGGCGCCAGAGGACACGGTAGGCGTATAGGTGCCGCCCAGGGCGTAATAGGCGGCGTCGTAGGCGGTGATGGTGGTCGTTCCCTCCGCCTGCTTGCAGTCGGTCACGGCGAAAGTGCCCAGCGGGACATACTGGGTCGTGCCATCCACCTCGACTCCGACGGAGACCACGATGGTCTTGTCGCGCCAAGCGACTTCCTGGTTGACGGTCAGGGTCACCCTGGCGGATGTCACGCCACCAATTGTGACACGCTCGGTGCCACCGATGGAAGCGTTATAGGTGCAGCTGGCGATCCAGTCGCCTGCTAGGGTGGTGTCTTCACAGACCACTTTCAGATACAACCGCTTGGCAGCCAAAGCTACCGCCAGTTCTTCAGTTACATGATACAATTCTCTCACCTCACTGTTCGATGCCATCCACGCTTGCGCCCACAATTTTGACTCCGTTGGCTGTACTCCGTACGGTAAAGGTCGGCGTGCTGAAATACACGTCCATGGTCACCGTCTGACCGGTGATGTCCGTGTACTGCATGGGCACGAAGGGATGGTCTTTATCCGACACCGCTTGGTCTATGACCGTCGCCTGTGCGGCGGTCAGCGTCGGCCACTGGATAGACACGGTACGCTTGATGGCGACCAGCGTCCCCAGCATCTTTCCGGACGCCGACCGGCCGGTGTTGCTGGACCAGATTTTTTCTTTCTTGACGGTGATCCCCTCCCGTTTGGGCGGTGGCATCGCCACCCCGTTGATCTTCAATTTATAGTCCACGTCCTCACCTCGTTATAGATAGGGTGTCAGCGGATTCTGTCCCGTGGCTCTGGCCTGCTGATTGATATGCCGCACCGTATTGGACGCGACCACCTGGCCATCCAGCACACACTGGACGGTGATCGTCTGTCCATTGGGCGCAGTTGTCCGCTCGTCCAGCTTTGCCGCCAGTTTGTTCGCCAGGGTGTCCATCCACGCCGGCTCCGTGGTGATTGCCGACACCATCTCACGGCCTACCGCAGCGCCAGCCATGGCCAGTGCCGCCTGATTGACCACACAGCCGCTGGCGATCCTGGGCGTCACGTCTCGCAGGTTCCCCATGTGCTGCGTGATAAGCCGCGCGACGATGCCCGTCCACTCGGTGTTATTCTTCAGCGGCACGACCGCTTCCTTGCCCGCTTCGCCGATCATGCCCAGCGTGGGTCCGTTGACCACACCGCCGGTGGCTAAGGCGGTGAACAAGCTGCCAATCGTCTTTATGAAGCCCGATACACTTTGCTTGATTTTAATGGAAGACTTCTTAAAGCCTACTGTTGCTGTCACCTTTTTACTTTTAAGGGAATCCCAGCGGCTTTTGGTATCAACAAAAGTGCCCGTTTTGGTGCCTTTGATGGTTTTTGTTGCCCAAGCGCTCTTGATCGAGTCCCAAGCACTTTTCGCGCCGTTGAAAGTGCCGCTTCTGTAGCCGTTGACCGTTTTAGAAACAGATGTATTTTTCACAGCGTCCCATGCATTTTTCGTGCTGTCAAAGCTGCCAGCCCGTTCGCCTTTTGCGGTCTTAGTAACAACCTGATCCTGCACCAGATTCCATGCGCCGGAGAGTAGATTCCATGTGCCGTCCGCTATAGCAGAAAACACAGTCTTGACTGTACGATTCGTTGCACCGCCGATGGCACCAACCCCCTCATACAGTGCTCTAGAGATTTCATCCAAGAATGAGAACTTGAAAAAGGTGTCCACGATCTTTTCCTTGTCCAGCCCCTGGAAGATGGACATCAAGCCTTCCGAAATCTCATCCAGGAAGGTGAATTTCAATAGCCCCTTGACAACTTTATCCTTGATGGATTCCCACTTTCCTCCGATGCCGCTGAATTTGTCATCCTCGTAAAGGGTCAAGGTCTTCTTGGCCTTGTCGTCGTGGATGGAGTCCCATTTGCCACCGCTGCCGGTGAAGCCGTCATCTTCTTCCAAGTGCAGCAGCTTCCTGATCCTCGCATCCTGGATCGCTTCCCACACCTTTTTCTTTTTCGAAAACGTGTCAGTTTCGTCCAGTGTCAAGTTCTTCGTCGCTGCCCCACCCTTAATGCCGTTCCAGATTGCCAAGAGCGCATCGAATCCATCCGCTTTTACCAGCTTCAGCGTGGTAGTCTCTGTATGGTCAGCGCCCAGGCCAGACAGCGCATTTTCGATTGCCTTTCCCAGACCAGACAGTGCACCCTGGATGATGTCTCCGCCACCCTCCAAGATTTTGGAGAACAGCGCGCTCAGCCCATCCAACGCACGGCCGATAGCCGCAGCGATCAAGTCAAACGCTCCCTCAATCGCTCCCAGCGAGCTGGTATACTCATCTGGCGCAAGATTCACCGGGTTCCCAGTCGCCACTGGTGCAGTCGTCCCGCCTGTGCTGGCGCTGCCGGATCCGGTCTTGTCCGTGTCCTTCTTTCCACCGCTGCTGCCGGAACCGCCAGAACCGCCGGAGCCGCCCGAAGAGCTGGATGTATCCGAGAGCTTTGTAATCTTATCGAACCCCAGCACATCCCGGTTCTTTGCGTCCGATGCCGCCTTGTTGGCGGCGTCGTTGGCCTTCCCGATGGAATCCCCGGCGTCCTTGGACTTGTCCGCTGCGTCATCAGCGCTGTCCGCCAGGTCTTTCCCGGCGTCGGCGGCTCCTTCCGTTGCTTTGGTGGTCTCTTCCACCGCTTCTGTCAGATCAGTGTCTGGCTCCATGCCGAAGAACCGTTTGACCGCATTGATGGCTCGTCCGATGGCTCCGATGACGCGCTCGAACAGCCCGAAGACCACGTCTAAAATCGGTTCCAGCACCTTTAAGATGCCATAGATCGTATCGAACGCATCCGCCACGCGATTGAGAAAGATTGGAGCTGCCGTATTCAGAGCAAATTCCGCCAGCGGCTTCAGCACCTTTACGTAGGCTTTATACAGGATACCGCCCACCACCGTCGCCAGCCGCTTGAATGCCGCCCAAAGGCCTACCGCCGACTTGCGCATCGGCTCCAAATCCACTCCGGCGTTGGCGACAGCGATCTGCTCCGCAAAGCCCTTGAACATATTGGCCAGCTCCATCAGGCCGCTCACGATGGAGTTCAGTCCTTGGAGCGCCGGACTGAGCAGGGCGATCAAGCCCTGACCAGCGGTGGCCATCACGTCCTGCAAGCTCTGCCGCAGGAACGCCGTCTGCGCCGTCCACTCTCCGGACTCTCGTGCCGCCTGGCCCAATGCGCCGGAGAGCTTGTTGGCTTCCTCCACCTGGGCCAGCAGTGTGAACTGCTTCTGGGTTTCGGTCAGCTTCTTGAACTCCTTGCCATAGAGCTTCATGGCCGCCGCATTTCGGGTGGTCTCTGTAGAGGACAGACCCAGGGCGGCGTCATTTTCAAAGTTACCCTTCAGGTAGGAGCGCAGGTTCTCCATGGTCTCCTCAATGGAGCGGTCATAGAAGGCCGCCGAGTCCACCGCTGCCTTGGTCGCCCGATCTGCCAGGCTCATGGATTGTTCCATGGACATCCCCGCCGTCTTGCCGAAGGCGGCGATGCTGGTGTAGCTGCCCTTCAGGGCGTTGCTGGTGTAACCGGCTTCCTTGGCGATGGACGCCAGAGATTTGGACGCGGTGGCGCTCAAGTTGCCAAACACCTGCTCAAACTGGGCGTTCATGGCACTCAGCTCGGCACCGGCGTTGATGGCCTCCTTACCGAACTGGACTACCTTGTCCACGGCGAAGCCGATGCCCACCGCTCCGGCCACTCTGCCCAGGGCATTGGTCAGACCGGCCAGGTTGGAACGGATGTCGCTGACACCACGGTTGAATCCGTCATTATTGATCTTTGTATTGATGCGAATCTCGCCGTCGTATGTGGCCACGCCTATCCCTCCTCTATCTGGTTCTGACCCAGCTGCTGCAAAAATCGGTCAATGGCCTGCTGTTCTGCCCTATCCACAGGCTGCTCCGGCACAGTGGCTGCCTCACCCATATCTCGGTAATGCTGCATCTCCTCCTTGGTCAGCGTCCCGTCCAAATATCCCTGCCGCAGGCGCAAAATGCGATAGAAGCGACACTCTGGATCCAGGTCGTTGAACAGCGCCAGGAACGCCCACCAATGTAGGGCATCCCGGTTTAGGTCAATGCCATACTGTTGATAGAACGCCGAGTAAATGAGCATCCCGTCCTTCCGGAAGCTATACAGCCGGTAAGGCTCCTCCCCATCCACTTGGTGCCGCGGGGCTTCCCCGCCGTCCAAAAAACGGACAGCACAACGCAGCGCCGCCCCATGGTCAGGCGGGATCTCCGGATAGAGCAGGCGCAGAATGACCGCCTGCTTCTCCCACCAGGTCAAGTCTGGGGCTTCGCAGGCCAAAACAATCCGAACACAGGTACGAAAATCGGGGCGCAGAGCATACCTGCGCCCCTGAATCTTCGCCTCAGTCGGAAATCGCTCCGTCAGAGGGTTCATCCAACACATCCCCTTCCTCCAAGTACGGCGCTACCGCGTCCGCTCGCAGCTCCTCCAGCACCTGGCCGATGCCGTCGAAAAACTGCTCGAACGCCACCGGGTCATTGGCCTGACCGAAGGCTGCATCCGCCGTGCCCTGACCGAACAGCCGGTCGATACTCTCCCGGAGAGTCGCGCTGATGTTGCTCAACAGCTTGAACAGGCCACGGGCGTCTTCGGCGGTCAGTGCCTTCTCCTGCTCTGCGTAGTCGGCGATGAGTTGCCGATAGCGATCCACCAGGTCGAAGAACGCTTCCGCAAAGGTCACATCTCTGGGGTTCAGCTCCAGTTTGCCGGTCTCCTCGCCATCCCGAATGATGGGCACCTGGACGGTGCCGGTTTTGATCCTCAGTTCCATTGTCTCCTCCTATCTCCTATCAGGCGCTTTCGGCAGCAGTGAACGTCTTGCTGCTGGCGGCGAAGGTGCCCTGCACCGGGTCGCCAATCAGGTTGATGGTATAGGTGATGGACAGAGGCTTGCCTGCGTCGCCACCGAACTCATCGATCTGAATGGAGCAGGCATTCTTCTCGGCGGAATAGCTGCCGTCCGTCTCCGTCTGCTCGAAGGCGTTGACCAGCAGCAGTTCGGTCACTGCGTCATCGCCGGTGGCACGCTTTTTGCGCAGGCCGTTGACGAATTCGAAGCAGGGTTCCCCGGCGTACACGGTCTGGGGGGTGTTGATGGTGGGCTGGTAGCTGTCGATGCTGATGGTGGCGTTTTCCTCGTGGATGTAGGTCTCCGTGGTGGTCTGAGGGTTATAGTTGATGGTCTGGCCGGTGATGCCCTTGCCCATCAGGTTCCAGGTGAGACTCTGGGCTTTGGGTGTGGTGTTGAGGAACGCCATCAGCTGTTTGAGCTTGGCTTTGACGTAAGTGGTGCTGGTATCAGCCATAGTAGATCACTCCTTTTATGAAAAAGGCTCCTGCTCGTAGGTGAGCAGAAGCTGAATCTGGTATCTTGCTGTCTGTGCCGTGGTTTGCAGTAAATAGTGGGTGGCAGAGACCTCCACGGCCAGGCTGGTCTTGCCATCACCCAGATTCGGCAGCGTCTCCTCCTCATTCTGGGTCTCCACCCACTGAGCGAACGCCTCCCAAAACCCGGTCTCCGCCAGCTGCTGTAGCAAGTCAGAACTGTAGTCCTTGACTGCCGTAATGGCCACTGCCCGCTGCCGGATAGAGCTGCCATCCAGGTAGGACTGCAGCACTGGTGTGGTGGGCGCTTCGATGATGGCGTATTCCACCGGTTCCGCTCCCAGGTAGTTCACATTCAGCCGCTGGTCGGCCAGCAGCGGACATCTGTGGAGCCAGTCGGCAAACGCCTGTAATATACTGTTCATTGTGCGCTCATCGCCCTTCTGACAAACACCACCAGAGCGTCAGCGTTGTCCGCCTTCATCCGCTCGAACCACTTGCCGCCCCGTTGTGGGTCATAGGTTCGGGTGGTGGCAGTGTTGTAATACTGCGCAGCGGCGTAGGGGGTGGAATAGACCAGCAGCCCCTCGCCGATGGAGGAGGCCAGCAGGGCGGAGTCCTTCAGCAGGCCGCTGTCCAGGGGTACATAAGGGTCTGTCCGGCGGAGTACCTCCTGGTCCAGCATGGTCTGCGCCCGGTTGAACCGTGCCGCCCAGTTGGCTCCCATGGACGGGTTCCAATGGAGGGTCAGGGACACGTCCCCGCCGCCTACCATCTGGTCGGGTGGCGTCTTGATTCGGAATGGCATCAGCTCACCCCCTCTAAATAGTAGTGTGGGAATCTCCCGCGGGTGTTGTCATGCTTGTCTACCAACGTCGCCGCCTCGTGCTCTCGCCCCAGGGCGGCGAAGGTTTTGCCATCCGGCACCGTCACCACCCCCCGAACGACCTTATCGCCGGGAGCCAGAGCGCCCAACGCGGACGCCACCTCCGCTGTCAGCCCATCCACCGGCACCCGGCACCTGACCAGGCGAGCGGTCTGCAAGCCGTTGGCCGTGACCGCAGCCTTGCTCTGGCTGTACCAAGAGCCTTTGCAGGCATGGCAGAGATACTGATCGCCTGTGGTAGTGCGGACATGGCGCACCAGCGTCACCCATTCGGTAGCCATCAGCATAGTCCCACCCCCCGGTAGAGCAGGCCGTATTCGTCCGCTCCCAGCGCTGCCGCCAGGATGGCTCTGGCCTGGGCAGCGTGTCCAGTAGTGGCCGTGCCGGTGGCGTAGCTCTCACTGTAGCCATCGTTGTTGGCTCCGGACAGCAGGCCGCCTCGGCTGTTGACCTGGGCTTGGGACTGGAGATAGAGCAGCTCCGCAATCTGGATACAGGCGTCATCCAGCTCCTCCTGCAACGCTTCCGCATGGGCAGCCGCCCGCCCCAGCGTCAGCCGGTCGATGAGACGGGACGCCCGTCCCGTCCATCTCTGCGCCTCTTCCTTCGGCAGGAGGGCGCTGGTCGAGGATACGCAGTAGTCCATATCAGCTGCCAGAAACAGCAGTCTCCGTCCGCTTGATGTACAGGGTCTTGCCCTTGGACACCTTGATGCCGTAGACCTTACGACCCTGGACCGCAGACGCGCCGATGTACTTGCCGGAGCC
>ERZ808246.1958-NODE-1958-length-13664-cov-3.177015_pt1 | contig 13664 bp, 11 predicted proteins | sample MGYA00521083_ERZ808246 | MGnify/ENA primary metagenome ERZ808246 (study PRJEB31516, sample SAMN03275577) | gut metagenome | biome: mammalia-associated habitat; material: feces | host: Papio cynocephalus | place: Kenya | collected 2012-07-07 ...
CAGCACTCCGAGCGCCATAGAATCCGTTGTGCAGAAAACGCCGTCAAAATCCATCCCATCGGCAATAAGCCTTTTCACCGTATCTCTTGCATCGGCATACGAAACCTTGCAAGGAACCATCCTGCCGGCATCGACCTCAACGCCGTATTGTTTGTGCGCTCTCAGATAACCCTGAGTACGTTTATTGACCGTTGAGTATGAATTGACATCATGAATAAGGACTATCTTTCGGCAGCCCTTTTTGATAAGCTCCTCAGTGGCGAGAAAACCGCCTGTTTCATTATCGGAAGATACAAAGTTGAATTCAACTCCCGGCCGCCTGTCGATATAAACAACCGGAACGGTAAATTCCTTTGAAACCTCGTCGCCTGGTTTTCTTGCGCTGAAATAAACTATTCCTTCAACGCCCTTTGACTGGAGCGATGCAATGTGATGAGATTCGTAATCAATATTTTCGTCGCTGTCGCAGACAAATACGTTGTATCCCATCGGGATAACCGAGCTTTCAACCGACCTTACTATCTGCGAGAAATATTCGTTTGTGATATCGGGGATTATTACTCCGATAGTTTTTGTCCTGTTGGTTCTCAGACCCTGAGCGTTGGGATTTATGGCGTAATTGTATTTCTCGACGACTGCCATTACCTTTTTCTCGGTCTCCGCCGAATAGCGTCCGTTCTTGTTGAGAACCCTTGAGACCGTGGCGATTGATACACCTGACATTCGGGCGATATCGACCATCGAAATGTTTTTACTGTCCATATATTCTCCAATTCGTTTTGCTTTGGGTAATCGTTTACCCTACGCCCATAGGATAAACCAAAAACGAGAGAATGTCAATAGATTTCCCTCATAATTTTTATTTTTGTGAAATGTGCGCAAAAACGCTATTCCTGTTTTGGACACTAAGCGCATGAAACATCTTAATAATTCAAAAGCAGAGATCCGAATTAGCATTAATTTCTTGATTTTTAAATTGGTGTATGATATATTATTATAGGTATTTTATACTGGAAAATTGTAAGCAAAATAATAAAAAGGCGGCGATTTCATGAAAACGGTCATTCTTGCAGGCGGATTCGGAACCAGAATAAGCGAAGAGAGTCATCTTATCCCCAAGCCAATGGTTGAGATAGGCGGCATGCCGATTCTTTGGCACATCATGAAAATTTACTCGGCTTACGGATACAATGACTTCATTATCTGCTGCGGCTACAAACAGCATGTTATCAAAGAATACTTTGCCGATTATTTTCTTTACAGGAGCGACATAACATTTGATTTCACCGACAACGGCAAGATGATTGTTCATTCTAATGAAAACGAGCCGTGGAAAGTAACCCTCGTTGATACAGGTCTCAACACTATGACCGGCGGCAGAGTTAAAAGAATTCAGAAATATATAGGTGATGAGCCGTTCATGCTGACATACGGTGACGGCGTTGCCGATATCAATATTGATGAACTTGTCAAATTCCATAATGAGAACGGACATATTGCCACACTGACCGCAGTTAACATCGGCCAGCGTTTCGGCGTGCTTGATATTGAAGAGGGCAACAAAATTTCCTCTTTTCGCGAGAAAAACGAAAATGACGGTGGACGGGTAAATGCCGGCTTTATGGTGCTTGAACCGAAAATTTTCGATTTTATCGACGGAGACGAAACTGTTTTTGAAAAGAAGCCGCTTGAAACCTGCGCCTCTCTCGGTCAGCTTGACGCTTATATGCACGACGGCTTTTGGAAACCGATGGATACGCTCAGAGAAAAACAGCAGCTTGAAAAAATGTGGGCAGATTCTACCGCTCCGTGGAAAATTTGGTAAACAACATTAATAATATAAATATTACTAAAAAGCGAGAGAAAAATGATGTTAAACAAAGAGGAATCCATTTTAAAAGATGATAATGTCTTTTTCATCAGAATATTGACTTTAGGTTGTTCCTCTTTGGTAACGATTTTATACTGTCTTTTCGTCGAACTTTTTTATAAAAACGTTTTGGATGTTGAAAGTATCCGTCGGCTTTTTGTTTTTGATACAAGCGAATTTGTTGCCGAGGGCAGTGAAAAGCTGCAATATATGGGATCGGCTGTACTTTTCACATTGTGCGTTCTTTTCTTTAATTGCATTTTCAAAAAAGCTCACATCAACGCTTCAAAATTAACGTGGCTTCAATATCTTGTATCCGCATTTATTTTGGCCGTTCCCGTCTGTGCGGCATTTGCTTTTTGCATCAAGAATTTGCCGGAGTTTTCTTCTGCTCCCAAAAACATTGTTGCCATCATCGGAGCTGTTCTCCTGATTGCTTTCAGCATTGCCGTCGGCAAGCTCGGCAAAAAGAATAAGAAAGCCGCCAATGTTCTTTTGTATGCTCAGACGATAGGATTCTCACTTATTATAGTAGCTTTTAATCTTTTCAAAAAGGTCGGTTGTGAGGACGGATTCAACTGGCATTTTGATGCCCTCTATTTCCCTGTGGAAAAGCTTTTGGACGGCTTGACCGAGGGTGTGGACTATCATTCAATATACGGATTTTATCCTTACCTTTGCTATATACCGATGAAAATTCTCGGTATTTTTTCAAACGATCGCATCTTAAACTTTTCAATTTTATGCAGCGTCCTGTGCGGAGTTTCATATTTCCTTTTGTGTCGCATTTTGAAGCGTCATTTAAAAAATATAACCGTGCTTTCGCTGAGCATTTCGGCTCTCACGGTACTCATGGGAACAACGAACTACTTAGTCAGCCTTTATCCCTATTACCAGTACCAGCCCCACAGAGTCATTTTCCCATGCATAATGCTTTCAATGATTTCTCTTTTTTATACCGAAAGAATAAGCAAAAAAGTTTTTTATTTTCTCGGAATTGTTATTTCGGCAATGTCTCTTTTTTGGAATATCGACAGCGGAATTGTATGCACCGGAGGATTTCTCCTGACCTTTTGGTACAAGGAAGCTTTTGAAAATTCGTTTTTATTTGATAAAGATTGCCGCAAACAATATATAAAAACCTTTTTGCAAATAATTGCGGCCGGTATAGTCGTAATCGCCCTGACATTGGGTTCGGTTTTCCTTGTGATTTTTGTCGGCAGCAAGCAGATATTTAATCCGCTCAACGTTTTCTTCGGTCAGCTCACATTCTACGGCTACGGATACTATATGCTTCGTATGCCTGCTGTCGGAAGCTGGCTCGGCGTTATCTGTGCCTACGTTGTTGCACTGTCTGTATCACTTTCGGCTATCAAAGCTTTTCGCAGAAAAGATGAAAATCTCCCGTTTATGGGAATGCTCTTTTCTCTTTCGATTATAGGCGTTGCCGCATTCTCATATTATCAGGGACGCAGCCATGAATTCTGTCTCGTACCCGTTATGTGGCCTGCGGTGATGATACTTGCGATACTTTTGGTTTCACTCCTTGATAAGCATTCATCAACTCAAATCATCCCTTGTAAAATTAAAAAAGTCGGAGCATCCGCATTGAGCATTGTTCTTGCCGTTTTCATCTTTTTTACCGTTCTTTCAGGAGAAAACTTTTTCATATATCAACGTAAAAATTTCAAATCACTTGACTACGCTTCGGCCGCCGAAGTGATTGACAAATATCCGAACACACAGGTTGAATTTCTTACCTTTTATGAAACAGGCTACTATGAATATTTTCATATGCCGAACGAAAAGAAAGTCACGGCGGCAATCGATTGTATGCTCGTAACCGACTTTGAACAAAATATTGATTTCATAAACGACACAAACAAAATTGTGGCCATGGGTTCTCAATTTTATTATCGAATGAACGATTTCTACGACGGACAGCTTCTCAAAAAGATTTCCGATAACAAAGAAATAATTGATAATCTTGACTCGGGTTGGATTTTCTTCATCCCGAAAGAAAAATAAAGTGGTGATATTATGCTTGATCTTTCTTTTTACAATGGCAAAAAAGTCCTCGTCACAGGTCACACGGGCTTCAAGGGAACGTGGCTTTGCAACATTCTTCTGCTTGCAGGTGCAGATGTGACAGGCTATTCGCTTGAGCCGCCGACTGACCCGAGCATGTTTGAGATTACGGGACTCGGCGAAAGAATGAATTCCGTTATCGGTGACATCAGAGACTACGACCACCTGAAAAAGGTCTTTGATGAGGTTCAGCCTGAGATAGTTTTGCACCTTGCGGCTCAGCCCATCGTGCTCGAATCCTACAACAATCCGAAATATACATACGAAACCAATGTTATGGGCACAGTCAATATTCTTGAGTGTATCAGAACAGGCAATTCGGTCAAATCGTTTCTCAACGTTACAACCGATAAGGTTTATAAAAATGATGAAACGATTTGGGGCTTTCGTGAAAATGAACCTCTCGACGGCTATGACCCCTATTCCAATTCAAAATCCTGCTCCGAGCTTGTAACTCACAGCTACAAAAGCTCGTTCTTTGCAGATAACCATGTGAAAATTTCTACCGCAAGAGCCGGCAACGTTATCGGCGGCGGCGACTTTGCAGCAAACAGAATTATTCCCGACTGTGTAAGAGCCGCAATGAAGGGCGAGGATATTAAGGTCAGAAACCCGAACTCGATTCGTCCCTATCAGCATGTGCTTGAACCGCTTTATGTTTATCTGATGATTGCTGCGGCTCAGTATGACAACGCAAATGTTGCCGACTGGTACAACGTCGGCCCGAACGAATCCGACTGTCTTACAACAGGCGAACTGGCAGGCTGCTTCTGCGACGCATGGGGCAACGGACAAAGTTTCGTTGCCGAGCACAAGGACGGTCCGCACGAAGCCAACTTTCTCAAGCTCGACTGTTCAAAGGTCAAGTCCGTTTTCGGCTGGAAGCCGAGATGGACAGCACGTCAGGCGGTTGAGGAGACCGTTGAATGGACAAAAGCCTATGCCGACAACGGGAACATGGCAGAATATACAACCAAGCAAATAAAAGAATTTTTTAATATATGACGGCAATGAATGGAGAAACAACAATGAACGAAAAAGAACAGTTACATGACGAAATACTTGAAAAGGTAAAGGAATACTGCGACAAATATCACAACGTTCCGACCGAGTTTAAAGAGGGTCAGCGAATCCCGTACGCTTCAAGAGTTTACGATTCGGAGGAAATGGTAAACCTCGTTGACAGCGCACTTGAATTCTGGCTCACAGCAGGAAGATATACAAAGCAATTTGAGAGCGATTTTTGTAAATATCTCGGCGTGAAGTTTTGCTCGCTTGTCAATTCAGGCTCGAGTGCAAACCTCGTTGCATTTATGACTCTCACCTCCCCTCTGCTCAAAGAAAGAGCAGTTAAGCCCGGCGATGAGGTTATAACCGTTGCGGCCGGCTTCCCGACAACCGTAACGCCGATGATTCAGTTCGGCGCAGTTCCTGTTTTTGTCGACGTAAAGCTCCCGAATGCCGACATTGACGTTTCCATGCTTGAAGAAGCATATTCAGATAAGACGAAAGCGGTCATGGTCGCCCATACTCTCGGCAATCCCTTTGACCTCAAGGCCGTTAAGACATTCTGTGATAAACACAACCTTTGGCTCGTTGAGGACAACTGCGATTCGCTCGGCTCAACCTACACGATTGACGGCGAAACAAAGTTCACCGGCACGATCGGCGATATCGGAACAAGCAGCTTCTATCCGCCGCACCACATGACAATGGGTGAGGGCGGCGCAGTTTATACCAATAATCCGCTTCTCCACAAAATTATTCGTTCAATGCGTGACTGGGGACGTGACTGCATGTGCGAACCGGGTCAGGATAATCTCTGCGGTCACCGCTTTGACAAGCAGTACGGCGAGCTTCCGCTCGGCTATGATCATAAATATGTTTACTCCCACTTCGGCTACAATCTTAAAGCAACCGATATGCAGGCTGCAGTCGGCTGCGCTCAGCTGAAGAAATTCCCGAGCTTCGTTGAAAAAAGAAAGCACAATTTCAAGGTGCTTCACGACTCTCTCGAGTGCGTTTCGGACAAGCTCATGCTTCCCGAGGCAAATGAAAATTCCGACCCGAGCTGGTTCGGTTTCTTCATCACCTGCAAGGACGGTGTTGACAGAAACAAGCTCGTTCAATATGTTGAGAGCAAAGGAGTTCAGACAAGAATGCTCTTCGCCGGAAATCTTATCAAGCACCCCTGCTTTGACGAGATGCGTGCAAGCGGCAAAGGATATCGTGTCGTCGGCACACTCGAAAACACCGACAGAATCATGAACGATTCATTCTGGGTCGGTGTTTATCCGGGCATGACGGACGAGAAGCTCAGGTATATGGCAAAGACAATTATTGAGGCACTCAAAGATGAATAAAATCAAAGCCCTTTTGCAAAACGAAAAGCTTGCGCCGCTGATACAGTTCATAAAATTCGGACTTGTCGGTGTATCAAACACTGCAATTTCATACGGCGTTGAAATGCTATGCTACTATGTTCTTTTCAAAAACTCGAAATTCATAGGAATTTTGAATCTTCTTTCCCGACTCGGCATTTCAACCGACGGCAACAATGTAAGAATCGTTATAACAACGATCATCGCATTTGTTATCAGCGTTACAAATTCGTATTTTTGGAACAACAGATATGTTTTCGGCTCGGGCAAAAAGAGCTTTTCGGAACATCTTAAAACCTATTTCAGAACCTTTGCCTGCTATGGCATCACCGGTCTGATTCTTTCGCCGATTATTAAGATTCTACTCACAAAAATCAGCGTTCCGTTCTTCATTGCAAGCCTCGGTGCGCTCGTTATAACAATTCCGCTCAATTTTGTCATGAACAAATTCTGGGCATTCAAATCGAAACCGACAAAGGATGAAAAAAATGAAGATAAGACTTGCTGACTATATTGCAAATTTTCTTGCCGACCACGGTGTAACCGACTGCTTTACGGTTGTCGGCGGCGGTGCAATGCATCTCAATGACGCTTTCGGCCATAACGATAGAATTCATTGCACCTATAATCATCACGAGCAGGCAAGCGCAATAGCAGCAGAAGCGTATGCAAGGCTTAACAATAAAATCGCAGCACTCTGCGTTACGACAGGCCCCGGCGGCACAAACGCAATCACCGGCGTTGTCGGCGGCTGGCTCGATTCAATTCCAATGTTTGTTGTCAGCGGCCAGGTTAAATACACCACAACGGCACGCTACGCCGAGCAATTCACCGACGGTCTGCCTCTCAGAGCAGTCGGCGACCAGGAATTTGACATTACAAAAGCAATCTCATGCATGTGCAAATACTCTGCCATGCTTGAAGATATAAATGATATAAGATATATGCTTGAAAAGGCATGGCATCTCGCCACAACAGGCAGACCCGGCCCTGTTTGGATCGACGTTCCCGTCAACTATCAGGGCAGTTACATTGAAACGGACGACCTTAAAGGCTATGACCCGGCAGAGGACGACGGCGAGCTTCCGCCCAAGGTCAGTGACGATACAATTAAAATAATTCTCGAAAAAATAAAGAATGCAAAGCGTCCGGTAATTTACGCCGGCGGCGGAATCCGTCTTTCCGGCGGTTATGAGGCTTTTAAAAAGGCTTCAAAGCTTCTCGGCGTTCCCGTTGTAACATATTGGAACAGCATTGACGTCATTGAGGATGACGATCCGCTCTATTGCGGCAGAGGCGGAAACATGGGCGACCGCCCGGGTAACTTTGCCGTTCAGAATTCCGATCTTCTTCTCACGATCGGCACAAGAATCAGCATACGTCAGGTTGGCTACGACTACGGCACATGGGCAAGAGCCGCCGAGGTCATTATGGTTGACATTGACAAGGCTGAAATGAAGAAACCGACCATTCACGTTGATATGCCTGTTTGGGCAGATGCAAAGGACTTCCTTGAGGCTATTGTCAGAAACGTTAAAGATGAAAATGCCCCTGTTTTCGGCGGCGACGACTGGCGCAAGCAGTGCGTTGAATGGAAAGATAAATATCCTGTTGTGCTCCCTCGTCATAATGAGGAGAACGGCACAACAGCTAATGTTTATGCATTTATTAAATATCTTGCCGATCAGCTTCCCGAAAATTCGCTTACGGCTGTCAGCAACGGTGCTTGCTGCGTTGCAGGTCATCAGTGCTGGACAATCAAGCACGGCTCACGCTTTATAATCAACAGTGCAATCGCAAGCATGGGCTATGGGTTGCCGGCAGCTGTCGGTCTCTGTGTTTCGGGCAAAAAGCAAAACACGATCTGCCTTGAGGGCGACGGAAGCATAATGATGAATCTTCAGGAGCTTCAGACAATAGTCACAAACAAGCTTCCAATTAAGCTTTTCCTTATTAATAACAGCGGCTACCACAGCATCAGAATAACTCAGAACAATCTGTTTAAGGAGCATACAAAGGTAGGTATCGGCCCGGAGAGCGGAGATCTCTCTTTCCCGAGCTTCAAAAAAATTGCCGAAGCTTTCGGTTTCCCTTATTTCTCTGCAAGCAGCAATGTCGAAATGCAGAATGCAGTTAACAAAACGCTTGCAACCGACAGCTATGCTTTCTGCGAAATTTTCACGGACACAAAGCAGGTTTGGGAACCTAAGAGCAGCACGAAACGTCTCCCCGACGGAACACTTGTCAGCCCACCGCTTGAGGATCTCGCTCCGTTCCTTGACAGAGATGAACTCGCACAAAACATGTACATTCCGCTGATAAAAGAGTGATATTATGAAAAAAGCCGTAATAACAGGCGCAACAGGCTCGGTCGGACGTGCAATAATCGACAAGCTTGTTAGCCAGAATGTTGAAGTCACCGTGCTTTACCACAAAAATTCAAAAAGGGTCGACGATATCCCGGACAACAGGCTTATTAGAAAAATCTGCTGTTCTCTTGACGAAATGAAGAGCTTTGTTCCCGAAGAAAACGATTATGAGGTTTTCTACCACCTTGCATGGGCAGGTACAACGGGCGCAGCAAGAGACGACACCGACTTACAGCTTAAAAATATTGAATACACGCTCGACGCAGTTGAGCTTGCAAAAAAAATGGGTTGTCGGAAATTTATAGGCGCCGGATCGCAGGCAGAATACGGTCTTTGCGACAAACCGCTGACTCCCGAAACGCCGACCTTCCCTTTCACGGGATACGGCATGGCAAAGCTCGCCGCAGGTCAGCTCAGCAGATTGAAATGTCGAAAGCTCGGCATCAATCACGCATGGGTTAGAATTCTTAGCGTTTACGGCAAATACGATCCCGAGAATTCCGTTATAAAATCGGCCGTAAGAAAATTCAGAGCCAACGAGAAATCTGAATTCAGCAAAGGTGAACAGCTATGGGATTTTCTGAGTGCAAAAGATGCTGCGAACGCATTCTATCTTATCGGCTGTGATGATGAGCATAACGAAAAAACTTACTGCCTCGGCAGTGGCAAAGCCGAACCGCTGAGAGAATATATAGAAAGAATACATGAGCTTTGCAAAAGCCGCTCGGAAATTGACTTCGGCGCAATCCCCTATTCTCACAACCAAGTCATGTTTTTGCAAGCCGACATTTCCGAGCTGACAAAAGACACGGGATTTGTTCCCGAAATTGATTTTGAAACAGGAATAAAAGAACTTTTGGATTGAGGGTCTGGATATGAAAAAAATCAGCATTTTAATTCCATGCTACAATGAAGAAGAAAACGTTGTACCTATAAGTGAAGCGGTTATAAACGAATTGGAAAAATCGCTGCCGGAGTACGACTACGAAATTCTATTTATCGACAACGATTCGAAGGACAATACACGTCCGCTCCTTCGTGAAATTTGCAGAAAAAATCCGAAGGTCAAGGCAATTTTTAATGCCAAGAACTTCGGCCAGTTTAATTCTCCCTATTACGGAATGCTGCAAACTACAGGCGACTGCACAATTTGTATGTGCTGTGACTTTCAAGACCCGATCGAGATGATACCGAAGCTTGTTCATGAATGGGAAAACGGCAATAAAATCGTCTGTGCGATTAAGACAACGAGCAAGGAAAATAAAATCATTCGATTTTTACGCACCTGCTACTACAAGCTCATCAAAAAAATGAGCGACGTTGAGCAGATTGAGCATTTCACAGGTTTCGGCCTTTATGACAAATCATTTATTGAAGTCCTCAGGAATCTCAAGGACCCGACTCCGTTTCTCAGAGGGATTGTGGCCGAGCTTGGCTACAGACGAAAAGATATCCCATATGAGCAGGCAAAGCGCAGAGCCGGAAAAACACACAATAATTTTTATACTCTCTATGATGCGGCAATGCTCAGCTTCACCTCGTACACAAAAATCGGTCTCAGACTTGCAACATTTTTCGGCGTAGGCGTAGGTGCAGTGAGCTTTATCGTCGGAATAGTTTATTTGATTCTTAAACTCATTATGTGGGATAATTTCCCGATGGGCATGGCTCCCGTCCTTATCGGAATGTGCTTCCTCGGCAGCGTTCAGCTTTTCTTCATCGGACTTCTCGGCGAATATGTTCTCAACATCAACACAAGGGTTATGAATCGACCGCTTGTTATTGAAGAGGAACGAATTAACTTTAATGATGACGAGGAAGGTCAAAATGAAAAATTATAAATTATCAAATGAAAACCTCAACCTCAAAGAGTCGATATGCAAACGTATTACCAATCCGTTTTATCTGATAGCGGTTGCATTAACGGCTCTCGGAACATATGGGTTTTATCTTGCAAACCCGTCGCCGTCGATCGACTGGCTGAGCTATGATCGCTATTATGGCGGAATTCTTTTCAGCCAAGGCAGGTTCACTGCCACGATTGTTGAAAAAGCTTTGAATCTTTGGAATTGTCCTGTATGGTTCGAGCCGCTTCTCGGAATCGTTTGTTTTATTTTCGGCACACTTATAATACTTGCTATTTTTGACGGCTTCATGGAATATAGAAGTATTGTTCCGTCAATCATCTTCTCCTGCATATATATTTCATTTCCTCTTTTGCCGGAATATTTTATTTATAACGGTGCAATTTTGACTGTCGGCGGCTGCACGGTTCTTCTTTCCTTGGCCTTATATTTTTCTATTAAATACAGCGATATATGGCGCAGCTTTTTCCTGCCGATTGTACTGATGATGTTTGTCTTTTCATGGTATGAATGCATGATACTGCCTTATGTCGGCATTGTCTTTGCTGTTTTCATTTTGAAAGATCGTAAGGAAAAAGGAATAAAAACAGGTGAAGTAATTGTAAAAGGACTTTACCATGCCATCATTCTCGGTCTCGGAATTTTGGCGGAAGCAGCAATAACCAAAGTTATAATAAGGATTTTTTCAATCAAGCCGAACAATTATGCAATGACCGAAAGCTTCTGGACAGCAAGTTTTACGGCAGTCCGAGCTCTTATTCGTTCTTATATATCTTATTGGGGACTCAAGATCTTTTGCAATCCCGCCTTTACCGTTCTCCTTGTAGCCGGAATTGTTGCATTTATTCTTTTTATTATTAACATCAAAAAAAGCAAAAAGTTCTCGAGCGTAATTCTATTTCTCGGTTCTCTGATTCCCGTCTTCGCCATGACGCTGTACAGATGCGGCGGTGCAGAATACAGAACAGAACAGGGAATGCCCTTCTTTGTTGCTTTCACAGCTTTACTCTTATGTCTCAATATACAGTCCGGCAAAATATTTGTTAAACGAGTCTTTGCTGCTTTATTTGTTTTCACGTTAATAATTCAAATCGGCGCATCGAACAAAAGCTATTGGATAAACAATCAACGCTACGAAGAAGAGAAAAACGTTATTTTAACAATTAACAGCCGATTAACGGAAAGCTGCGACATGAGTAAGCCGGTAATTTTTATCGGCCAATATGCAGTATCCGAATCGCTTCAAGATAAAATTACTGTAGCCGATTCCTCATTGGTCGGCAAAATTGTTCACAGATTCGGCTCGCCTCAAAACTATGCCACATCAAAAAAGATTTACGATTATATCGGCAGATCCTATCTGACATGGAGCATTGAAAACAGCTTTGATTACAGCAAGCCGGAAGAAGAATTTTATAAATTCTGCGATTACATCGGTGTCAGCTTTAAACATTGCACTCGTGAGCAATATGACGAAGCCAATAAAAAATATTCAAAAATCAAATCCTATCCAAGCAAGGATTGCATAGTTGAAACCGACGAATACATTGTCGTAAAACTATAAAAATTGAACGGTCTGCATCTTTTTCTCGGATGCAGACCGTTATTTATTTACTTTTTTTCTTGAAAATATTTTTTTGCAATTCCGCCATTTTTTTGCGGCGGATTTGCGTTTTGCCGGCATCAATTACAAAGTCGTTTTCCGTCCGCTCTATGATGTCGCCCTCATGAACGTTCTGCGGCAATTCATCAAGTGTCAGCTTCAAAATATTGCCGTCATCATCCTCGCAAATTGCAATTTTTTCTTCAATTCTGTCTATCGAATATTTCATCTTATTACCTTTATACGGTCATCAAAGCGTGGCTTTTCCTCGGGTTTCTCGTCCGGATATCCTATTGCAATAGCGATAAGAAATTTATAATTTTCGGGAATATCCCAAGCTTTTTTCCACTTGTTTCCCTCGGCATTTCCGTCGGCAAAAAGTGCACCGACACTTGCAATTATGCACGTTCCGAGACCGAGACTCTGAGCGGCAATGCAAATATTTTCACACATGATTCCGCCGTCCATGTAACTCTCGTTTTCGGCAAATAGTACAGCAAAGGTCGGAGCGTTGTGGTAAACAGGGTTCACATCCCAGCGAGTATAAGCCGGTGTATCATAGCCGACAAGCTCTTTAAAATCTGTATTCATTTTGTCAAGCATTTCTCTGTTCTGAATAAAGCGGACATGGCACGGCTGCATATTTCTGCCGCTCGGTGCTTTCTTCGCCGCCTGCATGAGCAGACCAAGTTGTTCGTCCGTGATTTGCTCTTTTTTGTATGACCTTATTGTCTGTCTTTCAAGAATTGTTTTAATTACCTCGTTCATTTTGATACCTCTCAATCAGCTTTTTTCTCGTAACAATATTATAAATTATCGCTCCGCCGAAATAGATTACGGCAACAGCAAGTATTGCCAACAATATTCCGATAACAATCTTCGAACCTATTATTTTAGCCAGCAGAACAAACAAGACTGCAATTACGGTAAGCAGCGAAAATACCTTCACCGCAAACATCGGCAGCTGAGGAGTGCAACACGGCGCAATACTGAAAATGTATGTTTTGACAGGCTCGGCAAGCGGTTTGTCACACACATCACCATAGCTGACAGTATATGTCTTGTAATTTTTTACATCATTTTCATCGAATTCGAATACCCGGACCTCTCTTTGACGGATACCATAGGTGTTGTAGCCTGCACCCGGGCAATAGCCGAGGTCAATTCCGTCAACCGTGCCGATAAAGCTGTCATAATGGTCGTGGCCGCAATATACGGCAAAAACATCTCCCTGCTTTTTCAGCTGTTCAAATTCGCCGCACTCAGGTGACAGAGCCGCCGGCGTTTCGCCATATGCGCCCATGAATTTAATATCATCTCTTCGTTTATAAAATTCGCCTTTTCTGTCTCCGTAAGCAGGCTCCGCACCCTTTGTTCCTTTCGGAACTTTTTCGAGCAATTCATACATTTCATCAACAGGAATATGCTGAAATACGATTGAATCCGCATTGACCTCACGGCTTGTTTTGTCAAGCCATTCAAGCTGTT
>ERZ808246.1959-NODE-1959-length-13653-cov-2.994632_pt1 | contig 13653 bp, 6 predicted proteins | sample MGYA00521083_ERZ808246 | MGnify/ENA primary metagenome ERZ808246 (study PRJEB31516, sample SAMN03275577) | gut metagenome | biome: mammalia-associated habitat; material: feces | host: Papio cynocephalus | place: Kenya | collected 2012-07-07 ...
TTAACATTATTGTTACTGCTTTTCTTTTATGATGGTGTAAAATTTTGACATATACTCAAAAGGCTTTTTTTTGTTGAAATAAAATTTTTTTGCAATAATTAGAAAAATGAATATAAAAATCAATTATACTTAAATTTTTGAATATATATTTTTTTAAAAAATAAAAAAGTATTGCAAAATTTTATAATAATATGCTACTTTCTATAAATAAGGAAGAAAACTTAGGAATTCATTTTAACATTTATTGATTAAGACATTTAGTTTAATCTAAATGGTTTAAATTTAATGATATCTAAGAATATTTCTTTTAAATTTTCATATTGGAGGGATATATATTTATGAAAAAGAAATTTTTAAATTTAGCATTAATATTGGCTTCTTGTGGTATTGCTTTAACATCATGTCAAACTCCTACTACTTCATCAAGTAGCTCAAGTTCTGGATCAACAAGTCAAGTACCTGTACCTGTTAAATATGATGTTACATCTCAAGTTAGTGAAGGTGTTAGTGTTAAATTTAATGGGCAAGATACTTTACAAGTAGAAGAAGGTACAGAAGTTAATGTAACATTAGAATATAGTGAATATTATATTTTTAAGTCTATTGAATCCGCTGATGTAACTTTATCAACATTAGAAGAAGGAAAGACTTATAAATTTGTCATGCCTAATAAAAATGTGTCTATTAAAGTAGAAGCTTGTAAACAAAAATATGCTGTAACTGTTACAGCAAGTGAAGGTGTTAGTTATACATTTGGTGGTAATGGCTTAACTTCATTAGATGCAGAAGTTGGTGAAGAAGTAACTTTAAATTTATTATATCAAGATAATTTTGAATTTGATTCTATTACTTCAGAAGATGTTGAATTAACTGCGCTTACAGAAGGAACAAAATATACTTTTACAATGCCTAATAAAGCTATTAATATTAATGTTACAGCAAAAAAGATAAATTCTAATTTTAATAGTCTTAAAGTTCTTGGAAAAGATCTATCTAATTTCAAAATATCATATGGAACAGTAGAAGCATTTGAACTTAATGATACTAATTTAAAAACTACTGATATTAGAGTAGGTACTGAAGTAGCTTTTAGTGCTAAATTAGGAGGTTATTATTCTGATTCATATGTTGTTGAACTTTATGTAAATGATGTTAAATGTGAAACGACACTTAAAGATTCAGTTTATACAGGAAAATTTATTATGCCTAGTGATGCCACTGATTTAGTTTTAGTACAAGCATTTAAAGAGGTCGAACAAAGCTCTTCAGCTTTCAAATTAACTTTAAACGAACCTACAGATGATTCTTATAAAATTTATGGTGCTAAAAATGGTGCTTATTATCCTAATTCAAGTTCATATAATTATGCTGATTTTTTCTTATATGTTGTTTATAAAGATGGATATGAAATTGTTCCAGCATATGAAGGATTTACTTCAACACAATTTACTACAAGTGCAAATGATAACAACATTATGACATATAAAATTTCTTCTTATAATTATAGAGGAACTGAAGCATCTATAAATATTACTAGTAAAAATGTAGGTATGCATAATATTACTTTTGCTGAATCTGAAAAAATAAGTGTCGTTGGTAAAACAACTTATACTCCAGGTGAATGGGTAAGTTTAAAGATTACTTCTGAAAATTATAAAGTTGAAGGATTAGATAGTGCATATATTGGTGATACAAAAGTTAATTTATCTACAATCCCTAATAGTTATGGCCTTTGGGACTCTAGTAAAAACACTCTACAATTTGTTATGCCTGAAGGCGGAGATGTTGTTTTAAATTTAAATTTAAAAGAAATTAAAAAACTTAAATTTACTTTACCAAAAGATGGAACAGTAACTGGAGTCGAATTTGGAACAAGTTCATATTATTCTTCTGATATTACTTCAGCTGTTGTTGGTTCTACTATATATGTTTTCCCAAAACTTAAAGATGGATATGCAATCTCTAAAGTTTATTACCAAGAAGGTAAAGAAGTTACTTATGGATCAAATTATAGTGGTGAAAATTATAGTTTTGTCGTTCCAGCAGATGGAGATATAAATGTTACTTTTGAAACTATCAAATTAAAAAAAGTAATACTAGATACAACCCATACTGATCAATATACTATTACTTCTGATAAAACTTCGTATAAGACAGGAGAACAAGTTACTATAACTATAACTGCTAAATTAGGATTTATTGTTACAGGTTTATCATTAGATGATGATTCTATTACTGATTTAAAACAAAATCCAAATAGTTCAACGAAATGGACATTTACTATTGGCTCAAAAGATGTAAATGTTACAGTTTTAGGTAATGTAGTTGCTATTTCGACATTAACTATAGAAGATAAAAATAGTGGATTAATGGGTAGCAATGTTTACAATTCTAATAATTTTGTTGTTAGTGATAAACGATTTAACGAAGGAGATACTGGATATTTATATTTTTCAATGAAAAATGGATTTAGCGTTTCTAAAGTGTATTTAAAATATGGAGATACTACCCAAGAATTATCTCTTATTACAGAAGGAACATTTAAAAATAAATATCAATTTGTTGCTCCAGGCGGAGACGCTACTATAGTAGTTGAAACTATTGAAGCAAGTAAGAGCACATTAACAGTTACTGGATTAGAAGATTTAAAAATTGATGTTCTTGATTCTACATATTATGAGCATTTAACACCAAATGATTCTATTTATAATAATTTATATTCAAAACATAAAATAAAAATTACTTTAGATCATGGAGATAATTATTATGTTGATAGTGAAGACCAAGTTAGTTTGAAAAGCGGAGATACAAATATTTCTTTTACATTCACCTATACTAAATCTAGTGAATCAGCAACTATTGAATTTGCTGCACCTACAGAAAGTGAAAATCTTGTTTTAAGCATTACTCCTAAAGCGTATACTAAATGTAAAATTACAATTTCTACAGAAAGTGAAAAATATATTAAAGTACAGCAATCATCAAATGGGTATAGTTATTCTGATTTTGATACTGAAAATAATACAATTAAAGTAAATACTTATATAAGAATTAAATATATTGGTGGCGATTCAGGTTACAATACTGATTCAATGAAATATTTAGTTGTTAGATCAGCAACTGATAACAAATTAATAAAATGTTATAAATTTAGCAATTATTCATATGACTATTATGATTATACAATAACTAGTGATATAATATTATCGGTATCAACTACGGAGGTTAAAGAATAAAATGAAAAAAGTAATTATTCCTTTAGCTTTATTATTAGCTTCATTACTTTTGGGATGTAGTATAGATGTTTCTTCATCTAATAATACAAGCACACCAAATAATTCTAGTCAAAATGAAAAAGTTCTCCCTACTAGCATAAAAGCTAGTGAGGAGAATATTAATATTAAAGTTGGAGAAACTGCTTCTTTTTCATATGAAATATTACCGCAAAATAGCACAGAAAATTCAGTTAAATATACTTTTGATGATACAATGATTTCTCTTGATAAAGAAAAGAAAACAATCATAGGTTTAAAAGCTGGATCTACGAATTTAATTATTTCCACTATTAATAATAAAAAGACTACAATATCTATTAAAATTTCAAATGAAGATAACATTCAATTAGAATCTATATCTACAAATTTTAATAGGAGTGTTTTAGCAGTTGGCGAAGAAATACAAATTTCTGTTAGTTCTTTACCTGTTGTTTCTAATTTGAAATATAAGTATTCATCTACAAAAACTAGTGTTGCTACAATTTCAAATACTGGATTATTAAAAGCTGTAGCTGTTGGTAATTGTCAAATAAAAATTAGTGTTGAAAATAGTGATGTAGAACCTATTAGTTTATCTATTTCTGTCAGTGGAGATAATAATAAAATTAACCTAGATAAAACTTTGGCAAAAATTAAAGATGCTTCTTTATCTGAAAATACTGATATTATCAGTGGTTCAATTGACATGACTAGTAAAAATAATGAAGTTGTAAAAAATTCTAATGTAAAATATAACATTTATGATGATCATATTTATAACGATATTACAGCATTTGATAGTACAAATAAATGTGTTTATTATGGCCTTTTAGATGATAGTTTATATACTCTTGTCACTAGTAATGGTAAAACAATTTCTTCTGATAAAAATAAAATTGGTAATAATTCTTTTGTTGGTGAAATTTCACTTGATAAAGCTAATGAACAAGTATCATTACCAGCATTTTATTCATCGTATTATGCATCAACATATACTTATGGTATTGGAACATATGTTTCTAATCTTATTGATGAACATTTTTATGATGCATCTAAATATAATTTAACAGTAAATGGTAATGAAGTAAATTTTTCAAATAGTTATAAAGATTATACAACTGCTACTATTATAACTTTGAAAATTGTTTTTGATGGAAATAATTTTAAAGATGTAGTGTTTACTAAATATGTTTATAATGATACTGATGTTGATGAATCTTTCGATGTAAAAGATGGAGCAGTAACTAAATCATATGAAACATGTACTGCTAAATTAGTTGCTGGAAAAAGAGAAAAAGAAAACAATCCTAAAATTGATTCTTCAAAATTCTATTTTAGTGATTTTGAATTATCTTTTTATGTTTCTACTGATACTGAAAAAAAGAATCCTAAAACTGAATTTTTTAAAGGAGATACAATAATTTTTGAACCAAAATCATATTTGCCAAATGGTGCATATTTAAATTTTGATAGAATTGAGATTGTATCGTCAAGTAATACAAATGTAATTGATATTGCTCCTAATAAAACAGCTTTAAATGCTGTTGGAGAAGGAAAATGTACTATTACTGTTAAAAGTAAGAATGTAACTAAACAATATGAATTAAGTGTTAATATTGCAAATCCTACAGGTATTAAGTTTTCATCTATCGATGATTGTATAACTTGTGAAGATGAAATTAAGTTTTACCTTAATATGGAGCCATTTGGAGCAAATGATGATGTTACAGTATCTTTAGCTAGTGGTGATGAAAATTACGCTACTATAACATCTACTGATTTGTATGGAATGAAATATTATTTACTTAAAGGTAATAAAGAAATGGTAGATAAAGAACATGTTGTAACCATTATTGCTACTTCAAATGTTGATAAAAATGTTAAAGCTGAAAAGAAAGTGAAAATCATTAAACCATTAACTTCAGAAGAAGCATATAATATTCTTCATAATTCTACTTACAAAGCACCAGCCAATAAAGATTTTCATAATTATAGTGTAGAATTAAAGTTTATTGATGATTCTAATGCTACATTAAATATATTGAAAAAAGATGGAAGTGTATATGATTCTTGTGATTTTGTTTATTCTTTGAATAGAGGTAAATTTAGCACTACAAGTTCTAGTGTTAGCTTTAAGAATGGATATGTAGAAGATTTATCTATTGTAATTGCATCTCCTGATTATGAAAAAATTGATATTAGTTTCTCCGAAGAAGATGAAGAAGAAGGAAAATTATCTGTAACATATCATTTAACTAGAGAAGCTAATTAATAAATAGTTATTTATTTTACATTTTTTGGTATAAAAATGATATAATCATTTTAGATTTAATTTATGATTCTTTCTTGATTTGTTGAGAACTATCAAGGTAAGAAAACTAATTATGTATAAAAGTTCTCAAGGGAAGGAAATATTATATTATTTGTAAATAATTTTATAATATTGTAAGGTAATTTAATGAAAAAAAATTTAATTATGATTTTGTCTTTTGTAACATTATTAACTGCTTGTAATAGTGTTAATAATTCCAATAATAGTGGTACAATTGACGAAATTGAAATTGTTGATAAAGTAATGGATAAATTAGATTTATTGAAAACTGCTGATGTTAATTATACTCTTAATGTAAATGACTATGGTGGTGATTTTTCAATTGCTTTTTCTTCTGGAGTTTATGCTTATAAAGATTCTTATAGCGGAAAAATGGAAGGCTTTATTGAAGATGATGATGGTATATATGGTTTTGATATTTCTAGAGATGGTGTTTTTAGTGCCGATTATTATGAAATAGATAGTGATGGTAATAATCTTCATTCTTTGTTTGATAATCTTTATACATTTAAAGATGTAGATGTTGATTATGAAAATATATATGATGATGAAGATAGAGTTTATTTTAGTAATATAAATAATGATTATTGCAAAATATTATTTTCATTAGCAGGTTATAGTGTTGATTCGACTTATGATGGTATGACATTTAATGATGTTGAGTCTATGTATTTTACTATAGATTCTAATTCTAATCTCCAATTAGCAGTTGTTTTTAATGAAAATACTAGTGTTAGAGGTACTACTATTATGACAGTAGAAAATATTGGTACAACTGTTCAAGACCAAAAAATTCAAGATTATATTTCTTCTAATGATGGCGGAAAAGTAAGAGTTGGTGAAGGCAGTACATTGTTTAAATATCTTGGTTATTTAAAGAATATGAAAAATTTCACTATTAATGTTAGAAGTGATTATAAAAGTGAAGGTTTTATAAATTACACAATGACTAGCAAATATATGAAAGATGCTTATTATTCATATACTGATAGAAAAGATGAAGATGATATTGGTCTTATTGTTTCTGATGGAATAGTAAAGAATATGTTATATAATGATGTTACTAATAAGATTACTATTGGAAATGCTTTTAATGATAATGATGGAAACACATATACTGATATTTATAACGTTGTTAATTCCTTTATGAATATTGATTGGGAAGATGAAAAAAGCTTTAAAGCAAGAGAGATTGAAGGTGGAAAATATATAATTGAAGAAAGAAATCTTAATGCATCAAGTGATTTCTTATCTGAATTGTTCTCTATTTTCAATGAAACTATATTAAGATTCCAATTATTAGATTATACTTTTTGGTATGATGAAAAAGATGTAAGTTATCATTTTATTGCTGATTTAGTAAATGATGATAAAATATATTTAGATATTACTGATATAAATAAAACTACCATTGGTGATCATACTAATATTTAATTAAAATATTATAACAAATTGACTGTTGAAGTTTTAGATTTTTCAATAGCCTTTTAAATATATTATAACTTAGATATAAATTATTAATTTATATATCTATATAATAAATTGATATATAAACATTGATTTTTTCTTATAAAATTAAATTTTTATGATAATTTGATATTATTTATTTGAATAAAATCAATAAATATGGTCTAATAAATTATACATTTGTATATAGGAGAGAAGTATATATGAAAAAGAAAATTTTAATTTCGTTAACATTATTAAGTTTATTATTTACTAGTTGTAATAAAAATAGTTCATCAAGTAATTCATTTATTGATGCTTCTTTAACTGATACTGAAATTATTGAAACATTAAATAAAATGAAAGAAGGTAATTTTACATTAGAATATTCTTTAAATAATAATATTTATCAAGATGTTATTACTAAAAATTATTATTATATAGGCTATCTTAATAATGGATCTATGTTATTAGATACATATTCAGCTACTAAATATGCTTATGATTATCAAATAAAAAGTGATGATTCTATTGAATTAAAAGGTCAAACTTTTAATGATGAGCAAACTTCACAAAAATTAACAAGCATTGATTTTATAAATAAAATGTCTAAGTTAAATACTTCAAATCTTATATTTACTGATTATGAAGATAATTTTATGACTACTGATGAAAATGTTATAGAAGTTTTATCTAGCCAAATTGACTTTTCTTCTGGTATTAAAAGAGCAATTTTTTATAAAATAAATAATAATTTTACTTTTGAATTACAAGCATATGATAGTGTAAATTTAGAATATTATACACCTCAAGGTGGTGTTGTTAATGTTAAAAATATTGGTAATTCTAAAATAGAATTTGTAGATAAATTTTTGTCGAATTGGAAAAAACCTACAATTACATTAGAAAATAAAGCTAATAACATTTTTGGTAATGTTTCTTTTGAAACAACAATTATTGATTATACTTTAGATGATAATAAAATGTTTTATGAAGGAAATGTAAATTTGGATTTATATAATGATTATATTCGAGTTACTACTATCAATGAAAACGATATTCCTTATCAACAAACATATAAGAAAAATAATGATGATTCATTAACTCTTATTGGTGTTAATGGTAAAAATGAAGTTGTTAATCAAATAACTACAAAAAGATATAGTGATTTTGCTTTAGTAGGTAAAGAAAATTTTGAATTAGATAAATTTAGAAAAATAAATGAAAATGATAATTATTATTTATATTTAGGTGATAATGCTCAACAACTTGCTTATTCTATAACTCAATCTAATATTTTCTCTAGATTTAAATGTTTAAAAATACAAGTTGAAGTAGAAAATGATATAGTGAAAAATATTTATTTCTTTACTGGTATTATGCAAGATAGAGATACTGGAGATTTCTTTTATTATCGATTAGATACAAAAGTATTATCTACTCCAAATGTTTTATCTGATAGTACTAAAAAGACTCCTTCCAAAGATGATGCAGAAATTAAAACTTATTTAAATAGAATTAATGCTGAAGATGCATCTTATTCAATTAATCTTGATGATTCTGCTTGGGAAGGCAATAGAAAAACTAAAATAATTAAATCAAATAATGTTTATTTAAAAGGAACTTATGAAGTTAGAGAAGACCAATTAACATTAGAAAAAGATGGTGAAGGATATTATAAAAAAGATGATAAAGTTTATAGCTTTACTTTTGATAGAGAAAATAATGTTAAATTAAATCCAAGTCCATTAAATAAAACATTATCTGAAATAATTAATTTTTCTATATCTAGTGAAATATTGTTCAAAAATGAAAACGAATTAAGAACATCAGGTGATATTGTTAATCTTGGTGATTCATTAGGATTTATTTCTTATCCAGAATATATTGATCCTTCTTCATTAAAAATGACTCTTAATAATAATGTTATTTCAACGATATTTTATAAATATGGTGGAAGTGGCTTTTCTGGAGATGAAACATTAACATTTAATTATGATAATCATGATGTTGATAATGTTTTAATTAGTAATCTTGATAAAGCTATTGAAAATATTCCAAGTAGATTAACATGGAATGATAATCCTGGAAGTAAAGTGGCGTATGAATCTTTAATAGAAATGTTTGGTGAAGAAGTAGCTAAAAAAGTTCCATATTTATTAGATTCATCTATTACTGATGATAACCTTGATTTTGATGCTACATGGTATGACGATAATGATACATTAATTTATATTATTGGAAATGAAGCATCAAATTATATTGCTAAATATAAACAATATTTATTAACTTTAAATTATGTTACAAGTGATAATACAACATATATAAATGAAAATGATAATTTGAAAATTATTGTTGGTGATACGAATGATGATTTCTTACATATTTCATTAATTAATATTTAATATAAATAGATTGGAGAGAAGAAAATGAAAAAGAAAATATTATTATTTACATTGTTAGCAACATCATTTTTAATGACTGGTTGCAACCCTACTATATCAAGTACAAGTAGTAGTTCTAATCAAAGTGACACGCCTCAAGAAGTACATGTCGATTCTATTAAAATAATAAATGCTGATGCAACTATGAAAGTAGGTGAAGTGTTAACTTTAAATGTTAATGTTTTACCTAATAATGCTGTCAATAAACTTATTAATTTTGAATCAAGTGATTCTAGTGTAGCTTCAGTTGATTTTAATGGTAAAGTTACTGCTAGAAAAGTTGGAACATGCAAAATTAAAGCTATTAGTGATGATGATTCAACAAAATTTGATGAAATCAATATTAAAGTTGAAGCTGCTGCTTTTACATCTTTAAAAGTTGAATTTGGTGATAATGTTGATATTGTTGAAACTAACAATAATAAATTTTATAAATTAGTAGTAGGTGAAACTTATCCACTTAATGTCAGTGTTACTCCTAATAGTGATAAATTACCTGAATTAGAAGCTGAATTTAATTTAAAAGATTATTGTTCTTTTGATGATAAAACTAATACTCTAACTGCTTTAAAAAGAACTGATAATGTTACTGTTACATTCAAAATTAAAGGAACAAATATTAAACAAGAATTTAATTTAAGAATTATAAATCAAGGTGAAAAAGGTATTGATGAAGTTATTAATAAACTTAATAATTCAAGTAAGTTAGAAAGCCAAAAAAAGGTAACTCATTATGATATCAATTATGATTTTGATGTTGTTGATTTGAATTTAGAAAATAGAACTCACACTATTGAAAATACTTCTTTTGATGTTTATAAAAATGGTGGTAATTATTTCATGCTTGGTGATGGATCTAAACAAGTAACTAAAAACAATAATACCAAGACAACTGATTTTACTACATTTAAAGGTATTGATGGAGAAAGTTATTATGAATTCCAAGTAGATGATAATGGCAATCATCTTTCTGATGCATATAGAAGAACTATTACTTCTGAAGATTCTAAAGTAACTATTTCTACTGCAACTGCTATTAAGAATTCTACTATATTTTCTATGAATTCTCATGATGGATTATCTAAAATTGCAAAATTCCAAATGAATTATTTATATGAAAATTCTTATCCATCTACTGAAGGCATAACTATTGGTAGTATTCCTTTATATTTTGGTGGAAATGCTTTAAAAAACACTACTATTTCTGAAGAAAATAATGTTATTTCAGTTGATTCATATTTTATTGAAAAAAGACCATCTGCTGCAGCTCAAGAAAAAGGAGAAGTTTATTTTAACCATGGTGAATATACATTTACTAATGATATTCTTACTTCAATAAGTGTTACTTCAAAAGTTTATAATAATGATTCATACGATTTTAATAATGAAACATTAAAAGAAAATCCAAAAACAATAAAAACATTTAAATTAGCATATTCTCAAAGTTTTGGCGAATATCAATCATATACTAATGAACAATATAATCCTAATAAATTATATTTTACTGATTATAATCCTATATTATTAGATTCAAATAAAAAAGTTCCATTAGAATATGAAATAGGTAAAAGTTATGATTTAAGTTATACTAATCCAACTCCAAATATGGCAACAGCATCGATTGATGGTTTAAAAATTATGGATAATTCAAATCCTAGTGTTGCTACTATTTCTAGTGATCAAAAGAGCATTATTATTAATGCTACAGGTTCTACAACTTTAGGTATATATTCAACTAAAAATAATATCAAAAAAGAAATTGTTGTCACTGTTGGTAAAGTTGATGCTGAAGAAGTAAAAATTTTAATTAATAATAAAGAAGTAAATGGAACAATTGAAGCAAAAGTTAATGAAAAAATTGATAATATTTCATTTAAAGTTAATCCTAATGGTGCTAGCCAAGATGTTGATGTATCTATTACTAATGGTGAAGGAATTTTAACTCCTAATGAAAATGGTACTTATTCATTTATGAGCACTAAGGAAGGACAATCTACTTTACTTGCTAAAGCTAGAGGTACAAATATATCTTCATCAATTATATTTAATGTTACAAAAGAAGCTGAAGCTAATACATTAATTGAAAAAATGATGAAGAATACATATGAATGCGGTGAACTTACTAATTATGGTTATGAAAATAGCTTAAAAATTACTTCAAGCACTACAGCAGTATTTACTGTAAATGATTCTGGTGAAAATTATAAAGTTAATTGTGAAATTGTTGTAAATGAAAATAATAAAACAATTAAGTTTACTAATTTCACACCTGTTGGTTTAGATTATGATGAATATACTGGATCTTATTTGCCTGTTATTAAAACTGATTTTGAATATAAAATTAGCGACGAAAATTCTTTTGATATTAATTTATTATTAATTGATCCACGTGATGATTTTGTAAGTGACTATATTACTGAAAATGAAACTTTAACAACTTATCACTTTACATCTAAATAGGAGATTTTTATGAAGAAAAGAGATATTAGTTTATTAATTTTGCCATTAATTGTATTAAGTGGCTGTAATACAGACAATGATAAAATAGCTCCTTCTGAACAAAGATTAGCTACTTTATTAAATAATATTGATATTAATAAAGTTGTTGATTTTGAAGATAGATCTTATGATTTTGATACTTATAATGATTCAAAATATTTAATTACTGGTAATATTAAAAAAGCAGTTGTTAATTATAGAGCTAATCATAATTTTAAAGTATTTAATGATAATGTGACTGATGATATTGTTGTTTATCCTTTAGTAGGTGTTGAAAATCCTACTATGCCTAGTGATGCTACTTCTACTGAAGCTAAAGGCCAAATATACACGACAAGTGATGGTTATTTATATGATTATTTAGTTTGTGATTCTGAACCAAGTCAATCTTTTGTTAATTGTTATGAAATAGATTATTTTAATAATTTAGATTCTTATTTCAATTATTTAAATATTATTAATATGGCTTTTGAAGCTTTTAGTGATTATGATTCATATTTTAGTGAAGAAAATGGTTATACTCAAGCTGATATTAGTATTGACACTAAAGGTGATATGGAAATATATCATTTAGGTTCTTCTTTCCCTGGCAGTGCAACTTACAAGCCTTATTTAGTTAGTTTTGATATTGAATATAACAATAAAACTAATTCTTTTGAAAAAATATCTTATACTGAAAGAAGTATGTTAAATACTGCTGAAGGTGATTTAGAAACGGAAACTGATTCTTTAAGAATTTGGACAATTAGTAATATTGGTTTTGGTGATAAGCAAAATTTTATAGGTGATAAATATAATTTTGATAATATTACAAATAAAGATAATATCCATGATGCTCCTAAAAGTGTAGTGGATGTTTCTAATAAAGAAGATGGTTCTTTAGATGATCAAACTACTTTATCTATTATTCAAAATATTTATGCTTATACTAGAAATGTAAGACAAACAAATTATTCAATGTATTATCATGGAGCGTTTGATATTGCCAATACTGATTCTAATATTGGTGATGCAATATTTGAAGGAAAAATTATTTCTTATAAAAATAATATTACTGATAATATTGGTAAAATTCAAAAAGTAAATAAAGATGGGTTACCAACTACTGAAGCTCCTGCTAATTATCGTATTTTAACTGAAATTGTTGATGAAGATGGATATCAAGGAGTTTTAAGAATAGGTAAATTTGATAAATATATGACTTCTTGTTTGGCATTTGCTTTAAAATCAACTTTTGTATCATCTCGAACATATTTAGACGCTAATCCTTTATATTGGAGTGAGATTAGTACTATGCTTGATGATTATACTACTTATAAATTAGGTAATAATATAATTGATACTTCTACTAATGTTCAATTATCTGTTTCAGGAATTAAAAATGGTAATTCTTTAACTATAACTGGCCAAGTTCATCAAAAAACTTATTTTGTTGAATATATTGATACTTTTACCTTCAATATTGAAAATAATATATTAACTTCATGTAAATTAGAAGCAGCAAGTAAAGATAATACTGATGTTTATGAAGCTAAATTTATTTACGGAGAAAAATCTAATTTTACAGGTGAAAAAATTACAGATGACATTAGTACTCAAGTTGAAATGAGTGCATTCAATATTATTTAATATTTATTTTATAAGAAGATCTCTTTGTTTCGGTAAAGAGATTTTTTTA
>ERZ808246.1961-NODE-1961-length-13649-cov-3.016846_pt1 | contig 13649 bp, 6 predicted proteins | sample MGYA00521083_ERZ808246 | MGnify/ENA primary metagenome ERZ808246 (study PRJEB31516, sample SAMN03275577) | gut metagenome | biome: mammalia-associated habitat; material: feces | host: Papio cynocephalus | place: Kenya | collected 2012-07-07 ...
CCAGGAAGCCGCCCACGTTCAGGGGGCCGACAACGGAGGTGTTCCGCACGGTAATGCCCCTGAGGTTGATGGACTGCTCCACGAACAGGGAACCGATAACGCCGCCGGTGCCGGTGGTCTTATTAGTAGCATTGCTGATATTTGAGCGGGTATTCTCCACCTTGCAGTCCACGATCTGCAGATCCTGGATGCCCTTCTGGCCGAAGTCGCTGGTATTGCCGCCCAGGTAGCCGCCCACAAAGGAGGTTCCCTTGACCGTGCATCCCTGCACCAGTGCGCCCCGGCTGTAGAAGTGGCCGGAGGTGCCCGCAACGCCGCCGGCGCAGCCGCTGGCAGCGGTGACATCCACCTTGATGACCCTCAGATCCTTATGGTAGCTATTGTCGGTGCCTGTGGTGGTCGTGCCGCCGAAGAGGCCGCCCACCTCCGTGTTGCCGGTGACCGTGCCGCTCTCCGCAGCGTCGCCGGTGGTCCGCTGGGCATAGCTGTAGCCCATGAGACCGCCGGTCTCATTATAGCCGGAAACCTTGAAGTTCTTGATGGTGTTGCCGTAGAAGTTCTGGCCGTAGGTCTCCTGGCGGCCCTGAATGCCGCCCACGTAGCTGTTCATGGGCATCAGGACCTGAACATCCTCCGCGTGGACATTGAGGGTGTCGCCGGTGGAATAGGCGATGAGGCCGCCGCTGTAGCTGTACCGGCTGCCGCCGGTCTGCATATCCTGCACAAGGATCTTCTTCATCTCCACACCATCCACAGTGCCGCCGGCAGTGGAGATAAAGGCAAAGTAGGCCCGGGTATCCCGGCCGCACTGCATGGTGAGGTCGGTGATGGAAAGGCCGCTGACGCTGCTGACGTTCAGAATGGCGCCGGTCATGGATCGGGTATAACTGCTGGCGGAGAAATTGAACGTCACGTTGGTAAAGGCCAGGTTCTTCATTTCCAGGCCGATCTTGGTGATCCACGGCAGGGCTTCGGTCCCACCGTTGTAGTTCAGATTGGCAAACCCGCAGGCAGGGCTTTCACTCTCTGCCGGGGCGGTACCCTCCAAACGGCTCAGCACCAGCTCCTTATATTCGGTGGAGCTTCCGGCAAAATCTACGATGCCGGTGACCTTGAAGTTTTCGCCGGTCTGCCCATGACCTTTCTGCATCAAGCTGTTCCAGGTAGCCAGGTCAGGGACTTCCCAATAGTTGATATGAGGCGTGCCGTCATTGTTCATGTAGGTCACCATGGCGGTGAGATCCCTCTGGCGTGCGCCATCTTTGTACTTTACGTTGAGGGCGTAGGTGTCCAGAGCCTTTTCCTTTTCCTTGGTGGTAATAGTGATCACCGTGAAGTCAGCGTCATCGCCGCTGGTGCTGCCAATCTTGACCGTCGTATTCCCATTGTGCTGGGCGGAGTCGGACAGGTCCATACCGTCCAGGCTGAGGGTCAGGCTGCCGTCCTTATAGGCCTCCTGTATCCAGCTGCTGGTAACACCGGGGTGAGTCAGCAGGGCTTCCAGGTAGTAGCCGTTGGTCTCGTCGTATGTGGCCTTATCCACCCGGAGGGTAGGGTCTGTGCCCTGGCCGGGCAGGAACACATCCTGCTGCCGCCAGCCATCCCGGCCGCAGTCGTTTTTCAGCTTGGGAGCACAGCCGCTTTTGACAGGACTGTAGTCCCAGTCTGCCCCCAGACGAATAGTATCCTGCCAGGCGTCCGCCCGGCCCAGTTCACCGCCGGAGAGCAAGCCGCCCTTAGCATCACCGGCAGCGCCGGAAGCCAATTGGCCCGCCACCTGGTCCTTGTAAGCGTACACCGTATTGGCAATGCTGCCGCGGGCCTTACCGGCGATACGGTTTGCGTTGGTGCCGGCTCCGGCCACATTACCCATGGCAATGGTGTTGGATGTGGTGGCAGACAGGCCGGAAATGCCGCCGGCATAGTCGCCGGAGGTTTGCAGAATATCCACATAGGACCAGCTCCTGCGGATATAAGTGGCATCACCGGTGGTAACGGAGCCATTGATGCCGCCCACAAAGCTGCCGTTGGTCTTGATGGTTCCGTTGGTATAGCAGGACTCTATGGGGCTGGCGGCAAAGTAGCCCACCAGGCCGCCGACGCAGTTGACCACAGTGGTGTTGGTAATGTCCATGTCCACATTATAGGTGTAGCAGCTGCGCACTTCGGTGGCGCTGGTGCCGTAGCCGATCAGGCCGCCGGCATACAGGGCCTTGCCCACCTCAATATCCGTCAGGGTACTATCCGCTGCGGAGCAGCCCTCCAGAGAAGCAGTGTTGACATAGCCCACCAGGATGCCCAGATAGCCGCCGCCAGTGACATGGCTGTTCCGTATCCGGATATTCTCCAGCCGGGACCTGTCGGCGCGGCCAATGAGGCCGCAGTAACCGCCGCTCATGGACTTGCCGGTGCTGATGACCGTATCATCCACCAGCAGATTCTTGATCTCCGCGCCTTCGGTAAAGTAGATCAGATAGGGATTAGAGAGGTTTTCCAGCCGGATGCCGCTGAGCACGTGCTCCTGGCCATCCAGACGGCCGGTAAACTTTTGGCCGCTGGTGATGCTGGTACCGCCGTTGATCATCACCTCACCGGGGGTCAGCACGGTGTTGGCGAAGTCCAGATCTGCCGTCAGCTTATAGTTCCACCCCATATGCTTATTGATCTCGGCCCAGTCGGAGGGGGTTTTGACCTCCTTCCAGAAGTCGATGCCGCTGGTGACATAGTCGCTGGCGGCGGTACGGGTGGCTGCCGCGTCTGTGTAGGTGAACTGAGCCACCCGGTAGATGCTGACATAATCGGCCTTACTGACATCGGTATCCACCTGAACCTTGAGGACTACGTCGTACATGCCGCCGTCCACGGCCTTCTGGTCCATGACCTCGGTGATAAGGCCGTTGATGTCCACGCTCTGGATGATCGCGCCGCTGTCATTCTGGAAGCGCAGCTTGATGTAGCCGTTGTCCAGCCCGTGGGTACCGTAGCTCACCTCGTCTGCCCAGCTGTCGCTGATGATCTTAGGCACACGGCTGTCGCTGGCGGCAGGCAGGGGCAGATACTCCTGGTACCGCTGCATACATGTAGGCAGGTTCAGCCGGGGATAGAAGTCCATGGGCACGCAGCCATCCACATCGAAGGCTCCTCCGCCAGCCCCGGCGTTTAAGACGCTGTTCTGCCACTCCTGATCGTGGAGCTTGATGGTGCTGCTCCGCTCCACCAGCTTGTCGGCGGTGTAGTCCCGGCTGGTCAGGGCCCAGGTGTTCTGGAAAGCCAGGCCGCCGGCACTGCCGCCGTGGATGCGCATTGCGCTGGAGGGCAGCAGATAGTTCTTGCTTTCGCCTGCGCCGATGGTGTAGTAATCGCCGACACTGTAGATATTATAGAAAGTGTGTTTGGTCTCGTTGACGGGGGTCATCAGATAGGCGTTGCCGCCGGTCTGATACCAGCTGTCCATCACCGTGTACATGTTGCGGATCACGCCGTTGTAGTAGGTGTAGACGAAAAGGCCGCTGTCGCCGGAGTAGCCCCGGCCGATGAAGCCCGCGCCGTTGGTGCCGTAGACATAACCGTTTTCCACCAGGCCATGGACATAGGAGATCAAGCCGCCGTAGTCCTCGCCCTCGGTGGAGCAGATCAGGTCGCCGCCCAGACGGACGATGAAGTTCCGCAAAGTGCCATCAGCTGTGACCTGGCGGGCAATAAGTCCACTGTAGTTGGCCGTTACCTCCACGGAGCCCTGAGTCCGGACCATGATATTTTCCATGGTCCCCTGCAAAGAATAGCAGATAGCCCTCGGATTGACATAGTATGGCGAATCGGGATAGTCATACACCAAATTGCTGATCTTGGAGCCAGGCTGGGGATTCAGGAAGTAGTTGTTCATGCCCTCTTTCTTGGTGACCACATGGCCCTGGAAGTCAATAGTGCCGTAGAAGTCGCATGGGGAAACATTTTGATCCTGCTCGAAGTCCGACGTCACCAGGATGTTGGCACGAGGATTCAATCTCTGGGCAGTGATCAATTCCGCGTGGGAGGATACGGAAACATAATTGTAGTCCGTGCGGAAGGTGATCTGGTTCAGCAGCACCTCGCTGCCCTTATAGATAGCCGACAGGGTCACGCGCCAGCCGTCTCCGGCGGAAATGCCGTCGAGAGCGTAGGCGTTCTCCCCGGTGAGGTCCAGGCTCAGGCTGCCGTCCGCATTTTTCGTCAGGGGGAGGGTCACGGTCTTGTAGAGCCTGTAATCCGGCTGCTCCATACTGTCAGACCGCTCGATAATCATGGTGACCTCGGCCTTTTCGCCCTCACGGGCCAGATAGCCCTCGGTATCGTTGACGGTGACGTCCAGCTTGGCGTCAAAGGTGCCCTCGCTGTTAGCATGCAAGCTGGCCACATTCACCTTGCCGGACAGGGCGCTGCCCGCCACCAGGTCAAAGACTTTCATGGTGTAGTTGGTCTTGTAGCTGCCGAAGCCCTCGGCGTCGTTATAGGCAGAGGCCACGAATTGCAGCTGATACTGTCCGCCGGAGATCAGGCCGTCAAACCGGAGGTTCACGCCCTCGGCGCCGCCCGTCTGATCGGCAGTGATCTGTTTGGAGGACAGCAGTGTATTGCCGTAATAAAGATAGATGGTAATGGCGCCGTTGTTGAGAATGGTGCCATCCGGGTCATAGACTTTCAGATTCAGGAATTCCGCCACATCTGCCGCCAGGAACAGGTCGCTGTACTGCACGGTGGGCAGGGTCTTCTTGGTCATAAAGCGGTTGTTGGTGATGCTCACCGGGATCTGATACTCCTGGCCGCTCTTGATGACCACCGCCTGGATGCTGAAGGTATACTCAGTGAAATGTTCCAGGTTTGGCAGTGCCACCCGCAGCTCCATGGGGCTGGAATAGCCGTTGGGCTGCTGGGTGTCCGCATCGTAGGCCTCGTGGATCAGGAAACTGTTCCAGGGGTTCTGGCTGTACTGGTCCTGTCTGCCGTTCAGCGTCACGGCAGGTTCCAAATGGTTGCCCTCCTGCAGCATGACGGTGGCAGTCGTCTGGTCGTAAGCATACTTGTCGTCATTGCTGAGTTCAGACTCTGCCAAAGTTGCGCTGCTGACGGTGCTGCCCTGCTTGTCCTTGACGATGATGCGGAACTCATCCACCAAGGGCAGAATGTTGATGGTGGTATCCGAGGTCATGGTGGCCGTCAGCGTGGCGGAGGTATCCAGCAAGTCCCCAACGCCGGTGGTGAAGCTGATGCGGCCGCTGCTGAGGGCCGCCGTGTAGACGGTCATGGAGCCCAGCAGCTCCCCGGAGACGTCCGCCAGAGTGCCGGGGGCATCCTGCACATCCGGCTGGGGCACATAATCGCCGGAGACCTCCACCGCATACAGGCAGGAAAAAGCGAGGCTGTCCAGTCTAAGCTCATATTCCTTGCCGTCTGCTGGGGCCTTCAGTTCCAGCATCTGTATGTTTTCGCCGCCCTCTGAGATATCCGCAGTGTCCCACTGTCCATACAGGTCCGCCAGCACCTTGGTCTGGTTATTCACCACCGCCAGTCGCAGCGGCGTGTCCGCTTTCAGCGCATGGTCCGGGTCCGACACCTTGATGCCGATGGTCAGGGAATCCATCACGTTTTCCTTTTCCGTGATAGTCACCACAGGGGTGGCCTTCCGGGTATAGACCGCCTGGCCGATGCTGGTGGTCTCCAGGGGTATCTCATTACCGTAACGGTCCTTGACCACCACTTTTGTACAGGTGTATTTGCGGTTGGAGTCCAGTTTCGGGTTGGCAGAGGTAAAGCCGGTGCCGCCCTTCTGCTGGGCCCGGGTCAGGACGGAGCTGCCCACTGACACGGTGACAGCCTCTCCGCCGCCCTCCGGCGTCATGGTGAATTCCATACGGCTGACGTAGGGCAGCGTATTCAGCTTGAAGTTGTCAAAGCTGTAGGACGCGTCCTTGTCGTAGTTTGCCGTGTTGGCCATGGTCAGGCCACTGAGCACCATTCCGTCGGAGCGTGCGGCAAAGCTGACCGTCCAGTCGGAACTGACAGCCTTGACCCCGCCTTCTTCCACGGTGGGCATTTTGATCTCGATCAGGTTTGAGTAGGCGTAGCGGCGAGTAATCTTGGTCTCGCCGCTATCCGGGTCCTTTTCCTCCGCGTTGTAGCGGTAACTGTACTGCAGATAAACCGTCTGGCCCGGCTGCAGGGTGGACAGGGCAAATTCCTGGCTGCTGGCCGTCTTATTCTTGCGCAGCAGAGAGGATTTGCCCTCATAGGTATCACTGGGGTAAATGATGCGGCCTTGGGCGTCGGTATGGGTCACGCCGCTGCCTTTTACGGATCTGTATACAGCAAAGCTGACGCCGCGGGTAATGGCACCGCTGGGGTCATTGACCCGCATATGGATGCCCAGGCCATAACTCCACAGCTGCATATCCGACAGCGTGACCTCCGGCTTCTGGTAAGGGGCCTTGTCGCTGCTGCCGCCGGTGTTCTCGTCACCGCCGGGGTTTTCGCCGGCAGAGGTATTGCCGCTGCCGGAGCCATCCGTAGAGGTGTGGCTGCCGGAGCCGCTGCCGGAACTGCCCCCGCCAGCAGCCGTGCCGGAGGAATTGCCGGAGCCGCCGCCAGTACCGCTGCCAGAGCTGCCTCCTGTGCCGCTGGTACCGCCGGAACCACCGCCGCTGCCGCCGGAACCGCCCCCGCTGCTGCCGCCGCTACTGCCGGAACTGCTGCTAGAGCTGCCGCTGCCGGAACCACCGTTGTTGGTACCATTGCCGGAAGCATTGCCCTTCTCATTATCTTTTCCTGTGTTGGCGGCCGCGTCGCTGTTCTCCGCGTCGTCCTGCGTGTCGTCCGGTGTATCCGTGTGTTCCCCATTGTCCTGAGCATCCTGGGAACTCTGGCCGCCATTGTGCTGGCCAGGCTCTGTACCGGCGCTGTCGCCATCCTGGTTGCCGCCTTCGATCTGATCATCAGTGCGGCTGCCGGGCAGCTGGCCGTTCTGATCCCCCGCGCCATGGTTGACGCCGGGTCTCTTTCCGTTCTGACCATCCTTGCCGTTGAGGATCTCATCCGCCTCCTGCAGCTTGTCCTCATCAGGCTTGCCGGTATGGCTGTCCTTGACAGCCTCCCGCACCAGGCCCAGGGCGTCCAGCAGGTCTATGTACTGATAGGTGTGCTCACCAATGGTGAGTGTGGCGCCGATCACAGCCTTTTCACTGCGGCTGGCCATGGTGCCATTTTTTTGCTCATACCAGCAGAGGGAATCCTCACTGAGGCGGAGGATGCTGTTAACCGGAATGACAGTGCTGCCCAGGGCGTTGGCGAACACCGCCTGCTGGGCGTTCATATAAAGGCCGTTGGAGAGGGCCAGGAAGATAAACTCCTCCCCCTCGTCTGCCTGCATCATGTCGGAATTATAGGTGGTGCCGCCGCTGAGATACAATCCGTCAAAAGACTGGTAGATATCCACATCCGGCGTGATCAGCCACACATCGCCGCCAAGGAAGTGCAGTCCCGCGCCACCGTTGGTATACAGCGGGTAGGTCAGGTCGATCTGCTGGCGGTCCTGTCCCACATAATAACCGCTGAGGGAGGCGTAGATCACATCCTCATATTGAACCTTGACCAGAGAAATGGGTTCACTGCTGCCGCCGCCAGCAAGACTCTGCACGATACCGGCGGATGCCGGCATGGCAAAGCCCTCCTCATTCATGATGCCGAATGCCCTGCTGGCCCCCAGCACTGCTGCCGTAACGCAGCACATCACTGCGATCAAAGCAATAAACAGCTTCTTCATGGAAACGGTTCCTCCTTGAGTCCTTACATCTGTTGGCTGAGGCTGTCGATAAAGTGGTGGTCTTCTAAGCCGGTGAGACCACGCTGCCTGCCCCCTCCTCTTTGCAGCCCGTCAGACCACGGGGTCAAACAGCTCCGGGCGGGTGGCAAGCAGCAGCCTGTTTCCATCGTTCAGGGTCATGGAATCACCTAAAAGAGATACCTTATAATCCCCCGACGCGGGGTAGGCTGTTCCCGTGCCATCGGACTGCTCTATAAAGAACTCCTTCGTGTCATAGTTGAACAGCATCATATATCCGCCGTACACCGCCTCCACATAGGAGAGGGCAGGCAGTTCCATCGTATAGCCGTTGAAGCTGACGGTAACAGGCTCCAAAAACAGGTAGAAGTCCTCACCGTCATACAAAAAGCCCTGCTCCACATTCTCCGCGGAGCCGTCTCTCGTGATGTAGACCATGCCGTTGGCCCTGCATTCCACCTCGCTGAAGCAGGATGCCCACCGGAAGTCCAGGCTGCGGGGTGCAACATAGAGCATATCCGTGGGAAGCACCGCCTTGCGGCTATTGTCCAGATAGACGGGCAGCGTGGTCGCAATACTCTGCTTGCCCAGCTTCAGGTTGGTGGTGCCGTCTGTCCCGCGGCGCAGCTCCGCGCCAGCATTGATCTTGGTAAAGCTGCCGCCGTAATACTGACAGGCCGTATCCTGAAACTTATATACGGACCCATGATTCACCGTAAACAGCACGATCACCACCGCAAGGATGGCCGCCAGCGCCGGAATGGTCACGATCAGCAGTTCTTTTCTGCTCAGCCGCCGCTTTCCAGGGCGCAGCCGCACAGGGATATACCGCGCTCTGACGGAACGGTCCGCTGCTGCTCCCCGCTGTTCAATACCCGGAGCAGTCCCATCTTCCCGGGTCTCCAGAGGTGTTTTTTTATTCAGATTTAGCTTGATCTTCATAGCAGTGCCTCTTTTGGTCAGTTTCAGTGGGAGGGTAATTCCGTCCTTCTCCCGTCCGGCCCCAGCCGGAATGGTCATTCCACATCCTGCGTCCAGATCTGTGGGGCCGTCACATCCCGCTGTGCAGAGATGGCGTTGACCTCATTCAAAAACAGGTAGACGCTGAACAGGATCAGGAACAGACCCATTGCCGCGTAAATCAGGAAAAATCCAGCCGTACCGGACAGATCCCGGATATAGCCGCAGATCAGATTCACAGACAGCAGGCCCACGGTCTGTAGCGCCAGCCACAGCAGGCTGCCGATCCGCCCGCCGATGCTGCCGGCGCACAATGCGGAAAGGGTGCCGGGGATCAGGAGCATTAGATAATGCAGCAGGCTCAGTTTCTGAAAGCCCAGCACGAAAACCAGCAGAAAGATCAGCTTCAGCCATGCGCAGGCAAGCCGCAGGCTGCACCGGCCGTTGAGGCCGAAGAACAGCCCGGCCAGGCGAAAGCGGTGGGAATCCACCCAGATGTTCCGACTGTAGAGCAGCAGAAACACCAGCACGGCGACCGTCAGCACTATGGCTGCAGTCATGCAGGGCAGAAGCGGCTTCAGCTCCAAAAGGACCCGCAGCAAAAACTCCACAACGCTCATTCTGTTTCCTTTCCGGTGTACTCCTCAATAAGAAGCGTAAACTCGTTGTGCTGGTGCTTGTAAAAGCCCCGGACGCCGTAATAGGGATGCTCGCCCTCCTTGTTCAGGAAGACCACATCGCCGTCGATCCGGCCCAAGGCGGGAAGGTAGTCGTTCATGATCAGGGCATAGTAATCCTTGCTGTGGATTCGCACGGCGTAAACGCCGCTGATCACCTTCAGTCCGACAGCTGCGTCTATAATGCGGGCGTTGATGCGCCCTGTATCCTGCAGTTCCGCATAGCGGTCTGTATTCTGCTTTGCCATGATTCCCGCACCTCGCAATTACTGGTGGTTTTTTATATACGCGCCGATATAGGTGAAGTTCTGCTCGTCCACATGGTCGCAGCGGCCGTCCAGAATGGCCTCCACATCGTCCAGCACATCGCCGATGGCCACAAATTCACCGGGAATGCCAGTGTACTGTTCGGCCACGTACATAGGCTGAGAGAAATAGTTGCGCAGCTTTCTGGCCCGGTAAAACGTGCTGCGGTCCTCCTCGGACAGATCGTCGATGCCTAGGACGGCCACGATCTGCTCCAGCTCCTCATAGCGGGATAAGCACTTCAAGGACGCCTCCACCAAGCGGAAGTGGCGTTCACCGATAACGTCCGGGTCAATGATGCGGGAATTGGTGGCAAACACATTGATGGCGGGATACAGGCCCTTTTCCGCCACCTTGCGGTCCAGGACCACCTGGCCGTCCAGGTGCTGGGAAATGGCGTGAACAGCGCCGTCGTCCATATCGTCGGCCGGGATGAAAATAGCCTGGAAGGACGTGATGGAACCGTCCGGCGTGGAGTTGATACGCTCCTCCACCTCACTGATCTCCGTCAGCAGTGCAGGGGAATAACCATTGTCAATGGGCATCCGGGCCAGCTCCGTGGAGATCTCGGCACCGGCCTGCACCATACGGTAGATATTGTCGATGAACAGCAGCACGTCCTGCTTCTTTTCATCCCGCAGATACTCCGCCAAGGTCAGGCCGGCATACATGGCGCGGCTGCGGCTCATGGCGTTGTCACCCATCTGGCCGAAGGTCATGGAGATTTTGTCCAGCAGGTTGGCCTCCTGCATCTCGTCGTACAGGTCACGGCCTTCGCGGCTTCTCTCACCGACGCCCACAAACACGGAGTTGGACTGCAGGCCCTGATATACATTGTGGATCAGCTCCTTGATGAGCACCGTCTTGCCCACGCCGGCGCCGCCCAGCAGGCCCATCTTAAATCCCTTGCGCATGGGGGCAAAGAAGTCCAGCACCTTAATGCCGGTCCAGAGGATGTCACCGTCCACGATGATCTCGCTCATGGACAGGGACTTATCGTAAATATTGCGGGTATGGGGGTGATCCAGGGCTGTGCCGTCAATAGTCTGGCCATAGGGGTTAAAGACATGGCCCAGGATCTGATCGTCATAGGCGATCTGCAGGCCGTTTTCCTGCAAAAAGACCTCCAGTCCCCGCTTCAGCCCGCGGGTCTGGCCGCAGCAGATGGCGGCGGCCACGGAGCCATTGATCTCCTGCACCTCAAAGAGATAGCGCACGCCGTCCTTTTCCGCATAGAGCAGGTCCCGGATTCCCACATCGGAGCGCCGCAGGAAAATTTCCACCTTCAGGCTGGAAACGGAGATGATCCGGCCGGCACTGCCGCTGTCCTTCCTGGACCGGTCATCAGCGCCGGTGTGCTTTGCCTGCGCCTGCCTGTTCTGCACAAAGGCGGCGGCCAGCGGAGAAGCAGGCACCTGCTGGGCCGGCTGGGAGAACGAAGGGGCCGCCGGGACGGACGCCTGACCGGACAGAAATTCCGCTGCCGGAGCGTCGTTGGTGCCCTCCCCCGTCTTGGGCTGGTCATAGCTCTTGATAATGCCCTCTACCGAGCTACTAAAAAATGACTTCTTTGCCATGTGAAACCTCACTTCTTTCCATTACTCACCTTTCATATACCCGGTGCTGCACAGGTACTCCAAAACAAGCTTATCGTAATCAGCCGTCTGCTTACTGCGGGGTGCGTATTTGAACACACTCTGCCGGGTGGCCTGTGCCTCGCGGACCACGACCGATTCACGGATCACAGCCTCAAACAGGCGTGTATGGATCTGCTGGGCGGCGTTTCCCATCATCTCCCGCAGTTCCCGGCTCAGCAGAAGGCGGTCTGTGTGGCGCGAGAGAACGATGCCGCCGATCTTCAAGGCGGGATTGGAGGCAGCCTGTACCGCCTGGATGCTGGCGTACAGCTGGCCAATGCCCTGAAGGCTGAACACATCCGCCAGCGCCGGAATAATGACGCTGTTGGCCACGGACAGGATGTTGATGGTCAAGATACCCAGGGTGGGCGGACTGTCGACGATGATAAAGTCATAACTGTCTGCCACTGGCCGCAGCGCGTCCCGCAGGTAAAATTCCTTGCCCGGCCCGGAAAGGGTCAGGTTCAAAGTACTCAGGCTGGAGGACGCGGCAAGGAGGTCGCATTCCGCCGCGTGGACCACGGCGTCCGCCGCGCCTACCTGACGCAGCATGACCTCGTAAACGGTATGGGCCGGGTCGTCCACGCCCATGATGTAAGTCAGATTGCACTGGGGGTCCATATCCACCAGCAGCCCCCTGGCCCCCGCCATTTTCAGGCGGATTCCGAAGTTCATGGCAAGACTGGTCTTACCCACGCCGCCCTTCTGGTTGATGAATGTAAGGATCTCCGCCACTTTGCCTCACCTCTCAAGAGATTTTTGCTTGATAAAACTGTCGATGGTCTTCTGGAAGGCTTTTTGGTTCTTTTCTTTGCGCTCCACACGGGCGGCCTCCGCCTCCATCTCGTCCAGCTTTTTCAGAGACTCGGACGTGGCGTTCTGCCGCATGATGTTCTCCGACGCGTAGGCGCTGGCCGCGGCGATGCGCACCTCGTAGATAAGGCAGGAGACGGTCATATCCTCCAGCATCCGCTGGGCGTCTCCGTTGATCTCAAAGTCGTCCCACTCGTTGACGGCAGGTTCCTCGGGCTTTGCCGCCAGTGGGTAGATGCGCTTGACCTCCTGCTTGACGCAGGAAACGTTATAATAGTGGTTGTACACGATCTCCACAGCGGACCAGCACCGCTCCCGCACAGCCCGCTCCAGATAGGCGCGCACCTTATCGAAGTTCTGCCGGTACTCCTCCTGGGTCAAATAGAGGCTGACTTCCGCGGGTCGCCGCAGCCGTTTGCCGATAACGATCTTTTCCCCCGCGGTATCGTGCTGAAGCACCGTGGAAACAGAGGTGTTCACGCTGCCGCAAAAGCCCAGATCCGATCCCAGGTAGATACGCAGTGGGGGAAGGCCCGGGTCCGGCAACCGGATGGTCTTATCCAGCCGCAGATTCCGGTTGCTCTGGAGGATCTGCATCATGGAGGAAAGCTCGTCCTCCATGGTGCTGTACATCAGCGCCTGCCGCCCGGAGTTCTCTACCCGCAGCAGCGCATGGAAGTTCATCACTTTCACGACGGCCTTGACATTCATTGTCCGCCTCCGCTTTCCAGCTGTTCCATGGCCTTCAGCATTTCCTCCGGCTTGCGCACAGCAAACTTATGCTGCTTGAGCAGCTCCAGAATGGCGGCACCCCGGCGCATGCGCGTCCGCAGGGCCTCGCCCATCTCCTCCACATTGGCCAGCTCAAAAATTTCACGCTGCTCCAGATAGGCCAGCAGCTCCCGGCGGATCTTGGGACCTACCTTCTTCATCTCCGGCGTCTGCACCGCGCCGCCCAAACGGGACACGGACAGGCCATAGTTGATAGCGGGCTTCTGGCCCTTTTCAAAGTTCTTGGCGGAGAGCACGATCTGGCCGTCGGTAATGGAAATGATGTTGGTGGAGATAAAATCGGTAATGTCTCCGCCCTTGGTCTCACAGATGGGCGGCACCGTAATGGAGCCGCCATTTTTATGCTGACAGCCCAGCTCCAACATTCTGGAATGGCAATAGAAGATGTCCGGCGGGTAAGCGTCCCGGCCAGGGGTCTTGCCCATCAGCAGGGCGATCTCACGGCACACATCTGCGTGGCGCTTGAGGTCGTCCAGCACCACCAGCACATCTTTGCCATGGTCCAAGAAGGTGCGGGCCATGGACATAGCGGCATAGGGGGTGCTCTGCAGCACCGGGGCGCAGTCATCGTTAAAAGCCGCCAGGATGACAGTATATTCCATAGCGCCGCGGCAGAGCAGCTGGCTGTAAATATCCTTGACATCCTTCTTGGTC
>ERZ808246.1962-NODE-1962-length-13648-cov-56.325682_pt1 | contig 13648 bp, 10 predicted proteins | sample MGYA00521083_ERZ808246 | MGnify/ENA primary metagenome ERZ808246 (study PRJEB31516, sample SAMN03275577) | gut metagenome | biome: mammalia-associated habitat; material: feces | host: Papio cynocephalus | place: Kenya | collected 2012-07-07 ...
CGATCATCTTGTTGGTCTCGTGGACCTCCATGATATTCAGCATGGTTCTTCCTTACGATTGGTACGATTCGTGGCTTCGGTTGCTTGGATGACTCACGTGAGCCGCGGATCAGACGCGGTGCATCTTGGTGAAGATCTCCTCGCGCTGGCAGCGGATGCGCACGCCGATCTGTTCGCCGAGCTTGTCGAGATCGTCCACAATGGCGCCGAATTCCTCGTCGGCCTTGGAATAATCCACAATCATCATCATGTTGAAGAAGCCGTCGATGATGGTCTGGGAAATGTCGAGCACATTGACCTGATGAGCGGAAAGGTACGTGCAGACGCGAGCGATGATGCCGACAGTGTCCTGGCCGACGACGGTGATGATTGCCTTGTTCATGGAACTCCCTAATCGTGTAGGTGCGAATATCCAGTTACCGTCCCGGCGAACTGCCGGACGTGTCCTCAAGTATAGGAAAGGCACGTGCCAAAACACGTGCCTTTCCTGCCGTCCCGTTATATTTTGAGACGTTTTCCGTCACTATTGGATTGCGGCGCGGTCGCAATCATATGCATTTCGTATATATTTTATATATATTTCATATATACAACATACATCTTTGCGATGGCCGTCACCGCAACCCCGTACGTCACTTCCAGATGGAGCCGAGCGAGCGGACGTCCGTTCCTTCGACCTTGCCATCGGCGGCGAGACGGAATTCGCCGTCGCCGTCCTTGCCTTGGAACAGCATGCTGCCCGCGGCCTCGCCGTCGTTGAGGAACACCTCCACCACGCTGCGGTCGAAGAAGATTTCGACGCGGCGCACGTCGGCGATGCCGCTGTCGAAATCATCATCATCGACGATCGTGCCCTTTGTGACCAGTCGGGTCACGCCGTTCCGGCGCTGCAACAGCAGTTCCGTCGGTTCGCCGTCGGCCGGATTGGCGCCGGTGGCGATGGTCATCGTGAAGTCGGCGTCGTCCGCAAGACGCACGTCCGCGTAGTACGCGTTGTTCGGTGCGTCGAAGATGGTGGCGGCATCATCCGCGCGGGCCTGCAGGCGTTCGCCCAGCAGCCGCTCGTACACTTCCTCGACCGGGCGGCTGGTCAGGCGTCCGTCACGCACGTGCAGCTCGCGCGCCAACGACATCATGCCGTTGGCGATGCACGGCTTCTCCACGCGCATCGCGGGGAAATCGGTGAACCAACCGAACACGATGCGACGGCCGTCATCGGCGGCGAAGCTTTGCGTCGCGTAGTAGCCGGTGCCGAAATCGCACCAATCGCTGTTCTCGACTTCGAGACGCGGACCATCGGCGGCGGTCTTGAGATCGCCCGCGTACCAACGGACCTGCTGGAAGCGGCCCTGCTTGTCGCGATAGTGCATCAGAGCGCCGACGGCGACCGTCTTGCCGTCAAGCTGGAACAGGTCGGGGCATTCGTAGGTGCGCGACAGCTGATGGCCGAAGTCGGCGAGCACCGGCCCCTCGTACCGCCATGTCGCGTTGCGCTTGAGCGGCTTCTTGGCGGAGAAAAGCGTCATGGCCGGGACCGTGTCCATATTCGGCTTGTCCACGCCAGGCTTGCCTTGCGGGCCGTAGGTGAACCAGCCGCCAGTGCCCTGCGTGCTGATGCCGGGCGCGGCGGAAGCCACGGCGTCGGCATCGAACGCGGTGACGGGCAGGTTCGTGGCGGTCACCATGTAGGCGCGGTCCGGATCGATGGCCTCGCCGGACATGCCGGTCTCCACTTTCGGATCGCGGAAATCGAAGCCGAAATCGTCGTTCGCACGCAGCGCCACCGGCGATTCGACGCTCACATGTACGCCGTCCTCGCACAGGCAGGTGGTCTGGTATTCGGTGACGGACGATTCGTCGCCGCGAGTCTCCAGATGGCGGGTCAGGTACAGGCGGATGGCGGCCGCGTCATCGCCCTTGCAGGGGTTGTCATACGCGTCGACCGTCACCGCGGAGCCGGAGAACGCGCCGCCGACGATGCGCTCGTCGGTGTGCAACTCCGGCTGCGGTTCGAGAAAAATCGGCAGATGCGTCCAATGCACCAGGTCGCGGCTCACCGCATGGCCCCAATGCATGTTGTCCCAGCCGAAGCCGTACGGGTTGAATTGGTAGAACAGGTGGTAGCGTCCCTGGAAGCGACACAGGCCGTTCGGGTCGTTCATCCAGCGTGCGAACGGCTCGAAATGCGCGGCGGGACGTCCGAAACGGTCGTAGATCTGCTTCAACGTCGGCTGCGCGTCCCATTCGGCATCGTACGGGTTCATGCTCACGAAGCGCACGCCGTTGTCGAGGAGGCCGTCGCATTCGGACAGATACGCGAACCGTGCGGTCAGACTCCGCAGGCTCACCGTGACGCGCGCGTTCGTCGGCACCGGAATCGAGAAACGATGGCGGCGTTCGGACACCGGCATGGCGTGGCTGGCGATCTCGTTGCCGTTCTCATCGGTGATGGCGATGCTGGCGTCGGCGCCGCCGCGTTCGGCGAACACCTCGAGCAATCGGTAGTCGCCGGTTTCGATGGAGATGGAATAGTTGTCGGACATGATGGTCTCCTCTGTAACGCCACATGAACGGACATCACATGGCTACGTTGTGGAAAAGCAAAAGGAAAAAGGGCAAAAGGGCAGAAAGGTATCGGAAAAAGAAAACGAATACGGGTAAGACGAGCCAGCCGGCCGTCACGACACGATGGAGTCGCGTTCGATGACACGGCATCGCAACGTCATTTCGGCACCGTCGTGATGCCCCTGCACCGCCACACCATGATCGGATTTGAGGTCCGCCACAGCCTCGTCGCCATCAAGCATGCCCACGAGCTGGCGAATCGCTTCAAAGCCCATTTCGTAATGAGGAAGTTCCAGCGTGGTCAGAGACGGCTTGAGCACGTCCGTAATGAACGGCTGGTTGTCGATGCTGATCACCGAAACGTCGACGCCGATGCGCACTCCGCATTCGCGCGCGGCCTCGTAGATGAAAGTGGCTCGCACGTCGTTGAAGCAGAAGATGCCGTCCGGTTTGATCTCGTCGAACACCCGTGCCGCCTCATCGGCCGCATTGGTCATTTCCAGCACGTTGACCACCAGAGCGTCGTCGAACGGTATACCGGCTTCCGCAAGCGCGCGCTTGTAGCCTTCGAATCGAAGGCCCTGCGCGATGATGTCCGCCTCGGTTCCGTAGTAGACGATGCGCCGGCATCCGGCCTGAATCAGACGGTTGGTGGCATCGTATCCGGCCAGTTCGTCATCGGGGTAGATCGAAGGAACCTCCCCGGCGGCGTCCTCACTGTCCACCACCACGGTCGGGCTGCCTTCCAAGGCTTCGGGAATGTCCACCTTGCGGTGGTACATCATGGCGTACAGGAATCCGTCCACGTTATACCGACGGAGGGCGGCTATTTCCTGATTCTCGAGGTCGGCGTCGTTGTTGGTGTTGGCGGTGAGCAGGATGTATCCGAGCTTGCGCGCGGCGTCCTGCGCTCCCTGAAGGACCCTTCCGGCGTACGGCGTAGTGGCGATCTCATCGGTGACGAAGCCCAGGGTGTTGGATTTGCTGGTACGCAGCGAGCGTGCCACGGAATTGGGCTTGTACCCCATGTTCTTGGCGGTTTCGCGGACTTTCTGCGCGACCGCCTTGCTGACGCGGTTGCGGTCCTTGTTGTTCATGACCAAAGACACGGTGCATACGGAAACCCCGGTTTCCTTGGCTATGTCTTTGATGGATACCAACCGTTTCGACCTGTTCACTCGTTGCGTTGTGGACGACTGCGCCATTATATCACCTCTTCTCCGTCTGCGGCCGGAAGGTCTAGCCTCTGGCCAAAGCCGTCTTGCTCTCCTCGCGGTCGTGGATGTCCAATCCGGGCAGACGCCCGAACGAGTAGACGATCCAGATCACGCAGAACATCGGCAGGGATATGCCGAACACCATGAGAATCCCCGGCCATTGGGCCCATACGAGCACGGTGAGGATCAGCAGCCCGGCCTGCAGAAGGCTGCACGCCGGACGTGCCACGATCATCGCCAGCGTCGTGCGGACGATCCAGAGGGGACGTTCGTCATAGTTCGCGCGCACCACCCAAACCAGGGACGAGAACATCGCCAGTATCACGATGATGAGCAGCAGCACGCCGGAGATCGCGATATCGAAATCGTTGCGCGCATGCCAGTTCATCACGTAATAGTCGACGATGACCACGGCCCAGAGGGCGACCAACGGCCAGCCGAAAAGATTCGCGCGCTTGAACTCGCTTTTCCAAAAGCCGTGGAAGATCTTCCATACTTCCTTGACCCGCATCGAACGGTCCTCGGAAAGCAGCCACGTGCGGAACGTGGACTGCGCCGCCGCGAGCGAAGGGAGGAATCCCAGCACCACGGCGCCCATCAGCGTGTGCGCGAGTATGGCCACGTTGACCACGAAAAGCGTGACCAGCAGACGGCAGAAGTGCTCGTAGGCCACAGAGAAACGGGCAAGCATGGCGAATCCTTTCTATTGGCTGGCTTGGTTTGGTCGTCTTGGTTCGATTGCCTTTTGCAGGGTCCCGATCCGGGCTCAGCCCTTGACCGCGCCGAGCATCACGCCCTTGTTGAAGTACTTCTGCAGGAACGGGTAAAGCACCAGCAGAGGCAGTGTGGACACGATGATGATGCCGAACTTGATCTGGTCGGCGGCCTGCTGTTGGGCGGCCGCGTTGACGTTGGTGCCGGTGCCTTGCGCCACGAGCAGCAACTGCTGCAACACCACCTGCAACGGCTGCTTCGTGTCGTCGGTGATGTAGATAAGGCCCGTCATGAAGTCGTTCCAGTGGCCGACGAAGTAGTACAGGCCGATCACGGCCAGAATCGCGGAGCTTAGTGGCAGAACAATCTTGAAGAAGTAGCCGAAGTAGCTCAGACCATCGATCTGCGCCGCGTCGAACAGTTCCTCGGGGATGGAGGTGTCGAAGAAGGAGCGGGCCACGATCACGTTGTATACGGAGACCGCGCCAGGCAGGATGAACACCCACATGCTGTTGTTGATGCCGAGGCTCTTGTACAGCAGGTAGTTCGGGATCAGACCACCGGCGATGAACATGGTCACGGTGAACAGGAACATGATCACGCGGCGCGGCTTGAATTCGCGGCGGGACAGGGCGAAGGCGCACGGAATGGTCACTGCCATGTTGAGCGCGGTGCCGACCACCGAGTAGATGATGGTGTTGAGATAGCCCTGCCAGATGCGCTGGTTGGCGAACACCTTGGCGTATCCCGCGAAGGTCACGCCCTTGGGCAGCAGCAGCACTTCGCCGCCGGCCACGGCGTTCGGGTTCGAGAACGAGGCGACGACCACGAACCACAGCGGATAGAGCACCGCCACGACGGTCAGGAGCAGCAGCAGGTTGATGATGCCCGACACAGCCAGGTCGCCCGGCTTCTGCTTCTGGCGCACGTGCTTGTTCCAGGGAATGTCGTTCTTGTTCTGGGCAACAGCCCCAGTCGTTGCAGACATGATGGATTCCTCCTAGAAAATGCTCGTATCGGAAACGCGCTTCGCGATCGCGTTGGCGGTGATCAGGAAGACGAAGTTGACCAGGGTGTTGAACAGACCGATTGCCGTCGAATACGAATACTGGCCGTTGATAATACCGATTTTGTAGGTGTAGGTCGCGATGACTTCGGTGGCCGGCAGGTTCAGTGAATTCTGCATCAGGTAGATCTTGTCGAAGCCCACGTTCAACACGGAGCCCATATTCATGATGAGCAGGATCGCGCAGGTAGGCATGATCGTCGGGATGTCGACGTAGCGGATCAGCTGCAGACGTCCGGCGCCGTCGATCTTCGCCGCTTCGTACAGCGAGGTGTCCACGCCGGCGAGCGCGGCCAGGTAGATGATGGAGTTCCAGCCGACGTGCTGCCAGACTTCGGAGATCCAGTAGACGGCGGTGATGGCGCTGGTGGAGCCCATCAGTGATTCGTCGCCGAAGAAGCGGCCGAGGATGCCGGTTCCCGGGGTGAGGAAGATGTTGAGCATGGAGACGATGACCACCACGGAGATGAAGTGTGGCATGTAGGTGATCGTCTGCACGAAGCCCTTGATCTTCTTGGAACCGATCTGGTTGATGAGCAGGGCCAGGATGATCGGGAAGATGAATCCCATGACCAGCGTCCACAGGGAGATGCGGATGGTGTTGGTCATGATCTCGCCGAACAGCGGGTTGTGGAAGAATTCCAGGAAGTACTTGAAGCCGACGAATTTGCCTCCGGTCAGGCCTTTGGTCGGGTCGAACTCGCGGAAGGCGAGCTGGATGCCCCACATCGGCACGTAGGCGAACAGGGCCACGAAGAACAGTGCGGGGGCGGAAAGGATCCACAACTGCCAGTAACGGCGGAAGTGGTCGGCGATGCGATCGAGCAGACCTGGTTTCTTGCGGTCGGGAACCGCATCCATCGTCACGATCCGTGCAGCAACGCCTTGCGATGTTTGTGCACTCATGTTGGTCTCCAATTTAGGATGGTTGCTGGGAAAAAGAGGCGGGGTCTGACGGCAGTCACGGGAGAGAATGATGAACCCGCATATGCAGACCCCGCCGGTATCGATTGGCTACTTGGTGTACTTGTCGTACCACTTCTGCCAAATCTTGATGTTGGCGTCGAGACCGAGGGTCGGCTCAGACACCTTCTTCACGTAGGCGTCCCATTCCTTGTCGATGCCGCCCTTCTGGAACCACTTCGCGATCTGGTTGTTCGCGTAGTTGGAGATGGCGGTGTTGTTGTTCTGCAGGGTGTTGGAATCCTCGGTGTTCGGGCGGACATAGATCGGGATGACGTCCTTGACGCCGTCGACGCGGTTGCGGGCCTCGCGGATGGCCTGGTCGGAGGCGGTGACCTGGTCGGCGTTGGTGTCGTTGACCATCTTCACGTCGTCACGGATCCAGCCGCCGAAGCGGTCCTGCAGGGCGATGGCGCGGGTGTCGGGGTATTCGGCGTAGGCCTTCTTCTTGTCGATGGTGTACTGGTGGTTGCCGTCATCGGAGACGATGTCCGGGATGGAGCCGAAGAATCCAGCCACGGAAAGTTTCTCGCTGTACATGGCGTCGATGACCTTGTAGATGGCGTCCTGGTTGGCGGCGTTCGGGTTGACGGTCAGACCGGAGCCGGAGTAGGCCCAGCGGCAGGCGTCCTGGGATGCGTCCCACTTCACTTGGGAGTCTGGTGTGGAGGCGTCCATCTTCAACGGCGGCAGGGTGACGTACTGGTCGCCCAGGCTGTTGCCGTATTCGGCGTAGTTGGACCAGCCGAAGGAGACGCCGGTGCGGGCGGTCTTGCCGTCGCTGACGGTCTGTGCGGTGTACTGGGAGTCATCGCGGGTGAGCACGTCTTTCGGGATGAGACCCTTGGCCATGAGCTCGTGCAGGTAGGAAACAACGTCCTTGAGGGCGTCGGAGGTGTAGTAGCTCTTGACCTTGCCGTTGTCCACGTAGTAGCCCTGCTCGGAGGCGCCGCCTCCCATGAAGGAGGTGACCACGCCTTCGGAGTTCATCAGGGTCAACGGGCTCCACAGGCCGAAGCCCAGGCTGCGGATGTTCATCGGGATCTCGTCGGCCTTGCCGTTGCCGTTCGGATCGTCGTTCTTGAAGGCTTCGAGCACTTTTTCGAGCTCATCCCAGGTGGTCGGCATCTTGAGTCCGAGCTTGTCGAGCCAGGTCTTGTTGATGAACATGTGGGTTCCGGAGACCTCGTAGCCTTTGCCGCGGTCGGACGGCAGCATGGCGATCTTGGTTCCGTCGGTCACGTACTTCTCCGCGCCTGGCTGGGCCTTGAGGAACTCCTTGACGTTCGGCATCTTGTCCAGATGCGGCTTCAGATCCTCGAAGTAGGTGTTGTACTTGGCCGCGTCAACCATGCTGAACAGGCTCAGGCCGATGTCCGGGAATTCGCCGGCGGCCATCTTGGCGCTCTTCTGCTGGCCCCAGGCGTTGTCGGAGACTTCCTGCCACTTGATGGTGCAATCGCAGGCCGCTTCCAGGTCCTTGGAGTACTGGGTGTCCTTCATCGGATGGTCGGTCACGTTGCGGCGGACAAGGATGTTGACGATCGGCTTGCCGTTCTCATCGGTGGTGGCCTGCTTGTTGCCGCAGGCGGTCAGTGCCGTGGCCATAGTCGCGATCGCCGCGATCGACGCCAGCAGGCGCACACTCCTTCGTGCCATGATTAGGCTCCTTCTTCCTTGATGTTTCCTCCTCGCACCAATGCACCAAGCACGGATGCGGTTCCGCCAACCACTTGCTTTGTGGCTGTTTCCTTTGCGGTGATTCACACTATAAATCGTTAATCGTTTAATGTCAAACGTTAATCGTTTATCTCAATGGTTAGCGCTCACATCACATCGCACGCAGCACCATTGGAAACGTATGCATCGGCGTCATACCGCCATTCCCCCTGCACGCCCAAAACCGAACATCGCGCGACACGCCATTAATCGTATAACGTGACATTTTCGCCGCCCCTCGCAAACAAAAAACGGTCCGCCCGTCGCATGCGAAAAGCAGCGACGGACGGACCGGATTTCGTCAGAAACGACCCGTCATTCACTTACGGGAGGCGCGTTCCTCCTTCAGGAAGAAGGAGAGCACGAAGACGATCACGACCAGCACCAGGCCGAACACATAGCCGTACCGGGAACCGGCCACGAAGCTCTCCGCCTCGGTCGAGCCGGAGCCCATGCCGAGCAGGCAGGTGGCCACGGCGGTGCCGATCGCGCCGCACACCTGCTGCATGGTGTTGAGGATGGTGGAGCCGTCGGCGGCAAGCTCGCGCGGCAGGCCCTTCAGCGCCGCGGACTGCGCGGACTGCTGCATGAGCGGAATGCCGATCATGAACACCACATGCGCCAGCACGAAGAACGCCGGAGCGGTGGTAACGCCGATGGCGAGGAACAGCAGCGAACCGATCACGGCCACCACAGCACCGCACCTGACCAGCGGACGGGCGCCGACCTTGTCGTACATGCGGCCGGTCGCGAAGGAGAAGATGGCGTTCACCACACCGCCCGCGAGCATCAGCATGCCGGCCGTGGAGGAATCCAGGCCCAGGCCACGCTGCAGCTCCTGCGGGGCGAGGAACATGAGCGCCAGCGTGCAGGCGAACGAGCAGGTGACCATCAGCGCCGGAACGCGGAAGGCCTCGATGCCCAAAGCACGCAGCTCCAGAACCGGGTGCTCAATATGCAGCTGACGGTATGCGTAGAACGCGACGACCACGATGCCGATGACCAGCAGTGCGACCACCAGCGCGTTGAAGCCCATGTCCGCCACGAGGCTCACGCCTGCGACCAGGCAGCCGAAGCCGATCACCGAGGCGATGACGGAGATGACATCGACCTTCGGACGGGTCGTTTCGATCGGGGTGACGAAGAAGGCCGCGGTGCAGACGATCGCCACGACGGCCACGACGGCGAACAGCACGAAGATGGCACGCCAGGAGAAGGCACCGATGAGAACGCCGGACAGGGTCGGGCCGATCACCGGCGCGAACATGATGACCAGGCCGGCCACACCGTTGGCGGCGCCGATCATGAACGGCGGGAACACGCGCATGATCGCGGCGTACATGGTCGGCAGCACGATGCCGGTGCCGACGCCCTGGATGATTCGCCCAGCCAGCACCAGCGCGAACACCGGTGCGAATGCGGACAGCACGGAACCGACCGCGAAGCAGACCAGTGCGAACAGCACCAACGTCTTCGCCTTGACCCACTTGAGCAGGAAGCCGACGCACGGCAGCACCACGCCGATGGCCAGCATGTAGCCGACCACCATCCACTGTGCGGTGCCGGTGGTGATGTTGAACGCGTCGCACAGGTCCGGCAGCGCGATGTTCATGGACGTTTCGGACAGCATGCCCAGGAACGCGCCGATGTACAGGCCGAGCATCACCTTGTGCGGATGCTCGAAACGTGGCTGATTGTGTGCTTGTGATTGCTGCATTGATGCGGTTTGTGACACAGTACCCCTTGTCTTTCTTCTTGTCTTCCTGTCGGCTCTTATGCCCGAGCCCGCGCCGGTCCGGCGGACGTGCGCGCTACCTGCCGATATGCCGGCGTACGGATATGCGGGCATGCGAAAGCCCGGACCGCCATATGCATATCCGGGCTTCGCTGCCTGTTCTCGGGGCAAAGAAAAACCGCATGGCATACACCTTGATTTCGGCTATGCCATGCGGTTTTCAAAAACAGTGGTCAACCTATCACGAATGAAAATTCTTCGTAAGTCGGCCGGGCGTGTCGCGTCCGCAGAAGCGCGATCAGGCCTCGCGGCTCGCCGACGCCGCCGCGTATGCCGGCAGCGCGCGCGGCGCGTTGAAGCCTTCCTTTTCGAAACGGTCGGCGATCTTCTGCGCGATCTCATGACCCTGGCCCTTGTCGACCAGCGCGATGATGGAGCCGCCGAAGCCGCCTCCGGTCATGCGGGCGCCGTACGCGCCGTTGGCACGGGCGACCTCCACGGCGATGTCGAGTTCCGGCACGGTCACTTCATAATCCGCGGCGAGCGAATCATGGGACGCATTGAACAGTCGGCCGGCCTCGTCGATCTTGCCATTGGCGAAGGCACGCACGAAGGAGTTGACGCGGGCGATTTCGGTGACGACGTGGCGCACGCGCTTCTTCATGGTCTCGTCTGCCAGCTTGTCGAGCGTCTCCTTGAGCGCCTGGAACGGATCGTCGGATTTGGCGATCTCATCGGCCACCACACGCAGATTGGCAACACCGAGGATTTCGGCGGCCTTCTCGCAGGTGGCGCGCCGCTGCGCATACTGGCCGTCGTTGAGCTGGTGCGGGGCACGGGTGTCGAGCACGAGCAGCTCCAGACCATATTTGTCCAAATCGAATTCCTGCTGGGACACGTTCTCCAGCGGGCTCAGCTCTGGACGGCAGTCCAGGCGCAGCGCATGTCCGAACGTGCAGCGCATGGAGGCGTTCTGGTCAAGTCCGCCGGTGGAGGCGCCGGCCATGTCGTTCTCGGACTTGATGGCGGCGTTGATGAGCGTCACACGGCCGGCATCGGAAGCCCCGTATCCCAAGCCGTACACATCGTCCAATGCCAGGGCGGTGGAGCAGGTCATGGCCGCGGAGGAGCTCAGTCCCGATCCAAGCGGCACGCAGGAGGAGAAGGCCGCGTCAAAGCCCTGCACGGAGTCGAAGCCTGCCTCACGCAACGCCCAGGCCACGCCCACGGGGTAGGCGGCCCAGCCGTCCACGCCCCCGGCCTCGAGTCCGTCGAGATCGGCTTCGGCGATCTGGTCGGGAGCCACGTCGGAGACCACGCGCACGCGGGTGTCTTCGCGCGGCTTAAGCGCGATGAACGTGCGGTGCGGCAGCGCGATCGGCAGGCACAGGCCCGCGTTGTAGTCGGTGTGCTCGCCGATCAGGTTCACGCGTCCCGGAGCCGCCCAGACGCCGGCCGGCTCTTCGCCGTAGGCGGCGCGGAACAGGTCGGTCGCGATCCTCACACCCTCGTCGTGCGAGAGAGGTTCGATGAATTCAACATCAGTCATTGGTGTTTCCTTTGCCGTTGTGCGTTTCAGCCTTCGATGTCGATCGGGCCGAGTTCATGGAAGCGCTTGGCGATGAGCTCCGGCGTGGTGTCGGACACCCATGCGGCCATGCCGGATTCGGAGCCGGCCAGGTACTTGATCTTGTTGGCGGCGCGGCGGAACGAGAAGAACTGCAGGTTGAGGCGGTAGTTCTCGCGGCGCTTGTCATGGATCGGAGCCTGATGCCAGGCCGCGATGTACGGCAGGTCCATGCCCTTGCCGTCGCCCTTGTCGAAGAACGCGTTGCCGCGCTTGAGCAGGGTGGAGTACATGACGGCCAGATCCCAGCGTTCCTGGTCGTTGAGCTCGTCGAGGGTGAGCACGTCGCGCACCGGGGCCACGTGCACCTCAAGCGGCCAGCGGGCCGCGGCCGGCACGTAGGCGACCCAGCTGTGGTTGCGCATGACGATGCGTTCCTCGGCTTCGATTTCGGCGTTCATGAGGTCCTTGAGCAGGTTGCCGCCGGTCTTCTCATGGTAGGCTTCGGTGTGCTGCAGCTCGGCTTCCATCTTCGGCGCGATGAACGGGTAGCAGTAGACCTGGCCGTGCGGGTGGGCCAGGGAGACGCCGATCTCCTGACCGTGGTTCTCGAACGGGAAGATCTGTTCGATGCCTTCCATCTTGGAGATTTCGGCGGTGCGGAAGGCCCATGCCTCCACCACCGTGCGCAGGCGGGAGACCGGCAGATCGGCCGGCAGACCGTTCTCGTCGGGATCGAAGCAGATCACTTCGCAACGACCGGCGGCCATCTTCTTCTCCCACAGCGGGTTGCCGTCGACGTATTCCACGGCTTCGGAACGGCCCGGCACGCGCACCATCGACGGGAAGCGGTTTTCGAACACGACCACGTTGTAATCGGTGTCCGGCACTTCGCCGTCCTGGTACGGGTCGCCCGGCTTGCGCGCGGCCAGCGGATTGCCCTTGGCCGTGGCGCCCGGTCCTGCGGTGATCGGACGGTTCATGCGGGCGGTCGCCATCGGGATCCAATCGCCGGTCAGCGGATCGCGGCGCATTTCCGGAGCCGCGTACGGCACTTCCTCGCCGGCCGCGTTGAGCTGGTTGGAGAACCGGTACGGCAGCTGGCGCGGATCCTTCAGTTCGCGCGTCTTGGCGCCGGAGACGTATTCCGGATCATCATCGAGATAGAAGAAGTCGCGTCCGTCCGCGAGCGTGGTCGGCGTGATGCGGATATGCTCCTTCGCATATGCTCCCGGAGTGTAGTTGACGTAATCTGCCATGTGTGATCATTCACCTTCCTGAACCGGCTCGGTCTGGTGCGCCAGCACGAGCTCTTTGACCAAATCCCTTGTTTTCGCCACCGAATCGGGATCCAACCCGTCATCGGTGATGACCGTATCCACCTGGTCGAAGCGAGCGAACAACGACAACGACGTGCAGCTCCACTTGGTGTGGTCGGTCAAGATTATCGTGCGGTCGGCGATGTCCATCATCGCCATATCCGTCGCGGCCTCCAGTGAATTCGGCATGAGGAAGCCGCGTGGAATGGACACGGAGTGCGTGCCGAGGAAAACGGTGTTGACGCGCAGCGATGCCACCACCTTGTCGGCGATCGGGCCGACGAGCGAGTTGGAGCGCGTCGTCACACCGCCCGTCACGATGACTTCCACGTCCTTCGATTCGAGCGCCTGCACCAATTCCGCCACCGGAATGGAGTTGGTGAGGATGGTGATGCCCGACGATTGCTGCGATTCGAGCAGATGCTGCGCGAAGACGTACGCCGTGGTGCCGCCGCCGATGGCGATCACATCGCCGGGAGCCACGTATTTGACGGCTTCCTGTGCGATGGCGTCCTTCAGGCCGATGTCCATCTGCGATTTCACGGAGAACAACGGCTCGCTCAGCAGCGTGCTGGTGCTGACGGCGCCACCGTGCACGCGTTTCAGCAGACCCTTGTCGGCCAAGTCGGCGATATCACGGCGGATGGTCATGGCGGAGACGCCCAGCTCCTTGGACAGCGCGGTGATGCGCACCGCACCGCGGGTACGCAGACGGCTCAGAATCAAATGCTGACGTTGTGACGATATCATGTGAACATTATCGCACATGTTCACTCAAAAATA
>ERZ808246.1963-NODE-1963-length-13644-cov-2.698212_pt1 | contig 13644 bp, 9 predicted proteins | sample MGYA00521083_ERZ808246 | MGnify/ENA primary metagenome ERZ808246 (study PRJEB31516, sample SAMN03275577) | gut metagenome | biome: mammalia-associated habitat; material: feces | host: Papio cynocephalus | place: Kenya | collected 2012-07-07 ...
AAGCGTTTTCGACAAATGGAAGCCGTTTTTTTATCAAAATTGTACAATATTTCACAAATCATCAGACCTCAAAGCCTGCCATCCGAAGGATTGCCCGCGCATTTGTCGTTGTACATCTGCCATCACGGATCTTATAGTCAAACCGCAGCTCATCTCCCTCATAGTATTCCTGGAAATGATAGTTTACAGCCGGTGTCTGGTTCTTATCCGTGATGCTGCAAAGCTCAAAATCATGTGTAGAAACAACTGTCATACAGCGGCTGCCCGCGAGCTTCGTGATAACCTCCTTCGCACCGACGATACGATCCGCGGAATTGGTTCCCTTGAATATCTCATCAATCAGGCAGAGCATCGGTTTTTCCTCTTTACGGTAGACTGCCATCTCCTTGATACGAAGAATCTCAGCATAGAAAGTAGAAATACCATGCGCCACATCGTCTTTCACACGCATAGATGTAAAGATGCGCATGTAAGATGCCTTCAGCTGGTCTGCACAGACCGGCGCTCCAAGATAAGCAAGCACAAGATTGATTGCAACCGTTCTCAAGAATGTAGTCTTACCGGACATATTGGAGCCTGTTATAATCGTGATGCCCGAACCAAGTGTTACATCGTTTCCCTGTGCCTGATCCGGCAGCAACAGCGGATGATACAGGTTGGTTCCTTCCAGATGTACTTCTGTTTCCGTATAATCGATCTGCCCTTCTCCAGTTTCCCGTACCATACCAAGCACAGAAAAACTCATCAGATCTTCCAGCTCCGCAATCATATCCGAGCATCCAGCAACCTGCGTTCCATATGTTTTCTTCCACCGGGAAACAACCGCCGCAAGCTGATAGTCCCACAGAAGAAGTCCGCATAAGATCTGGTGTATCAATGGGTTGAAAGAAATATTATATGCCTGGCTGATTGCTTTTAACTTATGATACGCCCGGACCGCTCCGGCCGCCCCACCTGCACGCTGCTGCATCCCGGCAAGAACTTCGCTCTGAAACGCCTGTTCTGCGATCAGGGAGAGCATTTCTTCGTATTCACCACTCACAGTGCTTGCGTAATACACCGGCTGGATAATGCCATCCGTCATAAACTTGGTCAGCCACGAAATGACAAGCAATGCCAGAAATCCGACAAGTGGATATCCATAGGAAATCGTACCAGTCAGGAACAACACCAGACTCACGATCTCACAGATTGGAAGCAAAAAACGTAATATATGTGCAAATACAGGAAGTTTTCCCTGTGATACGTCACCGCAAAAATCTTCAAATGCCTCCGCGTCAAACTTTTCTTTTTCCGCTTCCATCTTACGCCCGGCTGTCTCAAACTCTACAGCGAATTCCGGTTTCCCCGAAAGCTCTTTGATTGCAGCATGCCGCTGCTCCCGCTCCGCTTCCTCGATATACCGCGTTGTGAGATGGTCTGCAAATGTCTGTTTTCCCTTCTCTGTATGACAGACAGAAATCATCTGATACAGAGAATTCTCTCCAAGCAGATCAATATCTGCGGCAACACAATCGTCCTCGCGCAGATACACAGTTCCTTTCTCTTCAAACTTCCGCCATCCATCGGTAAAACGATTACAATAACGCCGGCAGACCTCCCATTTCTCCGTCAGCGACTCCTGTCGTTCCGCTACAACACTGTGCCATTTCACAAGTGCTGCAAAGCCGATCAGGAACAATACGCCGACGATCACCAGCAGCATCGCATACGATTTTTCTTTTTCGGTAATTCCAATGATCAAGCCAGCCGCACCGATTAAAAATGTCAGGATACGAAACGTGGAAATCCGGCTGAATAACCGGTCTGCCCGTTCCTTTTGCTTCTGATAATCCAGCGTCCATTGTTCAAACTGCTTTCGATTCTCACTTACTGTCATCATGCCCTTTTTCTTCCTCTTTTTCCTCTTTTTTTCTCGTGATCACCATCTTGAAAAAGATTGCTACAAACACGCCTGCCGCAATGATGCTCAGGATTCCTAATGTAGTTTGGTCTAAGAAAACTAATGCTATTCCAACAAGTGCGATCAAAATCGCACATGTGAGAAAATTCTTCTCAGATTCTTTTAAATTCTTCATTTTATATTATCCTCCGGTCTTTTTACTACAGTCTAGTCTACCATATCCCACCGTGCAAGGCAAAGAAATAATTCTAAACTTTCTGTGAACCGCAGATTTCCATTTGCTTTTTATTATTGCATGTATTAGAATAGTCTTTATATAATCGTGGTAAAATATAGATAATTATGGAAAAGGAGATTTAGACATGGGTAAGTTTTTTAAGGGTGTCGTAAAATTTTCAGTTGCCGCAGCCGCAGTTGGTGGTCTGTGCTATGCATTCAAGGACAAGATCAAGGAGTCTAAGGTATATCAGGATAACAATGTTGATGAAAAAATCAACAAAGTAAAGACAACGATCAAAGATAAGATGCCAAAGATTTTTGACAACGAGGATGATATCGAAGAGGATGATCTGTTTGCAGACGATCTCGATCTTGAGATGGAAGATGCAAACCGTGATTACGTGACGATCAACCCGGATGATTCTGAGAAGTCAGAGGAAGCAGCAGCTGAGGAGCCAAAGGATTCCGAAAAGTCAGAGGAAGCAGTTGCAGAAGAAAAAACCGGGGATTCAGATGCTGAATAGCGACCGACGATCAGTCCGGTTATATTTGTAACAACTTGCATTGAAAAAAAGTTCGATGAGACAATTCTCGTTTCATCGAACTTTTTATTTTGGCTACAAAGCGTAATCCATGTTATGAATTGGCTTTGCACACTTGATCTATCCGTCTACTTGGCTGTCCGGTCTACAGCTTCACCAGTCTGCGCATATCTTCATAGAATCCTGGATACGAAATATCAGCGCATTCAGCGCCAGCGATTTCCGTCTCACCATCTGCATTCATGGCTGCAACCGCAAAGCTCATCGCCACCCGGTGGTCAAGATGGCTGTCGATCACCGCGCCCTGAAGTGGTCTGCCACCGCGGATAATCATACCATCTTCGGTTGCCTCAATATCTGCGCCCATCTTCTTCAGATTATCTACCATTACATCAATCCGGTTTGATTCCTTCACTTTCAGCTCCGCCGCATCCTTGATGACAGTCTCACCATCGGCAAAGCAGGCAAGAACCGCAATTGCCGGAATCTCATCGATCAGCGTCGGAATCACTTCGCCGCCCACGACGCACCCCTTCAGGCTGGATGTACGGACGGTTACATCGGCAGTCGGCTCTCCGATCTCACCCGATGTCTTCTCGACAGTCACATCCGCTCCCATATCCGAAAGCACGCGAAGGATACCATCCCGTGTCGGGTTGATACCAACATTTTTCACCGTCACACAACTATTCGGCGTAATCGCCGCTGCCACAAAGAAGTATGTTGCCGAAGAAATATCACCTGGCACGATTACCTTCTTTGCATACAGTTCTTCTGCAGGTTTCACATACACGGTCTTTCCTTCTGTACGGATATCCACGCCAAATTCTTCAAACATCAGCTCGGTGTGATTCCGGCTCACTTCCGGTTCTGTCACAGACGTCTCTCCATCTGCATAGAGTCCGGCAAGCAGAATCGCTGATTTGACCTGTGCCGAAGCTACCGGTGAGTCGTAATGAATGCCATGCAGGTTCGTTCCATGAATCTCAAGCGGTGCACAATCATTTCCGCGTAAGCTTCGGATGTCCGCGCCCATCTGTGAAAGTGGTGTGATGATCCGCTTCATCGGGCGTTTCTGAATTGATGCATCGCCATTGACGGTTGACACAAACGGCTGCGCCGCAAGGATACCCGACATCAGACGCGTTGTCGTTCCGCTGTTTCCAACATCCAGAATAGAATCTGGTGTTTTTAAACCTCTAAGCCCCCGACCATGTACCAGCACTTTATCTCCGTTATTCTCGATCTCGACACCCATCTTGCGGAAGCAGGCAATCGACGACAGGCAGTCAGCCCCCTGCAGGAATCCTTCTACCTCTGTATTGCCCTTTGCGATTGAGCCAAGCATAATACTTCTGTGTGAAATGGACTTATCTCCCGGCACCGTCACTTCCCCGGAAAGTCCATGAACTCTTGATAATTTCATAATTTTCTCGCTTTCTGTATGTCTAACATTACGTAATACGCATATTTAAGTCTATTCAAATCCTGCATCCGTACACAGTTTTTGTTTTCATTTTCATGTCTGAACGTCTTGTTATAAAAATCTACATCATTATAACACGGCTTATTTCCAGCAACAACCGATTTATGGATTGTTTTACAAACATCCGCGGATTATTTACATATTATTTTACGTGTTTTTTGCCTCGATGCCGATGCACATATATAAATCTGGTTTACGATTATGGATCACATTTCTTACACGGGGTATATCCCATGTTCTCTAACTCTTCCACAGTTCCCTCATAGGTCTGCTTGTTTAACTCCTTCATCTGACCAACGCTTGAACAGGTCGGGCGATGAATCTTCTTTGTGTTTGTATTCAGAATGTATGTCTGTGTCGTTTTATTCCGACTGTCTGAATTATCATCAGCAGCCCCCGGCTGCTCTGCGCTGATATCATTCTCTATTCCCGCACTCTGTTCTGTGCTTACTGATTTCCGCGCGTTTCCACGCTCATCCGCAGCGGACTGCCAGCTTGTGCCATCCGCATAATCAATCCCGATTCCCGGCTGTACATTATAACAGTACACATGAAAACAAATCCCGGCTCCTTCATCCTCGACGGACCATCCTTCCATCTCCACGCCGGAAGCAACCAGATTATCCCCCTCAAAGATTGGCGTTACCCGGTACAGCACATGATTTCCAGTCATATCCACATAATCATTGACCATCTTTTCAAACGGAAGCATCCCTTCGATATTCAGGTATCTTGTCCCTGCGATCAGATTCTTCTCATTTGCATTCTCACCGGCAAGGCAGTACGCGATCAGATGGCAGCGGTTGTAGAGATAATTTCCATCAATGAAATCATTATATTTTACCGTATGCCAGCCACTCGGACGCACATCTCCAATCTCGCCACGCGGCTCCGTCGGTTGTAATTCCGGGCAGATATTCGCATACGCCTGCCCGCACCGTCCCAGCAGATCCAGATTGCTGTACTGCTCAAACGCTTCCGTACATTTCTTCTCTTCGTCTGTGAAATCCGGTATATTATTCTCAAGCTGGATATATGGCCTTCCGTCATAAACCGGAATGTCCGCAAGCGAAACCGGTTCTCCCGTCTGGATTGCACGTGAAAGTCCGTTCTCCGATTGTGCATCCGCCTGTGAGTCTTTATCCTGCGTGTCAGGATTGTCCGTTATATCCTGTGCTTCTGAATTCGTTGCGGCAGTGTTACCTGTTTTCTCAATATCCTGCTCGTCCACATTTTGTGTATCTGCCTGCGCTTCTATGGCAGCCGTGGTCGAATTATTTGCTGTATTCTGCCCAATTGCACATCCCGCGAACGAAAGCGCAATGATCAGACTAGTTACTATATATTTCAGCGTTATTTTAATCTTTTTCACTGCGTGTTCCTCTCCATATTCACTGCGTAATCTTGTCCATGTTCATTGCAGGTTCTTCACTAATCTATTTTATATCTTATGTTGCATATATAATGCTACATCCATTATACGTTCCTTATTCCATATGCACAAGCCATACTTGGGCTTTTCCTGTCCTCTGCATCTCCCCACGCCCACCGCGTGGGTTTTCTCTCCGGGAAGCTTCTCTCTACGCCCATTTCACCGGTAAATCTCCATCCTCACGCATCATCTCTGGGCTTTTCCTGCTCCTGTTCTTCCTCCACGCCCACCGCGTGGGTTTTCTCCCCGGAAATTTCCCCTCTACGCCCATTTGCCCGACAAAAGTTTCCTCCCAACCTTGCAATCTCTCAAGGAACTCTCTATACTACATACATGTACATTTCAAAAGGAGATCATCACATGAAAACTTTATTACGTTTCTTACAGAACGGCAAAACCCAGTTCCACGTTGCCGCCCTCGCAAAAGAATATTTAGATGCACATAACTTCACGCAGATATCCGACCGCGAAAATCTCGCCGAGCTTGCCGCAGGCAGATACTACCTTGCTCCATTTTCTTCGATCGTAATTCCGTTCGTCAAAGGCGCACAGAGCACACAGTTGCGCATCGCCTGCGCCCATACGGATTTTCCGATGCTCAAAGTAAAGCCAAACCCGGAATTTAAAAAACTGGGATATCTGCAAATAAACGTGGAACCATACGGCGGACTTATCAAGGAAACATGGTTTGACCGTCCGCTCGGACTCGCAGGAAAAGTTATCCTCAAGGGCAGCACAAGCTTCCACCCGGAAGTCCAGTTGTTTGATTCCGAAAAACCAGTTGCTATCGTTCCAAACCTTGCTCCACATCTGAAACGCGGCGGCAAAGAAGGAGAACTGGATGTGCAAAAAGAACTGATTCCAATCGTAGATATGGCTGCATCAACAGGAAATTCCAGCTACCAGTCAGATAGTCAACGCCCTAAAGATACCCAAAATCCATCAAATAGTGGAGTTCAGCAGAATAATCCGGATTCCCATTTCCTGCTTTCTTATGTAGCAGAAAAACTAAACGTTCACCCAGAAGATATTCTGGACTTTGATCTATACCTGTACATCTGCGATGCCCCAACGACCATTGGCATCCACGATGCATTCGTGACAAGTCCACGTATCGACAATATCTCTTCTGTCTGTGCCATCTTAGAAGGCCTGGCAGACACAGAGCCTTCGGATACACTTTGCATCGGCGCGCTTTTTGATAATGAGGAAATCGGAAGCCGCTCGAAGCAGGGTGCCGACAGCATGTTGCTCTCCGACATCGTAAAACGCCTGACCGCAGACAGCCAGCTTTCACTGATTGAAGATGGATTCTATCTGTCCGTGGATGTCGCACATGCGACACATCCAAATTACAGTGAGAAATCTGACATTACCAATACGGTTCTTCTCGGAAAAGGTGCTGTTCTGAAATCAAGTGCCAGTCAGCGCTATGTATGTGACAGCGAAGCTGGCGCCTGTATCATCGACCTGTGCAGCAAAAATGAAATTGCCCTGCAGCGCACCGTCAACCGTTCCGGCATGCCGGGCGGGCAGACACTTGGTCCGATCGTATCGTCCTACCTGCCAATGCGCGCGTGTGATATCGGTATTCCAGTTCTCGCCATGCACTCTGCAAGCGAGCTGATGCACAAGGACGACTACACGGCTTTAACCGCTTTGATTACCGCATTTTACAAACAATAAACTGATTGTATCCTCATAAATCCAATATGCAATATGCATCACACAGGACAGGATGCACACCACATAAATGCGTGCGTCTTCCCAGTCACCATAGCAAAAAAGCTGCCATATCCGGCAGCCTTTTTCATTTTCAGTCAATCTGTTTTTACATTCAATCTAGTATTTATAAATCAAACGTTTCATCCAATCCTCAATGATGGAATCATTTGCATTGGATATAACTTCCTTTGTATTTGCAGGATCGTCCGTGATGATTCCGTCCACATCCAGCAGCAGCAGATCCTTGATGTCCGACTCATTGTTTACCGTCCACGCGTAAATCTTCTTTCCCTTTGCATGAATCCGGCTTACCATGTTGTTACTGATATACGTGTGCTTAATACTGAACCCATCGATTCCCTGCATTCCTGCAAAATCGCCAAACGCCATCGTCATGATATAGAGCGTTGAGATATCCGGATCCAATTCCTTTGCCTCACGTAACGCAGCAACGCTCTGCGATCCAAGCATGCATTGATCCACAAAATCATATTCATGCAATAAATCTACAATTCCCTGCACATAATTCTGATCGGTATCCGCTGGTTTTAACTCAATATTCAGGAATACATCATTTTCCTTGGCAAAAATCAGGACTTCCTCCAACGTCGGAATCCGCGTGCCATCATACGACCGGTCATAGGAGCTTCCGACATCCAGCTTGCTGATATACTCATAATTCACTTCACCAACTTTACGCTTGACATTTGCTGTCCGGTTCAGACTTTCATCATGCATGATCACATACACGCCATCCGCCGTCTGGCGTACATCCAGCTCAATAATATCCGCCCCGGCTTCCACTGCCTTTTCAAATGCCGGCATTGTATTTTCCGGTGCATTTGCATCATCCCCACGATGCGCTGTGACCGATGCATTTGTCGGATACGCAATTCGAAATGACATGTAATTATTCGTCGATAAGTACACATAACAGCCATTTAAGATCAAACCAAGCGCAACAACCGAAATCAGAAATGTCCGTTGCTTCTTGCGTGAACGACTCAAAAGAATCTTCTCTTCCCGCTCCTGAATCTTATTCACATGAAGCTTCTTGAACTCCTCATAATCCATATCGCCTTCGCGCTCGTAGAAATGTGCACAGATATATGCATGAATAAGCGGTGTTGCCACTATGACGATCAGCACATAAAGAATCACCGTCGCGACACGAAAGATCGTATCGATCACCGTCACAACTGTTTTGTTTGGAATCAGGTTAAGCACGACCTTTGAGATTCCCGCTGCAAATGCGCCCTCCAGCAGCACCGCAATGACCGCAATCGCCAGGTTTAATGCAATCACGCCGATCATCATAAGCAATACATGACGCTTCATTGCCTGCTGGCTCATCCGGCGTGCCTGCTTGTAGCTGACCTTGTATAGCACAAAATAATTCAAAGTAAAAATCTGTCTGAAAAAGGTCAGGCAGAGCACAAGATAGATTGCAAGTCCACCCATCAGCCCGAATTTATAATTCTTCAGAAAATGCGTCAGGAATTCTGGCAGCTTCAAGCCAAGCAGCGAGCCAGACAATGTCAGCGAATATGTGAATGGCAGAACAAACAATACATACCCCAGCGTGAGCAGATTCTTCGGTGCCAGGCTCCGGCATGCATTCCCGATTCCATGCAGCAAAATATCCATCGGATTCAGTTTCTCCCGCCGCACAGACGCTTCCATACTGTAAATAATTCCCGACAGGTTAATCAGCAGAAAGAATGCAATCAGAATTAAAATGAGCAAAAATACAACATAGGTAATCGGCGAACGCATATACCGATAGATTGTTCCGGATGACAGATACGAAACACCTGCAATATCCATCGATACATTCAACAGTCCATACATCGCCGGTGTCAGGATTGCCAGTGACAATACCCGGTAAACGACTTCAAAAAAAGCAATGGAGGAAAAGTTATAGCGCAGCATCTTCACTGCCTGCTTCAAACGACTCATAACTTTTTCCTCCATTTCTTTGTTAATCTTTTAACCCTGTTTTTCTTATCCGCACCATACTCCGATTCTATAAAATCAGCATGGCATCTCCAAACGAGAAGAATCTGTACTTCTCTTCTACCGCAATCTTATATGCTTCCAGAATCTTCTCCCGGTCATACAATGCAGAAACCAGCATCAACAATGTCGATTCCGGCAGATGGAAATTCGTGATCAGGCGGTCAACCACCTTGAATTTATATCCCGGATAGATAAAGATATCCGTCCACCCACTGCAGGCACGCACATGTCCGTTCTCATCTGCAACCGTCTCCAGTGTACGCGTGCTCGTTGTACCAACGGAAACAATCTTGCCACCATTTGCTTTCGTCTCATTGATCGTATTGGCAGCTTCCTCGTCGATCACATAGAACTCGCTGTGCATATGATGCTCTAAAATATTCTCAACCTTCACCGGACGGAATGTACCCAGGCCGACATGCAAAGTCACCCTTGCGATTTTGATGCCCTTCTCCTTGATCTGTGCCAGAAGTTCCTTCGTAAAATGCAAGCCTGCTGTTGGCGCGGCTGCCGAACCGGTATGTGTTGCGTAAACCGTCTGATAACGATCCTTGTCCTCCAGACGGTGTGTGATATACGGCGGAAGCGGCATCTGTCCAAGTTCATCCAGCACTTCCTCGAAGATTCCCTCGTATTCAAATCGGATCAGACGGTTGCCCTCTTCGACAATGTCAATGACCTCACCGACTAATTTGCCCTCGCCAAAAGAAATGCGGGCACCCACACGTGCCTTTTTGCCCGGCTTTACAAGTGTCTCCCAGACTTTATCATCATGGCGTTTCAACAGCAGCACCTCAATGGATGCTCCTGTATCTTCCTTAACACCAATCAGTCTGGCCGGAATAACCTTTGTATCATTGATGACCAGGCAGTCGCCCGGATTCAAATATTCAATCACATCCGAAAAATGTCTGTGTTCGATTTCACCCGTCTCACGGTTCAACACCATGAGTCGGGAATCACTCCGCTTCAGGAGCGGATCCTGTGCAATCAGCTCCTGTGGCAATTCATAATTAAAATCACTTAATTTCATTTCGTTCATATTTATCTGCTCCATAAAATTCTGCACGCAGAACTATGTTATTATGCACGGATTTCGACACCCATCTTGGAAAGCTCTGCAAGAACCTTCTCTACAACCGGATTGACATCCGCATCGGTCAAAGTCTTTGTCTTGTCACGGAATACAAGTGAGTATGCAACCGACTTCTTGCCTGGTGCCACCTGTGCGCCCTCGTAAACATCAAACAGCTTATAGCTCTCTAACATCTTGCCACCACACTTCTTGATGACTTTCTCGATCTCACCAACGAATACGCTCTTATCCACAACGAGTGCCAGATCTCGTGTAACACTTGGGAACTTCGCAATGCCTTCGTACTTTCTGTCAAAGGTTGTGAGCATCGTAACGGTCTGCATGTCGAGAACTGCAACATAGACTTCCTTCTTCATGCCATAGTTTTCAACAACCTCCGGGTGAAGCTGTCCGAGATAACCAACCGAAAGCTTACCCTTCGTGATGTTTGCCTGACGTCCAGGATGCAAGAACGGATGCTCAGAAGTTGGCTCGTAGTTGATCTCCTTTGCAAATCCAAGCTTCTCTGTCAGCTCTTCGATCACACCCTTCAGATCGAAGAAATCGCCCTCGCCGAACATACCAAGCGTCAGCATCATGCGCTCATCTGGAAGCTCTGTCAATGGAAGTGCCTTTGGCAGATATACATTTGCAAGCTCATACAATCTCGCATGCTTATTTCTACGGTTATAGTTTGTAGAAAGGGATGTCAGCATGCCATTCAACGGAAGCGTTCTCATGATAGAGAAGTCCTCGCCTAGCGGGTTCATGATCTGAATTGCCTTTCTATATACAGAATCCTGCGGAATGAGCAGCTTTTCAAATACCTTCGGACTCTCGAACGAATAATGCATGGCTCCAGAGAATCCATCGCCCTCGACAATATTTCTTACAATATCATTTACACGCTCTGCATAGCTCTTCTTACCGGCCGTGGACTCGCCGTGTGGCAGAGTCGTCGGAATATTTGCGTAGCCGTAGAAACGTGCCACTTCCTCTGCAAGGTCTGCCATACATTTCAGATCCTGACGGAAGGTAGGAATCGTCAGCATATTTGTCTTCTCGTCATAACGAAGCTCCAGCTTCTTGAAGATTGCAAGCATAACGTCAGAAGAAATGTCTGTTCCGAGCAGCTTGTTCATCTTCTCCGGTTCAAACGGAAGCTCGATCTCCTTGACTGGATTTGGATATACATCCACCATACCGTCAACGACCTTACCACAGCCAAGCTCCTCGATCAACTGGCAGGCACGATTGATTGCCTGTTCTGCCAGGTTTGGATCAAGTCCCTTTACGAATTTTGCGGCTGCATCTGTAGCAAGACCGATTCGCTTTGTTGTGAGACGGATATTTGTGCCGTCGAAGCAGGCTGCCTCGAACAGCAATGTCTTGATATCATCTGTAACCATGGAATTTTCACCACCCATGATACCGGCAATACCGATTTCCTTCTCGCCATCACAGATCATCAGAACATCTTTGTCCATCTTACGTTCCTGTCCGTCCAATGTCACAAATGTATCACCGTCATTTGCACGTTTTACAACGATCTTCTTACCTGCGATTGTATCTAAGTCATATGCGTGCATTGGCTGACCATACTCTTCCATAACATAGTTTGTAATATCAACCAGATTGTTGATAGAACGGATTCCCTGAGAAGCCAGTCTCTCACGCATCCATTTTGGAGAAGGACCAATCTTCAAATCTGTAACAACTCTGGCTGTGTAACGCGGGCACAGATCCGGTGCCTGTACATCTACTGTAATATAATCATTGACATCGCCGCCGCTGCCCTGTACTTTGATCTCCGGCTCATGGAATTCCTTGTCAAAGGTTGCAGCAGCCTCTCTTGCCATACCGATCATAGAGAAACAATCGACACGGTTCGATGTGATCTCATACTCTACAACAGAATCATGCAGGCCAAGTGCTGCGATTGCATCATCGCCCGGCTTTACGCCTGACTCTTCGCCGAAAATGTAAATACCATACTCCGGTGCTTCCGGGTAAAGATCTCTGGATGAACCAAGCTCTTCGATGGAGCACATCATACCATTACTCTCGATACCACGAAGCTTGCCCTTCTTGATCTTGATGCCGTCCTCTGGAAGTGGCTCGCCGTCATGTCCGCCTGCAACCTTACCGCCATCTAAGACAACTGGTACGAGGTCGCCTTCCTTTACATTTGGGGCACCTGTCACGATCTGGATCGTCTCAGCACCGATATTTACCTGACAGATAATGAGCTTATCTGCGTCCGGGTGCTTCTCGATCTTCTCGATCTTACCAACTACTATTTTCTCTAAGTTCTTATCTTTTTTCTCGTATCCTTCTACATGGGAACCGGACAGTGTCATCGCATCTACAAAATCCTGTACGTCCACGTCTAAATCAGGAACATATACTTTTAACCATGAAATCGGTGTATTCATATTCTTACCTCCATCTATTCGTCAATACATATGCAACAAGCGAAAGTCCGTATGAGTTGAAACATATAACAAAATTCTACGCAGACGCGCTCTCGCTCAGTTCATCACGCAGTGGTACTAAATTCGCGATAAAAGCAATCGCTCATTAAGTACCAGCGTGCTTCAATGGTCTGCTTTAGAATTTGTAATATGCTTCACCTCTATCTACTCATTGGAAATGTTGCATATGCAAATTCCTCATTTATTTTAGAACTGATTCAAAAATCTTGTGTCGTTTTCGTACAAGAGACGCATATCATCGATCTCGTACTTCAGGAGTGTGATACGCTCCAGTCCGATACCAAATGCGAATCCCGAATACTCTTCTGGATCAATGCCACACATTTCCAATACGTGTGGATGAACCATACCACAACCAAGAATCTCAATCCAGCCACTGCCCTTACATACACGGCAGCCCTTGCCACCGCACTTGAAGCAGGTGATATCCACCTCTGCAGAAGGCTCTGTAAATGGGAAATGGTGCGGACGGAACTTCGTCTTTGTCTTCTCACCGAAGAACTCCTTCGCGAACTGATCGAGTGTTCCCTTCAGATCTGCCATTGTGATTCCCTTGTCAACAACCAGTCCCTCAACCTGATGGAAGGATGGTGAATGCGTTGCATCTACTTCGTCAGAACGGAATACACGTCCAGGTGCGATCATACGGATCGGCAGCTTGCCCTTCTCCATCTCACGCGCCTGTACAGGTGACGTCTGGGAACGGAGCAGAATGGAATCATTGATAAAGAAAGTATCCTGCTCATCT
>ERZ808246.1964-NODE-1964-length-13639-cov-16.295863_pt1 | contig 13639 bp, 15 predicted proteins | sample MGYA00521083_ERZ808246 | MGnify/ENA primary metagenome ERZ808246 (study PRJEB31516, sample SAMN03275577) | gut metagenome | biome: mammalia-associated habitat; material: feces | host: Papio cynocephalus | place: Kenya | collected 2012-07-07 ...
CGGGTGCTTTCGAACACCTGGACCGAGGCCTTGTCACCGTTCACCTTGATGACCTCGGCCAGGAGGGGAGTACCCGCAAGGGTGATGTAGCAGAGCTCGTTCTCCGCCACCGGTCCGTCCACCTGAACCGTCACAAGGTTGGAAACAATTCCTGTTACCTTTCCTTTTGTCTTCATATTCAGTTATTTCAATTTTCTATTTTGAGGGTTCGTAGTTCACGCCCTTGAAGGTGCCTCTGACCTCGTCCACGAGACGGATGAACATCTCGCGTCCGGTCTTCTCGTCGAGGGCGAACCACCTGCCGATGATGTGCAGCCTGGCGATGAAGCCGAGGATGGCGTCAAGGTCGAAGTAGTCGAACGTGGTGATATCGTTGATCTTGTCCCACATCAGGGAGTCCAGTCCGCGCTCGCGGGACAGCAGGTCGGGGGCGTTCAGAGCCTCCTCAAGCCTCTGACCTTCCGCGAACTCGCCGGTCTCCAGCATGATTGTGTCCTGGTCCAGCGGCCTCTCGAAGGCCTTGTTCAGGAAGCGTGCCTTGCCGTTGCGGACGTTCAGGTCGAAGGTGAAATATTCCTTCAGGAACCTGTCGCTGTCCTTCAGGGCGGCCTCGTAGAACTCCTTGGTAAGGTTCTCGTCCTTGAATCCGTCCAGCAGACGATCCACGACCTTGATGTCGGAGCCGCTCAGCTGGGACTTGATCCATCCGACGTAGGTGTCGAAGGACGTGCCCTCCCCGAACTTCCAGTCAAGTGAGATGGCCGGAAGGCTGGAGATTATGTACTCGTAGTTGTTCATTACTCGCCGAAGAGTATCTTGCGTGTGGCAGGTCTGAGATAGTCGCCGATCAGGGACTTGAACGTCTCGTCGGTGAGGCTGATGAAATATGAGCCGTCCTTAGGGCCGATGGTGAACCCGCCGTCGACTTTCTTGGAAAACTCGGCTGTGACCCCGCCCTTGAGAATGCTTGCCAACTCACCGCCGACAAATGGCTCAAGCTCTTTCTTGAGGCTTTCAGGGAGCACCAAGTTGAGATCAACCGCTTCCTCGGCGTTGAACTTCTCGGCCACCGCCTTGATCACTTCCTTGACAAAGTCGGCTGACGAGAGGGCAGAGTCGACCTGCTTGTCGGTCATCTTTCCGACCATAAGGTTCTCGATGTCCTTTCTGGTGGCCTGAAGGCTCTGGACGGCGGCCATCTTCACGTCGCCCTCGACCTTGGTCTTGTAGTCCAAGGCGTCTTTCTGAGCCTTCCTGAGAATGGATTCGGCCTGCTTTTTGGCATCCTCAATGATTTCGGCGGCCTTTTCGTTGGCCTTGGCGAGGATGGCCTCGCCTTCTTCCTTACCCTTTGACAGTCCCTCCTTGTAGAGCTTGTCGGTCAGTTCCTGTAGCTTGTTTTCCATCTATATTATGTGTTGATTTTCCAGATTCTACAAAGATAATCAAAAGAATGCTCTTGCCAAAACAATTTAATTTCTATCTTTGTCTTTGCGATAACATTATGTAATAAAGCAAACCTTTTCGCTTATGAAAATATCATTATTGTCTTTCCTTCTTCTGGCCGTTCTGGTTCCTAATCAGGTCATTGGGAATCCACATGAGTCAGAAGGTGGCGCTATTGTTCTGGATGAGCCTTCCAAGGATGACAAGAAGCCGGAACGTCCGTACAGCGAGGGACTCAAGCCCGTGGAGCAAGACGGGATGTGGGGTTTCGTCAATCTGGACGGAGAACTGGTTATACCGTACAAGTACCACTACGTCAGGTCATTCCGTGATGGTCTTGCCATGGTGAAACTCCATGGAAAATGGGGTTACATCGACTGGTTCGGCAACGAATTGATTCCACTTGAATTCGATGAGGTGACATCATTCCGTGACAGCCATGCTTTCGTAAAGAAGGATGGCCGGGTCGGCTTGCTGGATGTCGCCGGGAATGTGTCCTACGACTTCGAGAGAATAAAGGAGTTCACCTTCCCGTACATTTGGCTGGACTCCAAACCGATGTTTGACGGTGGGGACGCCAACAAGTTTTCGGCGTGGGTCAACACCCAGCTGAAGTACCCCGAACTCTCCAGAATGTACGAGGCCGAGGGTACCGTGAATCTGACTTTATGTGTGGATGCCTCAGGGGCTGTCTCTGATGTGAAGGTCACGAAAGGTGTCAGCCATGAACTGAACCATGAGGCCGTCAGGGCTGTCACGGAGTCTCCGAGATGGACTCCGGCGACTTATGACGGCAAGCCTGTGAAAGCCTCTTTCTCGTACTCAGTAATATTCCGTCTGAAACCTAAAAGCATTAAAAGATGAGCAGAATCTTGACTTTCTTCGGACTCTTTGTTTTCTTTTCCTTGAATGTGTCCGCCGCCGGACCGTTGAAACCTTTCCCAAAGGACGGCAAATGGGGCTTTGTCGATAAAGACATGAACGTCGTGATTCCTTGTGCGTACGATGCTGTGTCTCCTTTCGACAACGGTCTTGCCATCGTCTGCTCGGAAGGCAGGTTCGGCTACATCGACCAATTCGGAACAATCCTTTATCCTATTGAATATGAAGTCGCTTCTCCTTTTCATCAGGCCCATGCCTTCGTCGTCAAGGACGGTTTGCTCGGACTGCTGAACATTGCGGGCGATGTCACCTTTGACTATAATATAATGAAGCGTTTCACCCTGCCTGTGGAATGGGCTGACACCCCTGCCAGATTCATCGGTGACAAGTCCGGCGATTTTCAGCTTTGGGTGGACAATAACAAAAAATATCCGAGCGCCGCGCGCAAGATGGGAATCAGCGGCGTTGTCGAGGTGGAGTTCACTGTAGGTCTGGACGGGAAGGTGACCGACGTAAAGGCTTTGACAAGCGCCAATCCGGACCTTGACAAGGAGGCTGTCAGGGTAGTGTCCAGTTCTCCGGCTTGGGAGCCAGCCAGAATGGGCGACCTGCCTTTCATGACAAGGTTCTCCATCATGGTCTCCTTCAGTTTCCCGGCGAGACGTTAGCGGTTGATGTTTTATGAATATTTAGTAAGCGACAACTTATTTTTTGCCGCTTACTAAAAAAGCGCGTCGGCTCTGTCATGACGCGCTTTTTTACATTCGTAGGAGTAAACCTTACCCGAGGAAGCCGAGCAGGATTCCGGCGGCGACGGCCGAGCCGATGACTCCTGCCACATTCGGTCCCATGGCGTGCATCAGAAGGTGGTTGTTCGGGTCGAACTCCCTGCCGACGATCTCGGAGACGCGGGCACTGTCCGGCACTGCGGAAACTCCGGCGTTGCCGATCAGCGGGTTGATCTTCCGGTCGCCCTTCAGGAACAGGTTCCAGATCTTCACGAAAAGCACTCCGCAGGTTGTGGCGATCACGAATGACAGCAGGCCAAGAATGAATATCTTGACAGAGTTCCCGCTGAGAAACTTGTCCGCCTGGGTGGAGGCTCCGACGGTGAGGCCGATTAGAGTTGTCACGACATCGATCAGCGGACCGCGCGCAGTCTCCGCCAAACGTCTTGTCACTCCGCTCTCTTTCAAGAGGTTACCGAAGAACAGCATTCCCAGAAGCGGTAGTCCGGACGGTACGATGAATGCGGTGAGGAGGAATCCGACGATAGGGAAGATTATCTTTTCCTTCTGACTTACCTGTCTTGCCGCCGGCATTCTGATCAGTCGCTCCTTCTTGGTCGTCAGCGCAAGCATGATAGGCCTTTGGATGACCGGCACAAGTGCCATGTAGGAATATGCGCTCACGGCGATCGCTCCCATCAGATCCGGGGCGAGCTGTGAGGAGAGGAATATGGCCGTAGGGCCGTCCGCTCCTCCGATGATGCCGATGGCTCCGGCTTGGTTCGGGTCGAATCCAAGAGCGAGGGCGAGAAGGTAGGCTCCGAATATTCCCATCTGTGCGGCTGCTCCGATCAGCAGCAGCCTCGGCTGGGAGATCAGAGCTGAGAAATCAGTCATCGCTCCGATTCCGAGGAATATCAGAGGCGGGTACCAGCCCTGCTTGACGCCTTGGTACAGGATGTTCAGCACGGAGCCGTCTTCATAGACTCCGATGTTCAGTCCCGGAAACATCGGGATGTTGCCGATGATCATTCCGAATCCGATCGGAACGAGCAGGAGCGGCTCCCATTCCTTCTTGATGGCCAGCGTGATGAACACAATGCCGATCAGAATCATCACGAGATTCTGCCAAGTCGCGTTGGCGAATCCGGTGAAATACCAGAACTGTTTAAGGCTTTCGAATATGATGTCCATCCTTCTATGCTATCTTGACGATTTCGGCACCTTCGAGGACTGAGTCTCCCTTGTTCACGAGGATGGCGGTGACGGTCCCGTCAGCCGGAGCCTGGATCTCGTTCTCCATCTTCATAGCCTCAAGGACGGCCACTTTCTGACCGGCCTTCACTGCCTGGCCTTCTTTGACGGAAACCTCGATGATCACACCAGGGAGAGGGGATGTCACCGGTTTGCCTGCGCCTGAAGGGGCTGCCGGTTTTGGTGCCGGGGCAGCGGGTGCTGAACTTGTCGAAGCGGCCACTGTCGTAGCAGGTGCCTGGACTGGTTTCTGGACAGGAGCCGGAGCGTTCTCCATCTCTACTTGATAAGACGCTCCATTCACTGTCACATCCGCGATGTTCCCTTCCACTGAATTGATCTCAACGTTGTACTCGTTGCCGTTGATTCTGAATTTGTACGTTTTCATACTATCAAAAATTTTTATTATCTATAAAAATTTTGTGAAAGTCTGATAGCCGTTCGCTATCGCTCACTCTCACGATGAAATTTTTTTGATTATTAATCAAAAAAATTTCATGTTCGGTTCATATTCATTAATTTTATTATCTTGGTGATTGTCTGAAATTCTGCGTCTTGTCGTTCCAGTTGCTTGACTGGGACGGACGGATTGTGATGACGAAGCTTTCCTCGTCGTGGATTCCTACACCGAGATAGTCGTCAAGCGCCATCGCGATGGCCGCATAGACCTCTCCTCCGAATTCCTGCGAGAGCGCCATCGAAATCGCGGCGGCAACCTCCGGAGTCATATTCCCGCTTTTCGCTGGTTTTGCGGTCTTTGCTGGTTTTGGAGCCGCCGCTTTTTTGTTGGCGTTGCCGATCCAGCCGAAGATGAATGCAAGGATGGTGAGCGCGATGAACACTGTAGAGACTGAAATCAGTGTCAGAACCCATCCGTGCGGGTCTTTCTCCTTCATTATCTGGCTGTTGGTCTTTGCGTCCACATCACCGTTGTAAGATCCGGGAGTCGGTTTGTCAGTGACCTTTGTCTCGAAATCCATCATCTTCACTCCGGTAGGAACCTTTACAACCGAACAGTCAGCCGGAAGGTCAGCGGGGATGTCGATGGTGTCGATGATGGTGCGTCCGTCATTGCTGACGAGGTAGATAGTGGAACCGTTTCTCAGGGTGAAATTTGTGTAATATGTTCCCTGAGAGGCGTTTCCGCTTGCGTAGAAGACAACGCTCTGTCGTGGCTTCAAAGTTGTCGAAACGTCTGAAGCGGGAATATGATACTTCCGCAGGTTGTCCTTGTCGTCGGACAGGTAGCAGCCGGCGAACTTCACGCTTCCGTAGGAATTGTTGAAGATCTCGATCCAGCCGGTCCGCTGTCCGTAGCCGTCCGTAAGCCCGTTCGTGTTCTCCACGAGGACCTCTCCGATTCTCAGATCCGCCAGGTTCTGGGCACTGAGATCCAGTCCGGAGAGCAGAAGGACGACCGATAAAAGTAATTGTCCTAATCTCTTCATAATCACTACAGAGGAAGATTGTCGTGTTTCTTCGCAGGCATCTGCTGCTTCTTTCCGGCCAGTTGTTCGAGGGCTCTGATAATGCGGAAACGTGTGTTGCGAGGCTCGATCACATCGTCGATGTAGCCTTTCTCCGCGGCCTGATAAGGATTGTTGAAGAGTTCTTCGTACTCCTCTTTCTTTGCGGCTCGGATCTTTTGCTGCTCGGCTGGATCCTCGACAGCCTTGATGTCTTTGGCGTAGAGCACATTGACGGCTCCGTCGGCTCCCATCACAGCGATCTGGGCTGAAGGCCAGGCATAGACGAGGTCTGCACGCAAGTGCTTGCTGCTCATTACGATGTAGGATCCACCGTAGCTCTTGCGGAGCTCAACCGTGACCTTAGGGACTGTGGCCTCACCGTAGGCGTAAAGCAGTTTGGCTCCGTTGGTGATCACTGCCCCGTACTCCTGCTGGGTTCCCGGAAGGAATCCCGGCACATCAACCAGCGAGACGATCGGGATGTTGAACGCGTCGCAGAAGCGAACGAAACGGGCACCCTTGCGTGAGGCGTTGATGTCCAGCACCCCGGCGAGCATCTTAGGCTGGTTGGCCACGATGCCTACACTGCGGCCGTTCATGTGTGCGAATCCCACGATGATGTTCTTGGCGAACTCCTTGTGGATCTCGAAGAACTTCCCGTCATCCACGATGCTTGTGATGACTTTGTACATGTCGTAGGCCTGGTTAGGGTTGTCCGGGATGATCTCGTTCAGAGAGTCATCAACCCTGCTGACCGGATCATTGGTCGGAACCCTTGGAGCCTCTTCCATGTTGTTCTGAGGAATGAAGCTGAGGAGTTCCTTAATCGTGTTGATTCCTTCCTGTTCGTTATCGGCTGCGAAGTGAGCGACACCGCTCTTTGAGGCGTGAACGCTTGCCCCGCCGAGTTCCTCCTGCGAGACAACCTCACCGAGGACGCTCTTAACGACCGCCGGGCCTGTGAGGAACATGTAGGATGTGTTCTTGACCATCACCGTGAAGTCAGTGAGGGCAGGGGAGTAAACAGCTCCGCCGGCGCAAGGACCGAATATTCCTGAAATCTGCGGAACAACTCCGGATGCGAGGATATTCCTTTCGAATATCTCTCCGTAACCCGCGAGTGCGTCGACTCCTTCCTGGATTCTCGCTCCGCCAGAGTCGTTGAGGCAGATGAAAGGCGCTCCGTTGCGTGTCGCAAGATCCATCGCCTTGCAGATTTTCTCCGCCATTGTCTTTGAGAGAGAACCTCCCGACACGGTGAAATCCTGGGCGGCGACATAGACAAGGCGACCGTCTATTGTGCCCTGTCCGGTGACAACTCCGTCTCCGTCAAAGTGCTGCCTCTCCATTCCGAAGTTCGTGCAGCGGTGACGGACAAACATATCGAATTCCTCGAAGCTTCCTTCGTCAAGCAGCAGTGCGAGACGTTCCCTCGCCGTCAACTTGCCTTTCTCGTGCTGGGCGTCGATCCTTTTCTGACCTCCACCCATCCTGGCCGCGGCTCTCCGCTCGACCAGTTTCTTGATGTTATCCTGCTGGATGCTCATACTTTTGTATATTAATCATATAATTTTCCAAATCACAAATTTATCAAGAATCCCGTTTCATTCAAAATTCCTGCCCGCTAAATCGTAAATTTCCGTTACTTGTGGTAAAATGCGACTTTTTGAATATAATTGTATCTCTGATGTTTCCCACAGCGCAAAGAAATTTTCCCATGGCAAATTTTTGTAACGTGAAAAATTTGTCATGGAAAAATTTTTGCGCCCCCATAATTAAAAAAAAGTCTGACTAAAAATTGCTTTCAGTCAGACCCTAATATTCATTAATAATGATTTACTCCGCCGGTTTCAGCGTGCTGTAAACATTGGTGACATCGTCATCGTCCTCAAGGAGTCCGGTGAGTTTGTCAAGAGTCTCACGCTGCTCCGGTGTGACATCCTTGAGATCCACGTTAGGGATTCTCTCGAAACCTCCGGAGATGAGCTCGTAGCCGTTGTCCTCAATGTATTTCTGGATAGCGCCGTAAGACTCGTACGCTCCGTAGATCACGACATCCTTGGTGATCTCTCCGTCCTTGTCCTCCTGCTCCTCAATGAACACCTCAGGGTCATCATCGCAATCGCAAAGGGCGAGCTGGAGCTCATCGATGTCCATCCCTTCCTGATACTTGATGCGGAACACGCACTTGTGGTCGAACATGAAACTTACACTGCCGCTGGTGCCCAATGAACCTCCACATTTCGTGAAGTAACTTCTTACATTGGCAACTGTACGGGTGTTGTTGTCAGTAGCAGTCTCGACGAGGTAGGCGATTCCGTGAGGACCGTATCCCTCGAACACAACCTCCTTGAAGTCGCCCTGGTTCTTCTCTAGGGCTCTCTTAATGGCCTTCTCGACGTTGTCCTTAGGCATGTTCTCGCTTCTGGCCTCGGCCATAAGAGCCCTAAGTCTGGAGTTGCCGACAACATCAGGGCCGCCCTGCTTTACGGCAATCGTGATTTCCTTTCCGATCTTGGTGAAGGTCTTGGCCATGTGGCCCCACCTCTTCAACTTTCTTTCCTTGCGGAATTCAAACGCTCTTCCCATATTCCTTACTTGGTCTGGTTCTCGATGCGGGTGATGTACTTGTCGATGTCGTAGCCTTCAACTGACTGAGGGTACTGATCCTTGATTTTTTTATAGAAAGTGAGAGCCTTGGCGTTGTCTCCGAGTTCCTCGCAGGTTACACCTGCCTTCAAAAGATAGCCTGCGGCGAACATGTTGTCAGCGGCAGCGGCAGCCTTCTCGAAATAGCCTAAAGCCTCATTGTACTTCTCAAGACCGACATAAGCGTCCCCGATGCAGGCGGTGGCGCGAGCTGAAAGGATCGCATCCTTGCCGTTGTACTTCTTAAGGTAGTTTATTGCCTCCTGATAGTTTCCGAGATGGAGCTCGCAGACACCGGCGTAGAAATATACATCCTTGCCACCCTTTGCTCCGAAATCATCGATAATCTGTGAGAAACCAAGCACGTTGCCGTCGCCGTTGAGGGCAAGCTCAAACTCTCCGTTGCGGAAGTTGGCCTCCGCCTGGATCATCTGGGCGGCCGCCTCGTCGCTCTTAGGCTGCACATAGAACTTCTGGTAAGCTACCAGAACGGCAGCGATCACCACGAGGGCAATCAGAATGCCATAGATTGTCTTTTTGTTCTCACGGAAGAACTGGTCGGTCTTGGACACGGTCTCGATGACCTTCTCCTCACGCTCCTGCTCTTGCTCCTTTAAAATTGACTCTTGTTTTGCCATTTCTATAAAGTTTTTGTTATTATCGAATAATAGCCCACAAAAATAGGAAAAAATGTTTAATCCTGCAATTATTGGAAGCCCTATCTCGTTTTCCATGAAAATGACTATCTTTGCCATTCGTGACACGAAAAAACATGTCGCCTCAATTAAAGATGGCGCAGGTTGTTTTTTTGATGGTCGCTGTTCAGAAAGAAGACAGGATGCCGGCACTGAAGAAAATAGTCGTTCAGAATTTCAGGAACATAGCGTTTCAGGAATTGTCTTTCTCCCCAAACATCAATTGCATATCAGGCAATAACGGGGAGGGGAAGACAAATCTTATGGATGCGGTCTGGTACCTTTCGATGACAAAGAGTGCGTTCGCCTCGTCGGACAGGTTCAACTTCCGGCACGGCACGGACACATTCGCCGTCTCGGGGACATATTCAATGAATATGGGTCCGGACGCGCGGTTCTCGGTTCAGGTGGACTCCAAAGGCGAGAAGAAGGTGCGGAGGGACGACAAGGTATATTCGAAAATCTCTGGGCACATCGGGGTGCTTCCGATCGTGATGGTCTCTCCGTCAGACACTTCGCTCGTGAGCGAGAGCGGCGACGACAGACGTCGGTTCGTCAATTCGGTGCTGTCGCAGATGGACAGGGAATATCTCGCCTCGATGCAGCAGTACAACCGCCTCCTTTTCCAGCGCAACAAGATGCTCAAGGACGGCACCTTCGACGAGTCGCTTCTGGACGTGTTCGACGAAAGGATGAATGAATATGCCGGTGTGATCCATTGCAAGAGGGAAGTGTTTGTCAAGGATCTGCTTCCGTTGGTGGCTGAGCATTACGCCACGCTTTCGGGAGGACGTGAGACCGTGTCGATCGACTATAGGTCGGATTTGAGGAAAGGATCGCTGGCGGATCTGCTGAAGTCTTCCCGGGAGAAGGACAGGATATTCAAGTACACCACCGCGGGGATTCAGAGGGATGATTTCCTCTTTGAGATGAACGGGTTTCCGATCCGGCGCTGCGGCTCGCAGGGGCAGCAGAAGTCGTTCTTGGTCTCGCTGAAGTTCGCCCAGTACGAGCTGATGAAACGTAGGTACGGATTTCCTCCGATGCTGCTTCTCGATGATGTGTTCGACAAGCTGGACATGAGCAGGATCTCGAATCTGCTGGGAATGGTCGCCGGCAGCGACTTTGGCCAGATATTCATAACTGACAGCAACAAGGTCCGGATGTCGGGTATTGTGGACGGTCTGACCGCAGACAGGGCTTATTTCGAGGCTGTGGGAGGGGAGTTCCGGGAGATTTGACGATGGCTGAGTTCAAAAAGATCAAGGGTACGCCCCGCAAGGAGGCTTTGGGAATGGATCAACTTATCCCGTTGTACATCAGGGCTCTGAAACTGAGCGCGGGACTCAACACGCAGCGGGTTTTCGCGGCTTGGGACGCAGTTTCGGGTGTGTCGGCCCAGACGCTTCGGAAGTTCTACCGGGACGGGAAACTTTACGTCACGATGTCGTCCTCGATGCTTCGTAGCCATCTGGAGTTCCAGAAGCCGGCGTTGATCCAGGCGATGAACAGGTTTTTGGAGAAGGATGAGCTGTTTGTCAAGGACTACGACAAGGTGGGGTTTGTCAAGGAGTTGATTCTTAAATGAATATCTTTCTTTAATATTTCAGGAGTTTTTTCTGTTTCTTAATCGGAAGAAGGTTATGGGCAACAAGATCAGAATCATAATAGATCAGGCGATTCCGTTTATCGAAGGAGTTTTGGAACCGTATGCTGATGTCAGGTATATGGAAGGCCGCGCCATCTCTCACGAAGACGCCATGAACGCTGACGCGCTGATCATCAGGACCAGGACGAAGTGTGACGCCGCGTTGTTGGAGGGTACCCCGGTGAAGTTCATCGCCACGGCTACCATCGGCATGGATCACATCGACCTCCCGTATTGTAACGAGAAAGGCATCATCGCCCGTAACTCCGCAGGATGCAATGCCGGAGGAGTGATGAACTATGTTTTCTCGGCCCTATATGGTGTCGCAGCCAGAAAGGCCATTCGCCTTGAAGGAGACAAACTGGGTATTATAGGTGTCGGCAATGTCGGCCGGCGTGTCGATTCCGTGGCTGGTTCCCTCGGATTCAAGGTGCTGAAGAATGATCCTCCCCGTATGGCTGAGGAGGGAATGGAAGGTTTCTGCACGCTGGATTACCTTCTGGCCAACGCGGACATCGTGACCATGCATGTGCCTCTGAACGAGACGACAAGAGTGATGGCGAACGATGAGTTCTTCGCTATGATGAAGCCTGGGGCGATATTCATCAACGCTTCCAGGGGTGAGGTCATGGACGAGGCTGCCTTGAAGCGGGCTATTCCGAAGTTGGGACCTGTGATCATCGACACTTGGAACAATGAGCCGAACATTGACCGTGAGCTTCTGAATATGGTGGACATCGCCACGCCGCATATCGCCGGTTATTCGTACCAAGGCAAACAAAACGGCACGACGATGGCTGTCCGCGCCCTGGCCCGCTTCTTTGGCTTAGAGCCTCTGTACGATTTCTTCCCGAAGACCGAAATCATTGATCTTGAATCAATCCGTCTTGATTTGAAGGGCAAGTCCCAAGGTGAGGTGGCCTCCGTCCTCCAGTACAACTACCCGATCTTCACCGACGATTTCATGTTCCGCATGGCTCCCGAGAATTTCGAGTCCCTCCGCTCCAACTACCAGTACCGCCGCGAGTTCTACATCTTCTGATTGCCACTTTGGCGGCTCTTCGCCGGTAGGTGAGCCTGCCGAACCAACTGCCGCTTCGGCAGGCTCAGTGACCGGACTATTGTGGTCGCTGAGCTTGTCTAAGCGACGTTATCTTTGTGCTTGAAAGGAATGGAAAACTAGTACTTGATGGAGCCGATGCCGGCGCGGTCGGAGCGGACGTTGTCGGCTTTCAGGGACTCGGCGTCGATGACGCCTACACCGTTGAGTTTGTAGGTGGCGCTGCCGGTCTTGCCGCCGAGAGTGATCTTACCTGCGCCACGGATGATGGCGGTGGCAGTCTTGGAATCGATTCCCTGAACCTCCACCTTGCCGGCGCCGTTCATCTCGACGCTGAGATCTTTGGCTTTGACCCCGTCCAGATCAACCTTGCCGGCTCCTGAGGTCATTATCTCAATCAAGTTCTTGGCGGACAAATCCTTGATCTCCACGCTTCCGGCTCCTGATGACCGAATCTTAAATGATTCAGTCTTGATGCCGTTACCGCAGGTGAAACTTCCGGAGCCTGACAACTCCACGTATGTTAAATGCTTGGTGCGGACATTGACTTCAATCGGAGGAAGTGTGTAGCTCTTGCCTTCCTTAAGGTTAAGCTTCAGAACGAGCATGCCATCATCGTTCTTTACTTCAAGGCATTCGAACACCTTGTCTTTAGCCCTTACCGAAACTTCTGTGTTCCCGGAAGTCTGCTCGTAGATGATGCGGAACAATCCGTTGGCGTCAACAGATGTGACGGAGCCTACATCGAAGGTCTTGGTCTTGTACTCGTCATCATCACTGCCGGCTCTTGCATTCAGAGCGACCGCTGTTGTCAGGCCGAGAAGTGCCACGGCCACAATGTGGAATAATGTCTTTCGCATATTCATTGAGATTATTATTCTACTGATTCCCTGTTGATGATAAGGTCTCAGCTTCCTTTCCCTTCAGTCTCTACATGCTTGGCTTTCAGTTCGCTGGCATCAATGTCACCGGAACCTGCCTTGTTGATTGTGACAAAGTTGGCCTTTCCGGAAAGAGTCGCGTCTCCCGAACCTTTAGACGTTACAGATAGCGTGCCGACATTCAAGCCGCTGAACTCTCCGTCTCCGGAACCTTTTTTGTTGATGACCATCTCTCCGGCGGTGATGTGTTTGAACTCAAGGTCGCCGCTTCCGGTCCCTTGGACAGTCAGCTTTCCTGAAAGCTCAAGATTGAACGCCTTGATGTCTCCTGATCCGGCAGTCTCTATTCTCAGAGAGTCCCCAGCGTATTCGGAGATCCGTATGTTACCACTGCCTTTGTTGGTGATGCCACTGACTGACGGAGCGTAGACACGTACTTGTGTCATCCCTTGGATTTCAGAATTATACTTGCCGTTGTGTATCCTAAGCACACCATTATCATTTGTGGTGTGGATCGAGTCAATGAGATAGTCATAGGCTATGACCTCGACCTTGAACTCCTCCTCTGTCTGGACAAACATCATGTCATTGAGCAGGATGTCGATGTCTATCGAATTGAACTCCCCGACATTGCGGGTGACCGTGTCGATCTTCCCTCCGCGGTCGGAAACCCTGTATCGCAGGTCGTATTTGAACTGTTTTTTCGCGTCATCACTGAGTCTGAAGTAGCAGGATGACAAACCTGCCGCCATAAGGACCAGCGCCGTGGCGGTCAGGATATTCTTAAATATTCTCATAATATTCATAAATCAGTCGTTTCGTTGGTAACCTAAAATATTCTTTAACCTTTGATCAGCAATTCCTTCGGGTCGAGCCCCAGAAGTTCCATCTTCTTGAGGAAAGCAGGCAGCTCGACTTCGAGGAACT
>ERZ808246.1967-NODE-1967-length-13619-cov-8.276393_pt1 | contig 13619 bp, 18 predicted proteins | sample MGYA00521083_ERZ808246 | MGnify/ENA primary metagenome ERZ808246 (study PRJEB31516, sample SAMN03275577) | gut metagenome | biome: mammalia-associated habitat; material: feces | host: Papio cynocephalus | place: Kenya | collected 2012-07-07 ...
AAAAGTCACGGTCACAGGTCACGCTTTTGCCTTGATAGTCTAGGTTTACGCCTTAGAATATTCAATTACTAAAAATATAAATTTATGGAAAGAACGAATTTTGCCTTGATTACAGCACTCTATGCTAATCGGGCCAGGGGACTTTACTCTGACATCTACTTCCCAATCATCAAGTATGCTGTGGTGAAGATTTGGGAGGGCGCTCCAGAAGAAAGCTCGCATTATGCCATGGCTGAAGATGTGGCTGACAAAATCAAAACGCTCTTTGGCATTCACATCCCTCACGTGGTCATCGTGATGACGCTAAAAAAATTGGAGGCTAGCCCTAAGAGTACTATCAAACTGAAAGTCTTCGAGGATAAGGCGAGCTTTCAGATTCTCTCTGAACCCTTCGACGAGGAGGATAATACTTATGAGGAGAAGGAAAGGGAATTCAAACTCCAAATGAATGAGATAGAAGAGGAATTCAACGTCTTCTTGAAACGTGAACAGGTGGCTAACGAGGGCGTGAACTTTGTTGACTTTATATCGCAGAATACTGAAAATGTACTCAAATGTCTCAATCAAGAAGACGATGAGAGACTGGATGCTATCTATACATCTGTAATCTTCTTCCTGCAACATCTCAAGCGTAACAACAAGGCATTGTTTAAGGTGGCCGACCAGTTGTTCTGGAGCTCTATCATCGCAGCTTTTTTGGAGAGCACTCCACCCAAAGTCGAATATGGGGATGAAGGGAGTAAAGCGGAGTTTTATCTGGATACGTCTATCGCCTTGGCTCTGCTGGATTTGTCAACCCCCGAAATGGAACTGTGCGCCAAGGAGGTATGCGACATCATCCTTTCCTCAGGAGCTTTGTTGAAGATTCATCCCCTTACCATCGAGGAGATGAAAACAATCATGATGTCCGTAGAAAACAAGGGACCTTACGAAGGTACCGCCATTGCGAGTGCTTGGCATCGCAGGGGCTTGGATGCATCGAAAGTGGCGGGCATCAGAGTGAAGTTGGAACAACTGATAACTGCCAAAGGGGTGGTGATTTTCCCGAATGCCATCGCTGACCAGAGACGGCAGGTGATGTATGACTACAAGGGCAAGTCGGCAGTAAGGCAACTGGCTGCATTGAGAAGCAAATGCAAATCGGAGGAAAATTTCTATAATGACAATTTCCGAGAGGTGCATGATATCTATATGGATGACTACATCAGGCACCAGAGAGAAGCCCGCAAGGGGAGGAATAACATCTATTTCTTGACCACCAACCGTGACTTGAAGGAATTCTGCCATAAAGTGTTGCATCCCAATGAGGACTATATGATTTCTACTAGCAAGGTGATCATAGATTTGTGGATGCATAATACGAAACCCTCTGATGTGTCTTCGGGCCTGTTGGCGGCAACGATGGCACAATGTATCAATGGTCATCGTGCCAAGGTCAGGGAGAAGCTGCATGAGGTGGTGAAACGATTCAAGGATAATGGTGAGGAACTGTCGGAGGATTTGTATCGCGACTTGCTCAAAAATCTCTACCGAAGGGCAAAAAATGTAATTGAGGCAGTGGATGCCAATCCTGACGATGGGCTTGATGGATATTGTAGAGCCTTGGTGGAAGCCAATGCCAAGGATAATCTTGCCTTTGATACCAGTCATAGCCAGCTGTCAACCGAAAATAGCCATCTCGCGGAGCAGGTAGATAATCTGAAGGATGAGGCGATGAAAAAATCGCAGGAGATTGACGGATTGCAGCAAAAAAACGAAAACCTTAACCAAAGAAACGAGCAGTTGGACAAAGATAATGCCAAATTGGAGGAGTCGCTTGAGGAACAAAGAAAGATGCTCCATGAAATGAAGGGGTATGTGGTGGAGTTTAGAAATGCACAGATAGAAGCGGAGAAGAAGAATGCGCTATATGTGCATAGGGATGAGTTGGAGCAGGAAATCGCAGAGCTAGAAAAAAAGTTGAAACCAATGGAGTTGGGAAGAAAGGCAAGTTTTGACAATCGGCTTCCCAACTTGATGCAGGTGTTTTCGCCTTTGCTGATGTTCTCTTCTATGTTTGCCATTGTTGTTCGGTTTGATAAGGAGGGGACAATGAGAAATATCGTGTATTGTGTTATCCTATTTATTCTTGGGTGCATTTGTTATGCGATAGGTCGCTATTTCAATAGTCCTGATAAAAAAAATGCAAGAAGAATGGCTGCTTATCAAAAATGGGAGAGCTTGCCGGAAAACGCTGAATATCAAATTCTTTGTGATAAATTAAATGCCTTGCGAGAGGAACTGAATGCTTGCAAGGCTTTATTGAAGAATATGGATTTATTTAATCTTGTGAAATGAGAAAAAAGACAATGGAAGACAATCGAGGATTCTCAATAACTGACTGCCGTGAAATCGCAAAGGCAATTTTTCAAGCTCTAGAAGTGGTGCAGTCTCCTTTGCTCGAATTGAAACACCAGATTGAGGTGATTGAAAAGGATATGAGTAGCTATGCTGTCAATGACGTGCTGTTTGAGCTTTATCATTTGGTGGTCAAGGATGGTAGATATGACACGGTGGGTAAATATTTGGAGATAAACTATGGTTTTGAAACTCCTCCTATCAATGGTGAAATACGGAAACCTAACTATATGCTTCCAAGTTATGCGGTTGGTAAGAATAGGAAGGTTCGAGAATTCAAATTGGGGGGTATTGATCTAAGAGATGATAGCTCAAAGAGAGTTTCACTGGATGCCATTGTGAATTATTGTTTGACTCATTGCTATGATTATAATTCGGAACTAAAACCGATTTATCACATGCTGGAAAAGTTGATGGGTGATTCGAAGGATGAGGTATGGCTGGAAGATAAGCGCAAGATTGAGAAAAGAATTAGTGACTTGCAGAATCCTCACTCTACTGTGATTCAGCGTGCGGATGAGGTGAATATAGAGAAAAATGTGAATAATGAGATATGGAAATAGAGGATAAGAAGGCCTTGCTGGAGGCTTTGATGAAGTCTGCTGGCAATGGGAAGGTAGAACTGGTGATGGAGAAGCATGTGGAGGCAGAGATTCATCATGTGGAACCTGGTGGCGTGGGCATCCAAAAGGTGGAGGCTGGTGGCATCGGAATTCAGAATGTGTATCATGGGAATGCGAATGGGAAGGCTGGCTCAAATGCTGGCTCCAAGGCAGGGGATAAGAAAGCGAAGAAATCGGCTACCCCCAAGTTGACGAAAGCCACTTTCTCTTATCGCTATCTTTCGGAATGCCAAAATCGTCTCATGCTCTTGTTCCAGGGGCTTCTGAAGGCGGAGTTGATAGATGGGGATACGAAGCCGGATGATTTCCTGGCGCTCTTCGAGGGCAAGCCGAGCGATGTGAAAATCAAGTGGAAGGGCTCGCTGGCTTCGCTCTGGTATCTCTTCAAGGTGATGCTGGAGAAGGGGTATGTGGTGAAGCCTGAGGGCGTGGGGCAATGGATTGTGGTGCAGAGCCATTTCGTGGATGCCAAGAGCAAGATGTTTGCTGACTTCAACAAGCAGAAACCGCCGCTGAAGCTAAAGGAGGTGCTGGAGGTGTTGGCGGAATTGCTGAATCCGAATTTTGAGCACACGGATCGTACAGGTTTCACGGATAGGTCTGATAACATTTACGAATAGGCTGGAAGGGAAGCCGTGGAAGCTCATGAGAGTTAAATTGCTCTTCTGTACAAAGATTTCTTTTACTTATACTTGGTGGTTTGGGAAGAAATGTGTATCTTTGCGGCATCAAATGTTTAAAGAAAGAAGACTATGGCATTGGAAATAAGAAGTATTCCTGTTTTGACAGGAGAAACAGCTGAGCGATTTGTTCGTGAGGCTGAGGAAAATGAAAGAAATCCACAACGAAAGACCTTGCGAATGTCCTTCGATGATGTGGAGAAAATATTGATTCGTTCAATGGCTAATTTGAAAGCTCATGGAGGAAAAAGTCCTTTTGCAAAGTAATTGTTCCCTTTATCGTGTTACGACTAAGGGAGAACTTGACTCTTTTAGCTGTGGTGATGAAGACCTTGATGATTTCTTTCATCAAGAGGCTTGCCTTTATGATGGGCAATTGTTGGGTAAAACCTATTTCTTTGCTACAGAAACTAGTGGCAAGGATGAAATCGTTTGTGCCTTTACACTGGCAAATGACAGTATAAAGGCTGCATTGATACCTAATGCTTCAAGAAATAAAATACAACGAAAAATCCCCAATTCTAAAAGAACACGCAGTTACCCTGCAGTTTTGATAGGAAGACTTGGTGTTGCTAAAGAGTATCAAGGCACTAGTGATAATGTTGGTTCACAAGCCATAGATTATATTATATCTTGGTTTTTGTTACCTGATAACAAGACTGGATGCCGTTTTATCGTAGTGGATGCATATAATAAGGAAAATGTGCTTCATTTTTATGCAAAGAATGGCTTTAAGTTTCTATACTCGACAGAAGATTTGGAAAAAGAAGCTAACCATATTCCTATGGAGGAAAGGTTGGAGTCAAGGATGATGTATCTTGATTTGTTGGGATATATCAGATGATAGTGAACGTAATTTTTTTGCAAAAGTCACGGTCACAGGTCACACTTTTGCCTCTTCTGTCGAAAAATCCGCTGTCACCTTGTGGCGGAACAATGAATGACTAAAAAAAATACTTAAATGCTTATCTTTAAAGCAAAAGGAATATGAAAACAATCAAACCTAAAAATGAGGAAAACGATCCAGAGAACGGCTTTCTTCCTAAAAAAAAACGAGTGAGGAACTTCAACAGCGTATCAACTACGATACGGTGATCGGATATTGTATGAATGAGTGCGTAACTTCCAGAGAGTTGGATGTTTGTTATGCCATGGTCGTTTGTCTGATGGGCGATTGCGTTGACAAGGTGTGGCTGCAAGGCAAGGAGAACTTGAAGCAGAGAAAAATGAAGCTGGCAAGCGAGAATGTTGTGCGAGAGGTCTTGACCAAGGCTATAGATGATGACAAATTTGATGCTTTGCCTCCGTGAATAGAATTTTAAACGTTTAAAAAAGTTAATTATGACACCAATAGTTTTAAACGTAAATAAAATGTACAGCTACAAAGACTTTCAGACATTCTGGTTCCGCTACAAGACAGAGGGGGAGCCACATGGAATTTCGATTAATTCCTTTTGCATTAACCAAGGTGTTCCATACAAGCAATTCTATGTATGGTTCAAGAAACATGCCAAGGATACCATTATACCAGTAGGGATAGAAGGAGCACCTACAGATGAAGAGATAGATGATGCAGGATCCGCATCTCCGACAGTATCCAAGCCTAAGGCAAAGAAGTCGAAGGGAGGCATACGAGACCTCGTCTCTCAGAGATTATACGCAATACCTATCATCGCGACCCTCTCAAGTTCTGATATGCTAACGAAATGATGCTCATCTAATAACTATTTTGCATTAAAAACAAGATTTTCTGGAAAAAGTTTGGTCTTTTCGTCTAAAAGTTCTATCTTTGCATTGTATTTGAATACGTAAAACATTGCAATATGAATATCCGAGTAATAATAGATAAGTTAGGACCTATCACTGATTCTGAGGTGGTATTTAAGCCTTTTATGGTTTTTACAGGAGAATCGGGATTGGGAAAGAGCTATACCGCATTGTTGTGGTATAACTTAGTAACCTCATTGACTCCTCCAAGGCTTCAAGAGTTTTTGACGAAGAAGCTGAATGGGAACTCAAAGGAAGAGCTTACATTTAAATTCAAGGAATTCAGAATGTGGCTTAATCAAAATACAGCTCCATTCCTCGGTTATTTGTTGGGCAATAATAATTTCGATTGCCAGGTCAATTATGTCTTTGGACAGGATGATGACATGAATATCGTTATGAAAAGACAGCAAGATGAGGATGCTTCTGGTTTCACTCGTTATGATATTAATGGCAATAATACCATCTTTCCAAAAGATTTTGATGACAATGTATTGATGATGAGCTTTTCGCTTCATGGCTATTTGGCACAATTGTGTTTTGGTAAAAATTATCTTCGTCCATTATTATTGCCACCAGCTAGAGCTGCTTTTATGGGTGCTAATACAACTTCGCCTATAGGTATGTATCGTGATTTCCTGGCACAGTTGGATGATCTCAAGACTCCTTCTAGAATTATCAGCCCGGATAATCAATTCTATACTAACTATATCGCTAAGTTGGCAGATGGCGAGATAGTCTTGGAAAATGGTAGTGTATTCTTGCACTTCCCTTCGGGCGACAAGATACCGGTGTCAGCAGCAGCTTCTTCCGTCAAGGAACTAATGCCTTTCTTGTTGATGTTGCAAAATGGTAAAAATAGACAATATAACAGTTTACTCTTCGAGGAACCTGAGGCTCATGTCCATCCGAAGAAGCAATTCTTGGTAATGGATATGTTGGTGAGATGCAGTAACAAGGGCATGCTCCTTCAAATGACTACCCATAGCGATTATCTCTTGGGGCGATTGAACCAGTTGTTGATATTGGGCAAGATAAGGAAAAAGTCAGAGGCTGCCTTCGAAAGTTTCTGTAACGAACATCTGTTTAATAAGAACTTATATCTGGAAACAGAACAAGTAGGTGCTTATTTTTTCAAACGTCAGGATGGCAAGGTTGTCATAGAAAAGCAAGATTTGAATTTGGGGCTTCCTTTTACCACCTTTGAGGATTCTGTCCGAGGGCAGATGGAACTGTCTGCAGACATTATTGATTTGGCAGAAAGTTTGGGTATTGAGTCTAATCTGTAGTTTGAAGGAGGTAAATATGGAAGCAACCTTAGAAGAGTTTAGTAAACTTTATCCAAGATATGCATCGACGGCATTCTGTGAGTCGTGTGAAGTATTGGAGGCGGAACCGAAAAATAAACAAGATTTCAGACGCTTTGTCGTAACTGGTGGCAGTGGTTATTTGTTGCCACGAGAATTTGCAGCAGAATCAGTGTCATTTTATGGTAAGTCGGAAAGTCCAGCTCCAATGAGACTGAATAGTGATGGAATCTTCTTTTCGGAGGTTGAAGGTCGAAAATGTCTCTTTGTCTGTGAATTGAAAAGTTCATTTAGTTCTACGCAAATAGCACATGCTAAAGAACAAATAGTAGGTACCGTGTTGAGACTAAAGGCTCAGTTGAGTATCTTGCAGACTCAGCCGGATTGGGAGTTTCATGGGGTGATAGTATCTTATGCACCGACAGATAATCAACTGATGTTGGTAAACAAGCTCACGTCTTGTGATGCCAGTTTTTCCAGATACCTCTATACCAAAGGACATAAAGAGATTTCAGTAGAAATATCGAGAAGATTTTACCATCCGATGGCTGTGCCCAATCTTATAATTCATTATGTGGCAGTACCTGATAGAAAAACAGAATATCAGATGACTTTGAATGATTTGATAAAGTTGTAAGTCAATATTTATACCAAGAAAAAACTAAGAATATAGATTTGTAATTAAAAATAAATATTTCAGGCTAGCAGGAGTTTTTTCCTGCTAGCCCTAAACGGGATATATCAGATGATAGTGAACGTAATACGGATATTTTTTTGTAAAAGTCGCGGTCACAGGTCACACTGATAAAATCCGTGAGATCTGTGAGTTCCGTGAGCAATTTATCATTTTTTCAGAAAAATCCTTTGCAGTTTCGAAAGAAAGTCGTAAATTTGCAACGAAAAAGTTTCAGAACCAAATAAAGGAGATAGGATTATGAGCGTAGTAGCATTACAGAAACCAACAATAAGTCCATTGGATGCTCTTTGGACCTTGTTCAAAAGTCAACCAAAAGCAGTAAGAACGGCTTTTGCAAAAAGATTATTGCATGAAGATAAAGAGGCTGCAACTTTGTGTCAGCAACATCTTGTTGAAGAGAGTTTGACTCAGGCATTTAAGGAATTGGATGAATCAGAGAAGAATGGAATAGAATTGCCAGATGCTCGTAACTTGTTCAAGTAGTTGGTATGGAAGTTATTTTTAAGTATCTACCAGAGTTTGAAAGAAGAGCTAAGACCTTGGCTAAGAAATACAAGTCTTTTCCAAAAAACTATGATGATTTCTTGGATTCTTTAGAGAAAAATCCATTTCAAGGAATTTCTCTGGGGAAGAACGTTTAGGCTGGAAGATGAGCTGCGGAAGCTCGCTTCCAGCCTATTTCGTTTTTTTTACCTTCTTACTTTTTTACTCTTTCGCCTTTATTTCTGCCAATGGCTGATGGGCGCTACTTCCTGGCAGCCATCATCGGTAATGGTGAGGGTGACGGGATGCTTGCACTTCTTGATGCGCCAGTGAAGGCGGTCGAGGAAGTGGCGGGAGTGGATTACCACACCGGGGATGACGGGATCGCCCAGGATGATGCGATTCTCAGTGAGGGCATCACGCCAACTGTTGCCGGCACCGAAAAACTGGCGCAGGTTGCTGCGGGTAATGGTGTAAACTCCAGGACTTGGCATCGTGAACGTATGCTCCTCGGTATGAGTGTACTTGATGCCGCCAATGAAGAGCACGCCCTCGGTATAGAGGTGGTTGCTCTGGGTTCTTCTTAATTCGATTTCCATTTTTCTTTTAATGTTAAGTGTTAAATGTTAAGTGTTGAATTATTGCTTGCTGATGACTCGCTGGTAGTAGTCGCTGAAGTCCTTGCAGCCTTCGGGCAACTGATGGCGAATGAGGGCGAAGCCTAGTTGGGTGCATACGCCCGTGAGTTGGCGATAGAGTCGCTCGCCTGCCTCGTCTTGGTCGGGGTAGATGTGGAGCATGAGTGGGGTGCTTGCCTGATTGAGGGCGGGCACCCTTTTGAGTATCTCCAGGTCTTGCGGCTTGAGCAGGGTTGCCGAGGGGATGGCTATCGCTTTGTGACCTGCCGAGAGAAGCGCCAGGCAGTCGGTGACTCCCTCGCTGATGTAGAGCGGTTCGCCTGGGGCGAGATGGCGCAATATCGGGAGGTTGAACACGTGGATGCTGCTGCCCGAGGGGAAGCGGAAGCGAGGCTTGCCTTGCTCATAACCGAGATAGCGACTCTGTACGTTCTGGATGTTGCCGTCGAGGTCGCGATAGGGGATGAGGAGCGAGGGGGCATCGTAGAAGCGTCTGCCGAAACGCCAGCAGGGGGCGGGCGAGGAGATGCTGCTGATGCCTATCCACTCGATGACTTCGGGCTTCAACCTGCGCTCCTCGAAGAGGAATGCCTCCGCCTCTCGGATGAGAGTGGGACGGGAAACGAGACCTCGGAGGAACTCTAGGTCTAGCATCGGGGGCTTTTTGGAGGAGGGGATTACAAATCCCCTGGTTTGAGCGGTCGAACCTTTTTTGACGGGGGATTGCAAATCCCCCGGAACGCCTATCGGGGTGTGAACGCCTATCGGGGTGTGAACGCCTATCGGGGTGTGAACGCCTAGCGGGGGACGATCGCCTCGTGGATGGGCTTTGAGATAGATGCCGTTCGCTTGGGCGAGCCAATGGCAGGTGTCGAGGAACGACTTGCCGAGGACTTTCTGCGCCAAGGTGATGACATCGCCGTGGGCATCGCAGACGAAACACTTGAAGGTGTTCGACTTCTTGTGGAACGAGAGCGACGGATGCTTGTCGCTGTGGAAGGGGCAGAGGGCCTTGTGATGGCTTACCGTCATGCCCAGGAGCTCTGCCACTCCCTCGATGGGGAGGGAGCGGAGCTTTTCGATTTCGTATTTTTCCATAATTATAAGCGGGGATTGCAAATCCCCTTGAACTAAATGAGGGGTTAATAATTCTTTTCGAAGAGGTCTTTCATGCCCTCCACATCATGGATGAGGCGGGCTTTGCGCCACTTGTAGAGGAAGGTGCGCACAGGACAACTGAGGTCGAGCTTGACGATGAGCTCTCGCAACTGGTCGCGAGAGAATCGCTTCGGCAACTGGTCGTAGAGCGGCACTTGGGTGGATTCCGACGGGTCGTCCATCTTGTGCATGTGCTCGTATTGCCGCCCCCACTTGCCGAGCAAGCCTTGCAGGATGTAATCTGCCATGAAGCGATAGAACTTCACCACCTTGGGACGGGATTCCTCCGTCTCGCCCCAGAGATAGTAGAGCAGGCTCGCCATGCGCCATGCCGACACGCTCGAACGCTTGTAGAAGCAGTTCAAGGCTCGGCTGCCCGTCTTCAGCACTTGCTCTCGTTGCTCCTGGCACCAGCTCTTCACCTCGCTCTCTATCCATCGCATCGGGATGAGGTGCACGGGCTGTAGCATGCCATCGTCGGTGTAGGTGGAGGACATGAGGCGATCTACCGTGTCGTTGACCTCTCGGTTCTCTCGCTCGGTGAGCGGACGGAAGCGTGGGGCATCGTCGCCCATCAGGTCGCCCAGGTCGGCTATCACCTTGCGGGTGCAGTTGCCGCCCTCCACCGAACGCTTGTCCATATACTCGCCCAGGGCGTTCTCGGTGCCGCAGAAGAGGGAGCAGTAGAGCACATCGACATCGGCATTGTAGGAGGCATCCGATAGGGTGTCGCTACCATACTCGCTGCCCAGGTCGTAGGCAAGGCGGTCCATCGTGCGCAGGTCTGCGAAGGCTCGCTTGTTGCTCTCGGTCATCGTGGCCAGCTCCTCGTTGTAGAACCAGAAGGCGAGGGGCTCGCCATACTTGCGGATGAACATGTCGGCTCGCTTCACCAGTTTTGCCTTGGTGATGGTTTGCAGACAGCGCACGTCGGTGAGGGGCTCCTCAGGCAACTGCTTGTTCTTCGCCTGCGTCTTCTTGAGGTCGGCATAGGCTTGCTCCTGTCGCTTGAGCTCTTGGTCGCGAAGGCGAAGGGGGCGCATCAGCTGCTTGACGATGGGACGGGTGAACGACTTGCCCGAACCAGCCTCGCCCACGATGATGACCTGCAAGAGGAGGGCGTGAGGGTCGAGGTCGTAAACATACTTGGCTCTCAAGCGTGTGCCCAGGGCGCAATAGCAGTCGATGGCGGTGAGGATGGCTGGGATGCGAAAGTTTTCGGGTGCCGAAGCCCAGTAGCATCGAATGGCTGGCGGAAGGTCTGTCGCCTCCAAAATAATCTTCTTCTCCTCCATTACTCCATGATTTTAAGTGCGTCGAGAATCTCACCATATACCTCGAAGGCATACTTGGAAGGGTCGATGGCGTTAGCCTCCATGGTTTTGAGATGGAGCTGGTACTTGCCGTTCACCATGCGGGTCATGGAGATGTGGTTGCCATCGAAGAGCTTCGGGTTGCGAGGGGCGCGAGCTCTGCGGATGCTTTCCTCGAAACGATAGTGCTCCTCGTCGGTGCGAGAGAGAACTCCTGTGTAACACTTGCCCTTCTCCAGGAGGGCGTCTTGTTGCATCACCGTCTTCAGGTCGATGCAGAGACAGTTGTTTTTTGTCATAACTGATCAAATTTTAAAATGTTTATTACTCTTGAAGCGTGCTCCCTTTTTTGAGGGGCGCCTCTATAAACAGATTGGCAGATTTCTTCGGCATGCTGGGTAGAAAATGCCGAAAAGTATGGGGATGGGAAGAAAATGAGGTGGAAAAATGATAAAAGCGTGACCTGTGACCGTGACTTTTCCATTTTTTTTAGAATGTAAAGTGTCGTATCTTGAATTATTATTTATAATTTGTAATATATAATTTTATTATTTATAATAAGGTACGCGAATGTGGCGGGAGGAATTTCTCTACCCAGCCATTCCTGAGAAAATTGGAAAAGTCACGGTCACAGGTCACGCTGGAGATTTTTTCTCTCTATTCTGCCATATTTTTTTGAGGATGCCGAAGAAAGTGCCGAGAAAAATGCCGACGAGGGGCGAGAAGGTTGGAGCAACCAAGCGATAAAAGTAGTATCTTTGCACTGCGTACGATGAAAGGCTGCACTCGGCATAGCTCAAGCAAGCTTGGCTCTGCTCTCGTTTGCACTTTCATTGCACTGCGATTCAGAGATGATGACGATGAGCCATAAGTTATGGCAACGGCCGATCATAAGTTATGACCAACACGCATCATCAGTAATGACCCAGAAAAGGTCAAGCATGATGACCCTGGAAAGGGCAAGAAAGGTAAGAGTAATTTTAATGATTTAAAAACACGAAAAACTATGTTGAACTATTCAATCGTGATGAGAGCCATCAACCAGAATCTCTTCGAGATCAACCAAGCGAAGGCTCGTATCAAGGCTGCCAAGGCGGCAGGACAGGAACCGGAGAGTAAGGACACCGAACTGGTGGCAACCGAGGTGCAGAACGCCTTTGCCGTGGCACAATATGCCGAGGTGATGACCATCGAGAAGTTTGCCAAGCATATCGCCAACCACGGATGCGTCTATTCGCGAGCCGACATCGCTGCCATCCTCTACCTCGCCGTAGATGAGATGAGGGAGCAGCTCTTGGACGGCAAGAAAATCCGACTGGGCGACTTGGGAGATTTCAGTATCTCGCTCAGCTCGAAGGGTGCGGAGAACGCCGACAAGTTTACTTCTGCCAACATCACTGGCGTGAACGTAAACTGGGAACCTGGCTCTGAATTCAAGAACCTCTTGGCTGACGCCGAATTCAACCTCGTGGCTTCTCGCTCTGCACAGGCAGCTCTGCTCAAAGCCATCAAGGCGGGAGAATCGAAGGTGGACCTTGATGCGCCAACCGATACCGACAACAATCCTTCGGGCGGCAATCCTTCGGGCGATGACGGCGGCGGCAGCTCTAGCGGCGATGGTAATACCGGGGGTGATTCGGGCGGCGGCTCAAGCTCAGGAACGGTAGATCCAGGAGATGTTGACCCAGGAAATGGTGGTTCGGAATCAGGAACCGTAGAGTAAAAGCTCCCTTGCCGGGGATTTCAAATCCCCGGAACGCCTACGGGTATAATGCTTTTGCCCTTACAGGGCGCATCCTATTTGCGTATGCAACCCAGGGCGTTGCCCTGGGCTAGGTGCTTTTGCCCTTTCAGGGCGCATTCTTGAGTACTTGCGAAAGTTCAATTAACTAATAATCGAAAAAAATGAAAAAGGAAACATGGAAAACAATCTTGCAGTTGATAATCACGGTATTGACTGCTGTGGGTACTACTCTCGGATTGACGAGTTGTATGTAGATGGAATGACAGAAATGTCAGTGCTCTGAGAAATGTGGCGTGCCAAAGTGTCAGTTTTGATGCTTTGGCACGTTTTTCGTATAGGGCGTGAATGACCAGTCATCGCCCGAAAAGGCTCTTGGCGAGGTCTAGATAAAAATAAGTAAACATTTAAAAAATATAGAATCATGAACATTAAACCATTAGCAGACAGAGTGCTGGTACTTCCTGCACCAGCCGAGGAAAAAGTAGGTGGAATCATTATCCCTGATACAGCAAAGGAGAAACCACAGCGTGGTAAGGTCGTTGCAACTGGCAAGGGCACTAAAGATGAAGAGATGATTCTCAAAGAGGGTGATACCGTTCTCTACGGCAAGTATGCTGGTACCGAACTTGAGTTCGAGGGTACCAAGTATATCATGATGCGTCAAAGCGACGTACTCGCAGTAGTAGAAGACTAAGATAACATTTAACACTTAACATTTTAACATTGAATATAAATCATGGCTAAAGATATTAAATACAATATGGATGCTCGCGACCTCTTGAAGAAGGGTGTCGATCAGTTGGCTAACGCAG